>Ga0182013_10003176_pt1 | contig 20837 bp, 17 predicted proteins | sample 612S2MmetaG_FD_120487 | JGI IMG/M metagenome (GOLD analysis project Ga0182013, IMG submission 120487) | Permafrost microbial communities from Stordalen Mire, Sweden - 612S2M metaG | ecosystem: Environmental > Terrestrial > Soil > Wetlands > Permafrost | place: Sweden: Stordalen | collected... | reverse complement strand
GGAGGTTCGACAATTGGTACTGCCCGGCCAGTCCTGCCCCACTGCTGTGTTCCACGACTGCCGATATTAGCCTACAGGGGTGCATTCAGAAACAGGCTCTATACTGGATGTTTGTCCGCAATGAGCCGCAACCGGGGATCGGCCATGCCATCGTGGCGGAGGGAGACCACGATGGGAACCAGCGCAGAACGCCACCCGGGTGGCCGGTCGGGAGCCTGTCGGGCGGCCCCGCGTGGGGGCCGGCGTCGCCGCCCGTGGCCCGGGGACCGCTCGTGACGGACTCCCCGGGGCGACGGGTCCCGGTCGTCCGCCGGGCCGACGCCACCGACGCCGGGTCGGCGGCCCGGCTCCACGCCGAGCAGATCTCGGAGGGGTTCCTCGCGTTGCTGGGCCCGGGGTTCCTGGGGCACCTCTACCGGCGGATCACGCGGACGGACGGATCGTTCCTGCTCGTGGCCGCCGACGACTCCCGGGTCGTCGGCTTCGTGGCCGGTTCGGACGACGTCGGCGGTCTGTACCGCTCGTTCGTGCGGCACGACGGCCTCCGGGCCGGCCTCGGCGTGGCCGGTCCCCTGATCCGGAACTGGCGACGCGTCCTCGAGACGCTGCGCCACGGCGCCGACGACGGCGTCGGGCGCGGTCGCGGCACGGAGCTGCTGGCCATCGCCGTCGACGCCACCGCCCAGGGGTCCGGCGTCGGCGGCTCGCTCGTCGACGCCTTCATCGACGAGGTCGACCGATCCGGCGGCCGGTCGGCGTACGTCGTGGTCGCCTCGGACAACCGCGGGGCGATCCGGCTCTACGAGCGGGCCGGCTTCGTGACGGCATCGGAGTTCGAGCTGCACGCCGGCGCCCGGTCGCTCCTGCTGCAGTGGGAAGGTGCGGGTCGGGACCGCGTGGGGACGTGACGCTGTGACCCTGCCCCCGCTCGCGTTGGTCTCGTTCGCCATCGGCCTGGCGGTCACCCCGGCCATGATCGTCGTGGCCCGGCGGACCGGGATCATGGACCGCCCCGGCGCGCTCAAGTCGCAGGCGACACCGGTCCCCTACCTCGGTGGGGTCGGCGTGTTCGCGGGCACGGCGGCCGGTGCCCTCCTCGGCCGCCCGTCGGTGCTCGTGCCCCTGGCCGCCGCCCTCGCCCTCGGCGTGGCCGACGACCGCCTGGACCTCTCGCCGGCGTTGCGCCTGGTCGGCGAAGTCGTGGTCGGCATCATGGTCGTCGTCACCGGTCCCGTGCGCTTCGACGGCGTGGTGGCCGTGGTGGCCGTGGTGGCCGTGACCGTGCTGCTGATCAACGGCGTCAACCTCATGGACGGCCTCGACATGCTGGCCGGAGGCGTGTGCGCCGTGGCCGCCGTGGCGTTCGCCCTCCTGCTCGGTGGTCCGGGACGACAACTCGCCGTCGCGCTCGCCGCCGCGCTGGTGGCCTTCCTCCTGTTCAACCGGCCCCCCGCCCGGATCTACCTCGGCGACGGCGGTGCCTACCTGCTCGGCGCCTCGCTGGCCGTGCTGTCGGGAGCGGCCTGGGCTCCCCACCTCCCGCTCGATGTCGGGATGGCGGCGCTCGCCGTGGTGGCGCTGCCCGCCGCCGAGCTGGCCTTCGCCGTGGTCCGCCGCCTGCGGGGGAGGACCTCCCTCTTGTCGGGGGATCGCGGGCACCCCTACGATCGACTCGTCCTACGGGGGTGGCACCGGACGTGGGCGAGCATCGCCTACATCGCGCTCGAGGCGGTGCTCGCGCTCGGGGCGGTGGCCGCCGCGCGGCACGCCGGCCTCGGTGCGGTCATCGCCGTCGACGCCGGGGCCGCCGTCGTGCTGGTGGCGCTGGGCGCCGCCACCGGAGCCCTGTCCCCCGACCACGGAGCCGCCGCATGAGCCGCATCTACCTCTCCCCACCCGAAGTCGGCCCCGAGGAGCGGCGGATGCTGCTGGACGCGTTCGACTCCAACTGGATCGCCCCGCTCGGACCGGACGTCGACGCGTTCGAGGCCGAGCTGGCCGAGCGCGTCGGCGTCGGGCACGCCGTCGCCCTCTCGAGCGGCACGGCGGCGCTCCACCTGGCGTTGTTGATGCTCGGGGTGGGGCGGGGCGACGAGGTCCTCGTCCCGTCCTTCACGTTCGTGGCGACGGCCAACGCCGTCAGCTACCTCGGCGCCGAGCCCGTGTTCGTCGACTGCTCGGCCTCCACGTGGAACATCGATCCCGATCTCGTGGCCGACGAGCTCGCCGTCCGGGCCCGGGACGGCCGGCTCCCCCGCGCCCTGGTGACGGTCGACCTCTACGGCCAGTCCGCCGACTACGACGCGCTCCTGGCCGCGGCTGCGGCCTACGGCGTCCCCGTGGTCGAGGACGCCGCGGAGGCGCTCGGCGCGACCTACCGGGGCCGACCGGCCGGGTCCTTCGGCACCGCCTCCGTCTTCTCCTTCAACGGGAACAAGATCATCACCACGAGCGGGGGCGGCATGCTGGTGACCGAGTCGGCGGAGCTCGCCGACCGCGCCCGCTACCTCGCCACCCAGGCCCGCGAGCCGTTCCCCCACTACGAGCACACCACCCTCGGGTTCAACTACCGGCTCAGCAACCTGCTGGCCGCCCTCGGTCGGGCCCAGCTCCGGGGCCTCGACAGTCGCATCGACCGACGTCGTCGGATCAACGAGCACTACCGGAGCCGGCTGGCGGGCGTGCCCGGCATCGAGTTCATGCCCCGGGCCGACTACGGGGAGCCGAACCACTGGCTCACCTGTCTCACGGTGGACCCGGACCGGTTCGGGGCCGACCGGGAGACGATCCGTCTGGCCCTCGAGGAGCACGACATCGAGTCGCGGCCCACGTGGAAGCCGCTCCACCTGCAACCGCTCTTCGCCGGGGCGCGTGCGGTCGGGGGGGCGGTCTGCGCCGACGTCTTCCGCCGTGGCCTCTGCCTGCCCAGCGGCTCGGCGCTCAACGACGACGAGCTCGGTCGGATCGTGGACATCGTGCTGTCCCAGCGCCGGTAGCGCTCTACGCTTGTGCCCATGTCGACGCCGGGGGGGGACAACGGGGCTGCGGCGTCCCCGGCCAAGGCGCTCGCGTTCTACCTCCCCCAGTTCCACCCGATCCCCGAGAACGACGCCTGGTGGGGACCGGGGTTCACCGAGTGGCTCAACGTGACCCGTGCCCGGCCCCTCTACCCGGGCCACTACCAGCCGCACGTCCCCGGTGAGCTCGGCTACTACGACCTGCGCGTGCCCGAGGTGCGGGCGGCCCAGGCGGACCTGGCCCGTACGCACGGCATCTCCGGGTTCGTCTACTACCACTACTGGTTCCAGGGGAAACAGCTCCTCCACCGCCCGTTCGACGAGGTGCTGGCGTCGGGCGAGCCCGACTTCCCCTTCGCGCTCTGCTGGGCCAACGAGGAGTGGACCCGCAACTGGGACGGCCGGAGCGGCACGGTCCTGATGCCCCAGGACTACAGCGATGCGGACGACGTGGCGCACATCCGCTGGCTGTGCACCGCCTTCGCCGACGACCGGTACATCCGGATCGACGGGCGACCGTTGATGCTCGTCTACCGGCCGGCCCTGCTGCCCGACCCCCACCGCACCACCGACCGGTGGAGGGCGGAGGCCCAACGGGCCGGGTTCCCGGACCTCTACCTCTGCTGGGTGGACGGGTTCGGCCGTCCCGAGCACGGTCCGGGACCCGTGGGCTTCGACGCCACCGTGGCCTTCATCCCCTTCTCGGGACGACAGCGGTTCGCCCCCGTCGAGTCGATGCGCAACCACCGGATCCTCGACTACCGCACCGCGGCGGAGTCGCGCCTCGCCGAGGAGTCACCTCCCTGGAAGCACTTCCCGTCCGTCATGGTGGGCTGGGACAGTACCGCCCGCCACCCGCGCCACGCCACGATCTTCGAGGGGGCGACGCCCGAGGCCTACCGGGGATGGCTCGAGCGCACGGTGGCATCGGTCGCCGACGTCCGGGCCGAGGAGAACTACGTCTTCCTGCTGGCGTGGAACGAATGGGCCGAGGGGAACCACCTCGAGCCGGACCAGCGCTTCGGACGGGCCTTCCTCGAGGCCACCCGGTCGGTCCTGGTCCCGGGGAGTGCCCCGGCCGAGGCCGGACCCCGCCCCGCGGCGGACGCCGCCGACGGCCCGGAGCGGCACGCCGGAGTCGGCGGCGCGACGGCGCGGAACGTCCGTGAGCTGATGCGCGCCGAGGCCGACGTCCGGGGCTCCTGTGTACAGGTGGTCGTGGACGACGGCCCGTCCGCCGCGGCGGACCGGGTCGGCCTCCGGGTCCTCGACCCGGCCACGGGTCCCGGACCGGAGCCGCACCGGCCGGCGGACGACGGTGTCCGCTATGACGTCGCGGACGGCGACGCCCTGACCACCGCCCTCGACAAGGTCGACGACGTGGGCTCCCTCCTGCTCGTCGACGTCGCCGGGCGGTTGCGACGCCCGCACGTCCTGCTCTCGCACCTGTCGAGGTGGTCGACGGACCGGGGTGGCGTGCCCCTGTTCCTCGTCGAGCCGAACGTGGCCCACATCGACCGCGGGATCGCCCTCCTGACCGGCCACTGGGACCCGGCGGGTCCCGGCGGGGCCGGTGACCGTCAACTCCACGCCTTCACCGAGGCGGGGCTGACGCGCCTGGTCGAGCGGTGCGGTTGGGCGCTGTCCGCCCGGGACGACGTCGCCACGGTGCAGTCGGAGCACTACGACGCGGCGCTGGCCGACAACCTCCCACCGGAGATGGTCGGTGCCCTCGCCGTGCTCGCCGAGACCTACAACCCACGGTGGGCGGTGGAGACCTTCGTCTGGGCCCTCGTCCCGACCGGCGACCGCCGTCTCCCGGACTCCCTCGCGGACACCGTCTCGCCGGACCCGGACGTGCGCCCCCGGCGGTACACCGACGAGCAGCGTCGGGCGACGGCCCGCTACCTGTCGTCGGTGGGACTCGTGGCCAGCGAGACGAACCGGCGGGCCGGCCCGCCCGGCCGCCCGCCGCACCCGGCCTGGCGCCGCACGCTGCGACGGCTGGTGGACTCGTCCCCCCGGACCGCGTCGGCCTACCGGAGGCTCCGGGGCGGACCCGGCTGAGTCCGACGGTCCGGCGCCACGGTGACCGGCCGTCTTCGAGGAGAGGGCAGCGATGGGCAGTCAGAGGGAACGATGGTGAGCACCGACCCGCACGCGGTTCCGTCGGCCATGCCGGCCGGCCCGTGGCTGACCGTGCTCGGCATGCACCGGAGCGGGACCTCGGGGATCACCGGTGCCCTCGGGGCCCTGGGGCTGGGCGTGCCGCACCGCGACGACCGGATGGACTGGCCCGAGAGCAATCCCGAGCACTGGGAGAGCTCGGCCCTGACCGTGTACGACGACGACGTGCTGGCCGACCTCGGCGGGAGTTGGGACGCCCCCCCGGACCTGGTGGCCGGATGGGAGGACAGCGCGGCCGTCCGGCGGGACCCCGGTCCGGAGCGGGCGGCCCGGACGGCGTTCCCCGACCCGGGCCCGATCGTGTGGAAGGACCCGAGGCTCTGCCTGCTCCTCCCCTACTGGCGACGGTTCCTTCCCGGGCCGCACGCCGCCGTGCTGATCTGGCGGTCACCGCTCGAGGTGGCCGGATCGCTGCGGCGGCGTGACGGGATGCAGCTGGCCGACGGCGTCGCCCTGTGGGAGCACTACAACCGGTCCGCCCTCTCGAACCTGGCCGGAATCGACACCTACGTCTGCAGCTACGGATCGGTGCTCGCCGATCCCCACGGCGCCCTCACGGCCCTGGCCGGATGGCTGGCCGCCCTCCCGCAGTTCGAGGACGGGGCGCGTGATTGGGACGTCGGTCGGGCCGCAGCGGCGATCGCGGAGCGGCCGGCGGACCGCACCGATGACGACGGCGACGGCGACGGCCTGCTGCTCACCCCGCAGGAGGAGCTGCTCGTCCACCTCACCGCCCTGGCCGGCGGCCACCGGCCGCTCGACCCGGGAGCCGTCGGGGCCGACTCCCCCTGGACGACCGCCCTGTTGGCCGCCCGGCGGGGCAGCCGGACCCGTGAGCTGGCCGGCGTCGAGGCCCAGGTCGACCAGAAGCAGACCGAGATCGACCGGATGCGCGCCTCGACGAGCTGGCGGGTGACGGCGCCGCTGCGGGCGGTCATCGCCCGGGCCACGGGCACGAGGGGCTGACGGATGGACGCCTCCTCCACCGCCCCGGCGGGCGCCGTCGACCCGGTCACGGGCCGTCGCTGCCTCTACGTCGTCGGCATGCACCGGAGCGGGACCTCGGCCGTCACCGGACTGCTCGTCCAGCTAGGCCTCCACGGCCCGGGCGCGGAGGACGTGCCCGCCGTGACCCGGTGGAACGCCCGTGGCAACTTCGAGAGTGCCCGACTGATCCGCTTCAACGACCAGATGTTGATCGACCACGGCGGCAGCTGGGGGGCGCCACGGCCGTTCGACACCGGTTGGGAGACGGCTCCCGAGGTGGCGGACCGCCGGGTGCGGGCGGCGAGGATCATCGGGAAGGTGTTCGGATCGGACCCCTTCGTCTTCAAGGACCCCCGCAACTGCCTGACCCTGCCCTTCTGGCGCACGGTCATCGCCCCGCCCGCCGCCGCCCTCCTCGTGTACCGGAATCCGTTGGAGGTGGCGGGATCGATGCGCGCCCGCAACGGCATCACCATGACCCACGGGCTGGCCCTGTGGGAACGCTACGTCCGCTCGTCCATGGCCGGTCTCGACGGCGTGCCGACCCTCGTCGTCGGCTTCGACCGCGTGCTCGACGACGCCCTGACCTGGTGTGGCGAACTGACGGAGTTCCTCGGTGGTGTCGGCATCGGGTGCGACGCCTCGGCGCTCGACCGGGCGGCGCGCAGCCTCGACGGGCAGCTCCGCCACGTCCACCACACCACCCCGCAGGTCGGGGGGATCCACGAGACCCAGCGGCAGCTCCTCGAGGCCCTCGGCGAACGGGACGGGGCGCACCTGCCCTGGGCCGCTCCCGACGTCGGTGACGAGCCGTCGTGGGTGGAGGACGTGCTGACGATGCGCCGCGAGTTCCTCGACGAGCACGGGCGGAACGAGTCGGCCATGTCGACCGCGGCCCGGGTCCGCCAGCGCATCGGCCGGCGCGCCCGGGACTCCCCCACCGGCGGCTGAGCGGGTCGGGTCGCCCCTCAGTCGGTGGGTCCGGGCTCCACCGGGGTCGGGTCGAACTCGCGGTAGAAGTCCGGGTCCGTGGTCAGCCGTCGGAAGACGTCCCGTTCCAAGGGGTCCTCACCCTCGAACTGCCGGCTGAGCCGCTTCTCGCTGTGCTTGCGGCGCCGCTTCACGACGCTCATCCGGGCGGCCGTCGGCACCTCGGCGACGTGACGGGGGCGCAGCGTGGTGACCAGCGACGGCTGGCGGATGACCTTGGCGACGAGTCCCTCGAGGCTCGGACTGGTCGGCTTGGGCGCCTGTCGCTGCTCCCGCAGGTGCAGGTCCACCCGGGACTGCCTCGAGCGGAAGCCGGCGCCGTGGTGGTAGACGCGGTGGCCGTACACGGCGAACCAGAGGGGGTGAACGTCCACCGTGTTCGTCCGGAGCAGCGGGAGCCAGTCGACCCCGCGGTCGTCGAGCTTGTGGAGCAGGTTGCCCCCCACGTCGGTGACGGTGTCCCCCAACGAGTTCGTCCACGTCCCCCCCTTGCCCCAGTCGCCCCGGATCTCCTTCCAGAAGGCACAGGTGGTGAAGCTGAAGCACGGGTGGGGCTGGCGGTCCCCGAGGTTTTCGTCCCGTCGCACCGCCACGAGCGGGTACGACCCGAGCAGGTGTTCCATCCACGGGCCGATCGGCTGCACCGGCAGGGCGTCACCGTCGATGAACACCAGGATGTCGTCCGGTGCGGCGCGCTCGGTCACGATGGCCGCCAGGGCGTTCAGCTTCTGGGGATGCGTGCCCTGGAGATCGGCGGCGAAGTGGAACCGCTCCCACTCGGCCGGGTCGATGCCCTCGAGGGCCGCGTACACCCGGTAGGGCCGGTCGATGTTCCGCTCGAGGTAGCGGAGCTGCGGGTCGATCCACTTCGCCGACTGCCAGTGGACCGTCACGACGTGGATCATCGTCTGGGTCCCCGACGGGCCACCAGGCCCTTGGCCCGCCCGACCGGCCCGGCCGCCCGGGCCGACAGGTCGTCGAAGCGGCGGTCCCCCACGAGCCGGCGGAGCCAGGACTCGGCGGGGTTCGACGGCGGCCGCAGGTCGGCGAAGTCCTGGTCACGCGTCGACGACTCGACGAGGCGCCGCAGCACCCGGTGCTCGAGGCTCCGCTGGATCTCCTCGTGGCCCTCGACGCCGGCCAGGTTCTCCGTCTCGTCGTCCGACCGCCGGAACAGCAGGTAGGTCTCCCCCTCCGCGTTGAGGGCGATCTTCCAGTCGGCGGTCGCCAGCATGACCTCGCCGTGCAGCTCCGACAGGACGTCGGACCGGGCCGGCGCGGCGGCGTCGCCCCGCACCACGTCGGCCAGCGACCGACCCATGCGGAAGGTCCCGGTGTCGCCGCGGCCGGCGAGGTCGAGGACGGTCGCTCCCAGGTCCACCAGCTCGACGGGGTCCGTGACCGTGGCTCCGGACCGACCGGTGGGGTCGCGGATGATGAGCGGGACCCGCACCGCACCGTCGAGGAACACCTCCTTGTAGAGGAGTCCGGCGTCCCCGTTCATCTCGCCGTGGTCGGAGGTGAAGACGACGACCGTCCGCTCCCACTCGCCCCGCGCGCGGACGACGTCGAGGACCTCGCCGATCAGTTCGTCGATGAGGCTGACACCGCCGGCGTAGTCGGCCCGGAGGGCGGCGACCTCCGGGGGACTGACGGCCGGACGGTCCCGCAGCCGGTCGTCGAGCATGCCCGTGGGGCGCTCGGCGCCCGAACGGGGCTCCGGACGCGGTGGGTCCATGGCCGCCGGGTCGTAGGCCGAGGCCCAGGGTTCGGGCGTGTCCCACGGCTCGTGGGGCCCGGGAAAGCCGACGTAGCAGAACCAGGGCTCGGGCCGGTCGTACCCGCGGAGGTAGGCGGCGGCACTCCGGGCGACATAGGTGTCGTAGTAGAGGTCGGCTCCGACCGGGGACGGTCGGACGACCCACGGGGTGTTGTTGTAGCGCTCGGCCACGTCCCGGCGGTACGCGACCCGCACCCCGGCCTCCTCCCACCGGTCGGTCAGGTTGGCCGAGCACGAGCGGAGGGCCCGGGGGCCCGCCACCTCGTCCACGTCGTCGAACCCGAAGCGACGCACCAGCCGTTCGCGCTTCCGGAGGTCACCCTGCGTCGGGTGGAGGTGGAGCTTGCCGAACATGCTGGTGCGGTAGCCGCGTCGTCGGAGCACCCCCGGCCAGGTCTCGAGCCACTCGGGGTAGGTGACGTACCGGTTGGTCTGCACGCCCAGGTTGTGGGGGTACAGGCCCGACATCAGACTGAACCGCGACGGGATGCACACCGGGGCGTTGGCGAAGCAGCTCGTGAACAGGACGCCCTCTTCGGCCAGGGCGTCGAGGTGGGGGGTCTTGGCCCACCCGTTCACGATCCCCAGGCTGTCGGCCCGCTGCTGGTCGGTGAAGACGAACAGGACGTTCGGGCCCTGGGCCACGCCCGAGGAGGGTGCCATCCGGGTCACGTTAGTGCCGTCCCCCGGCCGGACCCCGGTGGTCCCGCCACGCCCGGAGCCGGTCCTTCACCTCGCGGGGGACGGCCGCCCGCAGCCGCGGACCGAGACCGCGGATCCCGCGCCCGAGGCGGGTGCGGCGCCACTCGCGCTCCTGGGCCGCCTGCAGGTCGTCGCCGATGGCGGCGATGTAGGCGTCCTTGACCTCGAGGGCGTAGGCCGCGTGCCGGACCTGGCGTCGCAGCAGGTCGAGCTCGTCCCACCGGGTCGCCGCTCCGGTGGGCGTGGGCGTGGCGTCCTCCTCCCGGACCACCCGCGCCGGCCACGGGGCGTCGGGGTCCAGCGCCTCGAGCGTCCGCCCCGCCGCCACCCGCCGGTCGATCGCCCCCCGCCGGTCGGTGACCGGTGGCGCCGGATGGTCGGCCAGCACCTTCGCCCAGCGGCTCCGGAACGTCCGCCGGTTCCGGTCCATGAGGAATCGGCGGAACGACGGTGAGGAGCTCTGGGTCTCGAGGTGGACCAGTGTGGCGGTGGGCTCGTAGACGGTGCTCAGGCCGTGGGCGCGCAACTTCATGCACAGGTCGGCATCCTCGTAGTAGCCCGGGTAGTACGCCTCGTCGAAGCCACCGACGGCGTCCCACGCCGATCGGCGGACGAGGAGGCCGTTGGCGGAGCAGTAGTCGACTTCCCGGGGGGTGAGGTACGTCGTGTCCCCCGTGGGTAGGTCGCGACCGACGTGGGCGGTCGTCCCGTCGCTCCAGATGATGCCGCCCGCCTCCTGCAGCGAGCCGTCGCCGGCCGCGATCCGGCTCCCCACGGCGCCGGCGGTCGGCTCGCCCAGGGCCCGCCGGACCAGGTGGTCGACGCACCCCGGATCGAGGCGGCTGTCGTCGTTGACGAATACGAGGTGGTCGCCCACCGCCAGCTCGGCGGCCAGGTTGCACCCCCCGGCGAACCCCAGGTTGACGTCGCTGCGGACCAGCTGGATCTCGTGACGCTGCCCGATGCCCGACAGGGCGGCCTCCGGGGTCCCGTTGGCGACCACGACGACCTCGGAGGGGAGCGACGTCGACGCCCCGACGGTGGTGAGGCATCCCTCGAGCAGGTCCACCCGGTCGAGCACGAGGATCACGAACGACACGACGACGTCAGCCACGCGCGCGGGTCCCTCCCGCTGGACGGGTCCGGTGCATCACACGGTCCGCCGTTTCCCGCCGTCAGGGCCTGTGGGCCAGGACGAACCAACCGGTCTCGTCCCGGGCGGCGTCGACCTCCAGGCCGGTCGCCTCGAACCAGGGCTCGAGGTCCTTCCAGACGTAGCGGAACTCGACCGGGGCGCTGAGCCGGTCGAAGGTGTCGAGCACCAGGCTCCGGAACGGCTTGTCGCGGTAGGTGTCCATGGGGAGGTCCGCCAGGGCGGCGATCCGCCGCCGCTGGCCGTACCGTCCCGGCACCACGAACACGGAGTAGAGCACTCCGGCGATCGGCGTCGACAGCGTCTTGAGGGTGCGATGGGGCAGCCGGACCGTCACCCGGCGCACCGCCGTCGCCAGCTGGAGCGCCACCGACCGCACCCCGGGCTCGGACGGCCGGCTGTAGAGGTAGAGCAGGATCTGGCCCTTGGGGGCCAGGTATCCCACCAGGCGCTTGAACCCCTCGAAGGGGTCGTCGAGATGGTGCAGCACACCGAGGCTGGAGATGAAGTCGAAGCTCTCGGGGGCGAAGGGCGCGTCCCGGAGGTCGGCCTGGAGCACCGTGACGTTCGCACGTCCCGACAGGTTGCGGGCGGCGGCGACCACGGCGGACGAGCCGTCCAGGGCCACCTCGGCGGCGAGGTGGTCGGCCAGGATGCGGGTGAACCGCGCCTTCCCACAGCCGGCGTCGAGTCCCACCTTGGACGTGAGGCCGTCGAAGTCGAGATCCCGGAAGTAGATCTCCGCGAAGCGCTCGTCCTCGTCGCGCACGTCGTCGAACGCATTCCACTCGTAGCCGAAGCTGGTGAGGGTGCGCTCCGTCGACCCGGCCCGCTCCGCCTCGGAGGAGAAGTCCACGAATCCGTCGTGCTTGGCGAACCGGTGGCCGCCGGCGCACTCGACGGCGGCGGCGTCGTCGGACATCGCCGAGCCGCACCGGGGGCACCGCATCCGGTCCAGGATCAGGTCCGGGACTGCCTGCTTGTCGTTGTCCAGCACACCCCTACCCCCCGTACGGCGACCACTGCCATGCAAGCCATCACCATAGCGTTGCCGTCTGACCCACCGGCGGGCCCGACCGGGCCCGGGGCCGACGACGGACTCAGTCGGCGACGGCCACCGCGATGATCTCGTCGAGGGCCAGACGGGGTGGGAGCAGGTGCTGGGCGCAGAACGTCGCCACCTTGCGGAGCGGCGTCGGGCTCGTGTGGCCGGCGAACATGATGTCCACCTCGGAGAAGCCGTTGATCTGGAGGGTCCGCCGGAGCGTGTCCTCGCAGAACCAGCAGGTGTGCTCGGGGTGCACCTGCCCGTGGCCGCCGAAGCGGTACACGAAGTTGCCCACGTAGAACGCGTTCGGCGTCGTCAGCACCAGCCGACCACCGGGGTCGAGGTGCCGACGGACATTGGCCAGGAAGCCACGGAAGTCGTCGAGGTGCTCGATGAGCTCGCCGGCGAACACGGCGTCGAACTTCCGGCCCAGATCGAACTCCCGGGCGTCCGTCAGCCGGACGTCGTAGCCGGCGGCCTGCACCTTCTCGATCTTGATCTCGTCGATGTCGATACCGACCAGGTCGGTCACGTCCTTGGCCAGGAGACCGTGCAGCCAGTCGGGCCGCCCGAACCGGGACGCACAGCCGATGTCGAGCACGGAGCCGTTCCCGAGCAGTGGACGCACGACCTCGTAGCGGTCGGCCAGGGAGCCGTCGCCCCAGGGGCCGTCGCCCCAGTCGGGCTGCAGGAAGTGCCCGGTGGCGACACCCTCGGAGGCCACGCTCGTCGTGCCTGTCGCTGATTTCCCTCGTGTGCCCATGTCGAACCACCCCTCCTCACGGCGTGCGTCCCCGACGAGCCCGTGGGGATCTCGCCGCCGTGCCAATTGCCTCGCTGAGGCTACCATCCGCACCGTCGTCCACCCGAGGGGCGCGCCCCGCCGGGGGCCGGGCGAAGCGCCGGGGCGGCCCCGCCGACCGGTGCGGGACCGGGCGGCCCGGGGCGTCGATTCTCCGGCCGGAACGGCGCGCATCTGCGGTAGTGTCTCGCGGGATCCGGCAGACGTCGCCGCCACCTGGACGCCCTCGAGAGATGGTTGAGAAATGACTGACGCCAAGGCGCCCCAGATCGTGGCTCTCGTGCTGTCGCACAACGCACCGCAGTCGTTGGCCCGGTGCGTGGCGGCCATCGCGGCCCAGACCCGGCGGCCGCACGGGATCGTCGTCGTCGACAACGCCAGCGCACCACCGGTCGAGGCCGGTGTGCTCCCCGCCGACGGGCTGCCGGTCCGGGTGATCCGCTCGGACGCGAACCTCGGACCGGCCGGGGGCTGGGCCATCGCCCTGCGCGACTTCCTCACCGGCGACGACAGCCACGCGTGGATCATGGACGACGACATCGTCCCCGAGCCCGAGTGCCTCGAACGGCTGTGGTCGGCGGTCGGCGACGATCCGTCGGCGGCGTTCGCCTGCCCGGTCTCTATCCAGCCCGACGGCGCCGTGGGCCGGTGGGGGTCGTGGTGCGGCTTCGTCATCGCCCGCGAGATCGTCGCCAAGGTCGGCCTCCCCATGGAGGAGCTCTTCTGGTGGGCGGAGGACACGGAGTACTGCCACTGGAGGATCCCCAACGCGGGGTATCCGCTGCGGTTCATCCCCGACGCCGTCGTGCACCACCACGCCATCCGCCAGGGTGGCGACCTACCGGTCTGGAAGTACTACTACGAATCGCGCAACATGCTCTACTACCACTGGCACATCATGCACCGGACGGGTCGCTACCCACGCAACTTCGCCCGGCTCATCGGCCGGGCGGCGGTGCGCCAGAAGCAGGCGAAGTTCCGCAGCCTGCTGGCCATCGGCCAGGGCACCGTGGACGGGGCGTTCGGGCGACTGGGCATCCGCTTCCCCATCGTCCCCCTCCAGGAGCGTCAGCTGACCGCCGGCGACGACGGCAGCCGGTCCTGACCGGACGCCCGTCGGCCGGGACGCGGGCTCAGGGGGTGAACTCGTCCGGGTCCCAGGTCGTCAACGGAAACTGCGCCAGGACCCGGCGCATCGTGTCGATCTGGGTGGCGTCCAGCCGGTGCTTCCACCCGTCCGCCTGGTCCGCCGACACGCGCTGGGTGGGGAATCCCTCGCCGGGGCGGTCGTTCGAGATCAGGTAGTCCTCCGCCCGCGGGTTCCACTCGAGGCCCAACTCCTCGTACAGCGAGCGGAACCGGGCCACCGGTTCGACGCAGAGCTCCTCGTGGGTCCGGCGCACCCAGGTGGGCTGCCGCTCCAGGGACCGCTCGAGCGCGAGGTCCAGCACGCCCACCTGCCAGACCAGCCGCTCGAAGGGATCGGGGCCCGGCGGGGGGAGCTCGCCGGCGGCGACCAGGCGCCGGATCGTCGGCTCCTGGTCCAGCCGCACGTACCGGTCGTTCAGGTCGAGGGAGATCCAGCTGGCGAGGACGTTTCCCGGATGCCGGAAGAGGACCAGCACGTCGGCGTCGAACCGCGACGTGAGCCACTCGAGGGCCAGCGGCATGTACACGGTCTTGACGAAGACCCGGCCGCCGGGGGCGACGTCAGCCGTCCGGTGGTCGGGTCGGGCCCCGACCATGCCGGCCAGTCGCATCAGGGGCGCGAACCCGCCCCGGTAGTAGCGCCGGTTCTCCGGCGGACGCACCGCCCGCAGCATGAGGTCGGTGGCCCGGAGCCGGGCGTCCTGGGGGGCGCCGTCCATCACCCAGGACCACAGCGAGGCGAGCCGGTCGTCGCGGTCCCCCGGTCGTAGGACCGGGTACCGGCCGCTCCGGCGCTTCGCCCAGATGGCCGGCGCCGAACGGACCTCGTTGTCGGGCTCCATGACGCTGAGCAGGGTCGGGTCCGCCGCCAGGGCCCGCATCGTCCAGGTGGTGCCGGACCGGGGGATCCCGGCCAACACCAGCGGTCGGCCCCGCGGCGCGTCCGGACCCGTCACTGCGGCCGGGACGCGGACGGCCCGGTCCGCCGGACACCGCCCCCTGCCCGTGCTCCGGTGGTCACAGCGGGAGAGTGTTGCACACTTGGGATGACGGTGTCCCCGCCGCGATCGGCTCCGCGGGCCCGCCGGCGACCGCCTGATCGACGACCAACTACGCTTCGCACGCGGCGCCGAGCCAGGTCACCGAGGAGCACGATGATCCACATCCTGACCGTCCACTGGATGGACCCCAAGTGGATCGACCCACAGATGTCGTACCTCCGCCGCAACGTGGAGGAGCCCTTCACCACGTGGGCGTCGCTCGAGGGCATCACCGACCCCGCCGACCGCGCCAAGTTCGACGTCGTCGAGGACGGCGAGGGCATGCACGCCGACAAGTTGAACACCCTGGCCGCCCTGGTGGTCGACAAGGCCGACCCCGACGACCTGCTCGTGTTCATCGACGGGGACGCCTTTCCGGTGCGGCCCATCGCGGGGTGGCTGCGGGGCCTGTTGGCCGACTACCCGCTGGTGGCCGTCCGGCGCGACGAGAACCGCGGGGAGCGCCAGCCGCACCCGTCGTTCTGCGCCACGACGGTGGGGCTCTGGAAGGAGGTCGGTGGCGACTGGCGCGAGGGCGGCACGTGGACGAGTCCCGGCGGCACCGCCGTCACCGACGTGGGCGGCACCCTCTACAACCAGCTCCTCGACGCGGGTATCGAGTGGCTGCCACTGCTCCGCTCCAACACGAACGACCTGCATCCCGTCTGGTTCGCCGTGTACGCCGAGCACGTCTACCACCACGGGGCCGGCTTCCGACGGCGCGTCTCCCGCGTCGACGTGGCCGACCACGGTCAGCTGGCCGCCCCGCGGCTACGCGACACGGCACGCCTCTACCGCATGCGGCACGAGCGGCCGACCGACCTCCTGCGGCGGGTCAACATGGCGAACGTCCGTCACCTGTGGAACGGTCTCCGCCAGGAGCTCCCCAACTCGGAGCAGTCCCGCTACCTGGAGGACGCGACCGCGCTCTCCGACGGCGTCTACGCCGACCTGGTCGCCGATCCCGAGTTCTACCGCCGCTTCGAGACCCCGTAGACCGCTACGCGCGGGCGCTCCCGGTCCGACGGAGCGCGTCCCACCGGTACCCGAGGGACCGCCGGGCGGCGGGGACCACCTCGCGGGCGGCCCTCCTGGCGGTCAGCATCTCGACACTGCCCGAACGGTACGGGTGGGCGGGCAGGAGCGCGCGCAGCGCCTCCCACGTGCCCGGCACCCGGTGCAGCTGCTCGTCCATGGTGCCGTCGTCGAGGTCGCGGTAGGGCATGGCCAGCAGGCGCTCGACGATCTCGTCGTAGTGGTCCGACAGGACCGTCGACCGTCGATCGAGCCCGCGCACGACACCCAGGCCCGTCGGCGCCCAGGCCGCCACGGCCACGTCGAGGTCGGGGCGCCACTCCCGCAACGCCACGATCAGGCGCCAGACGTCCCCGCTCCAGAGCACGGTCGTGCGCTCCCGGGCCGCGCCCTCCTCGCTCTGGGGGAGGCAGTCGTGGATCAGCACGGTGGTGTCCGGGTGCGACGCCCGCTCCAGGTTGATGAAGTCCCGGAGGGCGAACTCGAAGTGGTGCATCCCGTCGATGAAGGCGAGATCCATCGGTGCTCCCCCGAGCACGGCGCCGAGATCGTGTCCGGCGAAGAATTCGTCGCTCGTCTGGGCGAAGACCTGCTGGTCCGGCGCCAGGGGTTGTTCGAGGTGCGGCTCGGGATCGATGCCGACGCACCTCGTCCCGGGCAGGGCGAGGCGGAGGGTGCGGCCCGTCGACACCCCGATCTCGACGTAGGTCCGGGGCACCAGGTGGCGGTGGACCAGGTCCATGGCGTCGTAGTACGGGAGGTCGGGCTTCACGCACCTCCTGTAGATCCGGTCCACGAGTTCCACGGTCCTGCGAGTGTAGGGGACCCCCGCCCGGACCGGCCGTCGACGACGGCCCGAGGCCCGGGTGGCCGTGGGCCTCACCCCCCGGGCAACCACCGGTCCAGCCACGCCTGCAGCGACAGGACGTCCCAGAGCTCGTAGCCGAGGTCACGGCGACCCGACAGGTGCTGCTTCCACGCGACCCGTACGGGCTCCGGGTCGAGCAGGCCCTGGGCACCGAGCCGACGCGGGTCGAGGAGCTCCTCGGCCCACGGACGCAGCGGGCCCCGGAGCCAGGCGCCGATCGGGACGCCGAATCCCATCTTCGGTCGGTCGACCAGGGCCGGGGGGACGTGCCGGTAGAGGACCTGACGGAGGATCCACTTGGTCGTGCCCGCCCGCAGCTTGGACGACATGGGCAGCTTCCACGCCAACTCGAACACACTCCGGTCGAGGAACGGCACCCGGGTCTCGAGCGAGGTCGACATCGCCGCCCGGTCGACCTTGGTGAGGATGTCGTCGGGCAGGTAGCCCGTGACATCCCACAGGAGCATCTGCTCGGTGATGCCGGCGGGTGACGCCGCCACCGGTGCGGGACCGGGTGCCGGCCCGGTCGTGACGCCGCCGACGATCATCGACTCGGCGTCCTCCCAGTGCGAGGTCAGCGAATGGTACGCCTCCTCGGGCCCCGACGAGGCGAGGACCCGACCGACCTTCGCCACCTTGGTGGAGGGCGTGCGCACCTGCATGCGGGCCGGCAGGACGCGCGTCACCCCGGCGGCGCCGTCGACGAGGCCGGGCGGCAGGTGCTGCAGGGCGGACCCGGTCAGGCGGCGCACCGGGTCCGGCAGCGCTGATCCGCGGCGCCACAGGCGGTCCAGCCACGCGTGGCGGTTGTAGCCGGCGAACAGCTCGTCACCACCGTCGCCCGACAGCGCGACCGTCACCCGGGTGCGGGCGAGCTCGCTGACGAGCAGCATCGGGATCTGGGACACGTCGGCGAACGGCTCGTCCCAGATCTCGGGAAGCCGCGGGATGACCGACGCGGCATCCTGATCGGTGACCCGGAGCGAGGTGTGGTCGGTCCCGAGGTGGTCGGCCACCGCGGCGGCGTCCACCGACTCGTCGAAGGCACGGTCGGCGAAGCCGACGGAGAACGTGTGGACGGGCCGCCCGCCGGCCCGCTGCATGAGGGCGACGATCACGCTGGAGTCGACCCCACCGGACAGGAAGGCCCCGACCGGCACGTCGGCGATCATCCGGGCGGCCACCGCATCGGACAGGACCGCCTCGAGCCGGTCGACGAGCCGCTCGTCACCGCCCGCCTCCGGAGCACGCCGCGCCTCGGCGATCGCCTCCTCGGCCGACCAGTAGGTCCGGACCGGCGGCGGCGAGCCGGGGCCGTCCCCCTCGGCGAAGGTGACCCACCGACCCGGCTGCAGCTTGGCGACGCCCGCGTAGACCGTGCGGGGGGCGGGTACGCAGTTGTGGCGCAGGAAGGAGGCCACCGCGCCCCGGTCCAACGTCGGGGCGAAGTCGGGCAGGGCGCGGAACGCCTTCAGCTCCGAGGCGAACGCCAGCCGGCGGTCGACCCACCCGTAGTAGAGGGGCTTCTCACCGAAGCGGTCCCGCACGAGGTGCAGCTCGGCCCGGTGGCGGTCCCACAGGGCGAGGGCGAACATCCCTTCGATGGCGCCGAGCATCCGTTCGACGCCCCACGCCTGCACGGCGGCGACGACCACCTCCGTGTCCGACCCACCCCGGAAGCGCAGGCCCTCGGCGGCGAGCTGTCGGCGCAGCGCCGCGAAGTTGTAGATCTCGCCGTTGTAGCTGAGGATCCAGCGCCCGTCGGGCGAGGCCATGGGTTGGTGCCCGTGGGGACTCAGGTCGACGACCGCCAGTCGTCGGTGGCCGAAGGCGGCCCGGCCGTCAGGGTCGACCCAGAGCCCGTCGTCGTCCGGACCCCGGTGGGCGAGGGTGGCGGCCATGGCGGTCGCGTCCACCCCGAGCCGGTCCGCGCCACGACGCCGCGTCGGGTCGAACAGGCCGGCGATCCCGCACATGTCAGCCTCCGACAGGCATCGGGTCGAACCGCACGACGGGCGTCGATCGCACGGATACGACGCCGCTGCCCATCATGAGATCATCGGTGCACACGGGGGAGACGTCAAATGTGGCGGCGTCCGGACGACCCCGACGCGACCGGCTCCATGGCTTGTGGCCCCTGCACCCGTGTGGCATTGTGCGGCGGTGGCAGCCGCGGACTACAGCGACCGTCTGCGGGGCCAAGCCAAGGAGCAGTTCGCCAAGCTCCCTCCGGGCCTACGTCGGCACGTCCTCCACGGACTCGGACGGTACGCCCCGTGGGAGGCCGGATTCGACTTCACCCCGCCGCTCCCCGCTCCGGGCGAGGTGACGGGCCCGCCCGACTTCGTCGGCATCGGGGTGCAGAAGTGCGGCACCACGTGGTGGTACGACCGGATCATGACCCATCCCCAGCTGTACGCCCGCGCGGACATCCACAAGGAGCGTCACTACTTCGACCGGTTCGGCGCCGCGGCGTTCGAGCAGTCGGACCGCGAGGCGTACGCCGGGTGGTTCCCCCGCCCGGAGGGGACGCTCACCGGGGAGTGGACCCCCGACTACTTCGGGCTGCCGTGGGCTCCGCTCCTCCTCCGGGGTGCGGCACCCGACACCCGCCTGCTGCTGTTGCTGCGGGACCCCGTCGAGCGCTTCCGCTCGGGACTGGCCCACCGCCGGCGCATGGGCGAGCCGTCCGGCCCCGCGGAGGTCAACGACGCCGTCCAGCGCGGGTTCTACTTCCGGCTGCTCAACGACTGGCTGCTCCAGTTCGACCGGCGGCAGCTGCACATCATGCAGTACGAGCGGTGTGTCGCCGACCCGGCCGGCCAGCTCCGCGCCACCTTCGAGTTCCTCGGCCTCGAGGACTCCGAGCTGGCGCACCGCCCGCCGCTCCAGTCGGCGGCCCATCGGGGCGGGACCTTCGAACCGCCGCTCGAGCTCGACCCGACGGTGCGCCGACGCCTGGTCTCCCTCTACTCGTCCGACGTGGTGAGTTTGGCCCGGACGCTGCCGAGCATCGACCTCCGCCTCTGGCCCAACTTCGCCCACCTCGCGCCCGGTGCCTCTCCGGCGGACGACGGCGTGGACGTCCCGTCGCCCTGACGCGCGCCCTGGAGCGGCCCGAGCCCCCGTCCGATCCGGAATGGACCCGCCTCCCGCGCGCCGCGGTATGGGCGGGTCCACCTCGCGGCGCTAGGCTTCGGGCGCTGCCGGAAACAGGTGCTTCGACGCAGATCCGAGGGAGTTCACGATTCGAACAACACGATCTACGGAGGGGCGCGTGCCCGAGCGCGTCGCTCCAGCGGCACCTGGCGAACTGAACGGACTCCGGACGACATGATGATCAGCGTCGTACTCCCGGTGCGCGACGGCCTGCCGTGGCTGGAGGACCAGCTGCGGGCGTTGGCCGACCAGGACTGCCCCGAGGCGTGGGAGGTCGTGGTGGCGGACAACGGGTCGCGCGACGGCAGTGGCGAGTTCGCCCGGCGTTGGGCCGCCGACCACGAGAACTTCCGGGTCGTCGACGCGTCGGCGCTGCACGGGGCCCCGGCGGCCCGCAACGTGGGTGTCCGGGCCTCCGAGGGGGACTACATCGCCTTCTGCGACGCCGACGACGTCGTCCGGCCGGGCTGGCTCTCCGCCTGCGCCGAGGGCCTGCGCCACGCCGACATCGTGGCCGGGGCGTTCGACTTCTGGTCCCTCAACGGGAGTCGCAAGTCCCCCGACGCCCCCGCCGCCATCCGGCAACTCGGGTTCCTCCCCGCCGGCCTCGGCGCCAACCTCGCCGTGCGGCGCTCGGTGTTCGACGGCGTGGGTGGCTTCAACGAGGACCTGCTCATGGGCGAGGACATCGACCTCTGCTGGCGACTGCAGCTGCAGGGGTTCCACTTCGCGTACGCGCCCGAGGCGGTGGTGGCCAAACGCGAGGAGACCGGTTTCGGACGGATCTTCAAGAAGGCGTTCTCGTACGGTCGTTCGGGGCCCGTCCTCTACCGGCGGTTCCGCGCGGACGGCGCCCATCGCAACCTCGTCGGCGCCTCGAAGGCCTGGGTCTGGCTGATCGTGTCCGTGCCCCTGCTGTT
>Ga0182013_10003173_pt1 | contig 20844 bp, 22 predicted proteins | sample 612S2MmetaG_FD_120487 | JGI IMG/M metagenome (GOLD analysis project Ga0182013, IMG submission 120487) | Permafrost microbial communities from Stordalen Mire, Sweden - 612S2M metaG | ecosystem: Environmental > Terrestrial > Soil > Wetlands > Permafrost | place: Sweden: Stordalen | collected... | reverse complement strand
GACGACGACGTAGCGGCGAAGACCGCAGTGACGTGCGGCGACAGAACGAGGCCCCCCGCTACGACGACGATTGCGAGCAGCGCCGCGAGGAGATGCCCCGATCGTTGCGGCCGCGAGAGAACGACGCTCATCGCCTCCACACTAAGGTCGCTGCCCGCATTGTGGCGAGCAAATCTCGACGTTGCGACGAATGACGAAGGGTTGTGTTGCTGTGGTCCTGACTTTTCACGTGCTGTGGCAGAATCAACGCAATGAACCTTGCCATGGACGGCGCCAGCGGACGATGAACGCCGGATCGCGTTGAGTTCTCTCGAAGAGCACTCCCTCTCCTGGCAAAACCTCCTCGAAGCACTCCCCGACGGCACCGCGCTCATCGACGTTCACGGCGTCATGCAGTACGTGAACGCGGAACTCTCGCACCTGACTGGCTACAGCCGCGAGGAGTTGGTCGGACAGAACGTCCAAGTCCTCGTGCCACCCCAGCTGCGCCCGATGGAGGACGAGGCCCGACGCGAGTACAGCAGAGACCCCGAACGGCGCCTCATCTGGAACGACCGCAATCTTTCGGTACTTCGCAAGGACGGTAGTCAACTCCCGGTCGACTTCGCGCTGTCGCCCATCACACTCGACGGACGCCCGTGGACGGTCGGTTCGATTCGAGACAACAGCGTCCAACGAGCCGCCGAACAGGCCCGCATCGAAGCCGAACAACACTTTCGTCTGGCCTTCGAAGACAATATGGCGCCCATGGTCTTCACGGATTTACAGGACCGCATCATCGCGGCCAACGACGCCTTCTGCACGATGATGGGCCGTTCGCGTGCCGAGCTCATTGGCTTCGACTCGAAACCCTTTACGCACCCTGACGACGTCGGCATCACCGAAACGTCGCACGCTCGGTTCCTTCACGACGAGATTCGCCAGGTGAAGTACGTCAAGCGCTACCTCCACTCCGATGGACGGCTCATCGTGGCGGAAGTCTCGAAGTCGCCGGCTCGAGACGAGGCCGGCAACACCTTGTACTTCATCATCTCTGAACGCGACATCACCGAAGAGCGCAAATTGACCGCACAGCTGTCGCATCAGGCGCTCCACGATCCCCTGACCGGACTCGCCAACCGGGCTCTCTTCGATGATCGTCTCTCCCAGGCCCATTCGCGTGTGATGCGCCAAGGTGGTCACGGGGCGCTCCTCCTCCTCGACCTCGACGATTTCAAAGGCGTGAACGACACCTACGGTCACTTAGCCGGCGATCAACTCCTCGCCGAAGTGGCGCGCCGCTTGGCACTCGTCTCTCGCTCGACCGACACGTTGTGTCGATTTGGTGGCGACGAGTTCTTGTATCTCGCCGAAGGGATCAGCGGACCCGAAGAGGCCGAACTGATCGCGCGACGTTTCCTGCGAGAGTTCGACGAACCCTTCTTCATCTCGGGTCTCAATCTGGAGCAACGCGCCAGCCTTGGCGTCGTCGTGTGGGATTCGAACAGTGAAGACGTCTCGGAGGTTGTGCGCGACGTCGACGTCGCCCTCTACGAAGCCAAGCGGCTTGGCAAAGGTCGCCACTTCGTCTACGTCCCGGGCATGCACCACCAGGTTGTCAATCGATTCTCCCTGGTCCAGCAACTGCGCCAAGCCCTCCCGGCCGGCGAGATCTCCATGCACTATCAACCCATCGTCCGACTCTCGACCGGCGCCGTCGTCGGCTTCGAAGCACTCATGCGCTGGCATCATCCCGAACGGGGTTGGGTCCCCCCGAGCGTCTTCATCCCCCTCGCGGAACAGAGCGGTCTCATTTTGGAGCTCGGCTCATTCGCGCTCAATGAGGCGATCACGGCGGCGAGCGCGTGGCGCAAGTTCGCCACGGATCAAGACGAGCCCTACGTCAGCGTCAATCTCTCCGCTCGTCAATTCCACGACCCCGGACTGCTCGATGTCGTGAAGGGCGCACTCGATGCCGGCGATCTTCCGGCCGATCGACTCATCATCGAGATCACTGAAGGCGTGGCCTTGATCGAAGTGAACGACACACTTCAGGTGCTCGAGCAGCTCGCGAAGATGGGCATCGGCGTGGCCCTCGACGATTTCGGCACGGGCTTTTCCTCGCTGTCGTACCTCGCGCTCCTCAATCCAATGGTCATCAAGGTCGATCAGAGTTTTGTGCGTCCCGCGGTTGAGAGCATGCACAGCGATCGGCTGCTCGAGACGATCGTCACCCTGGGCCATAACCTGGGCATGACGATGAGTGCTGAAGGAATTGAAACCACGGCGCAGCTGGAACGACTTCGCGCGCTGCACTGTTCGCTCGGTCAGGGTTTCCTCTTCTCGCCGGCCGTTGCCTTCGATGAAGCGACCGCGATGGTGGCGACGTCGTTTTCCCTGTGAGCAGAACCGTTCTCGCGCAACGGTTCCCCACGCAACCCTCGCCGGTACGATGAGGTGTACCCGTAAGGCCTAGAACGACACACGAAGGAGGTTCTCGTGACGTTTCCCGATTCGGTGCAGCGCTTGGCGCGTCAGCGTGCGCGCGGAACCTGCGAATGCACGGCCAGCTGGTGTCCTCACTACGGCCACTGTCGGCTGCCCGCCAAGGAGTTCCACCACAAGAAATCCGTGGCGTCCGGCGGTGATGACGACATCGCGAACTGCGTCTTCCTGTGCAAGGCCTGTCACGACCGGGCCCACTCGACGTCAGGACAACTCGGTCGCGTGTAGTCGGCGCCTAGCCAATCACTGAGGTCTCGTCACAGGCCTGAGTAGACCCACTCGTGGTCCGTGCCCTCGCTCTCGTCACGAAGTGCCGTGGCTCGATAGACGCGTGTGGGGCCGTACCAGTCAGTGAATGCACGACTGCATTCGCCTGTCCAGGACCTCATTTTAGATTTTTTTTTTTAGCTTCGACTTCAATTCTCGTTTCGGACTCGGGTTCAAGCGGTTCCTCGGCGAAGAGATCGGGCCGAAGGGCCATCGCTTCTTGCAGTTCGAAGAAGTGACTCAGCCAATATTCGTCGAAATGCGCACGCCATCGTTCAGCCCCTTCGGGCGACGCGAACGCCTCGCGGACCAACGCGGGGGCAATGAGCGACACGAAGCCCGGCACTTCCACCGCGAGGTAGCGCAGACGAAGGAAATCGAGAAACGAGATGGCGGGTGATGTCGGGACCGGCGGCGTCAAGTCGGGTAGCGACTCACGAACGCGATCGTCCCTCAAGAACGATGAGGTCAAGAGGAGGGCCAGCACCTGCTCCTCTGAACTCTCGGACATCGCAATGAGACTCTTGCCCACGTTGTCGCGACCGTGACCGGCCCCGCCGAAGACCTCTTGCACGATCGAACCCATATTGGCGATGAGGCCGAGGAGGCGGAGCGCGACCGGTAGAGCGTTGGCGATCTCCTTGTCGTCGAGCGTGCCGACGAGTTGAATGAAGGGTTCATCCATGCTCTCACGCATCAGCGAGAGTGCGACCTCTCCGGCGCGACGCGCGTCGTCTGCGCGCTCGGGCGCAAGTCCCGCCACGTCACGTTCGAAGAGGCCCCCGTCGTCGCCGCCAATGGCCGTGAGGTCGCCGTTGAATAGGTCGATGAGCAGCGCGGTGAACTCTGAGTAGAGTTCGGACCCTCGTCCCAGTCGCTTACGGGCCGACGCCATCGCGGGGCCCGCCTTGAGGTGCTGGAAGAAGACCTCCTCGAGCACGTCACGTTCGCCCTTGGTGTCCTCTTCCGCCTCTTCGGTCGTCGCGATCGCTCGAAGCTCTCGAAGCTGCTCGTCCCATCGGGTGGCCCGCTTCAACAAGTACGTTCGAATGAGGTCGGGCTCAACGTCGAAACCCTCCCACCACAGTCGCCACGCCAACTCGTCGAGTTGCTTGGTGCTGGTGCGCAGCCGCGAAATCCGCAGCATTCGTTCGGCCGTGCCCGCGGGGTAGCGAGCGAGCGAGCCGCGACCGCCGCCCGGATCGTGGAACGGCTCGTTGATCAGGCGACGACGATGGAGCCGCGCGAGTTGATCACGGGTGGTGTCCACTCCAGCGAAGCCCAGGAATTCGAGGATGTCTTGGGTCGACTCCCACGAACCCGGCTCCTCATTCCAACTCACTTCTCGACCTTAGTTTTGTGAAGGCCGAAAAACGAGGATTGTCGGGCCTAGCGGCGTAGTGTGCGCACGACCGATTGACGAGACGCGTCGTCCAACGCGTAGGGAGCGTAGAGACCGAAGCGATCGATGACGTCGCCAAAACGTCGCACGACTTCGTTGCCCGCGTCTTCGGGCGATCCCACGACACTGAAGGCGTTGAGTACGTCGTCGTCGATCAACTCGCCCATCTTCACCCACTCCCCCTGTCGTGACAGCTCGTTGAGCGTCGTTTGCAAGTCACCCCAGCCGTGCAGTGCGAGGACGCCGCGGTACGCGGGGGTCGATCCGTAGAAGGCGATCTGACCACGAACCTTCGTGGCCGCATCGTGCAGCGCTACGTCGGAGTCTCCCGTGGCGATCAAGCCAGAAAACGAAATCGCGAAGCCGTCGATCGAACGGCCCGACGCCGCCAAACCGCGCTCGAGCGCGGGCAATGTGACCTCGCGCAGGTAACGCTCGGTGGTGAAGGGGTGGACGAGGAGGCCGTCCGCGACCTCACCCGCCACTTCGGTCATCAGTTCGCCGACCGCCGCGAGGTAGACCTTGGGGGCGCCGTAGGGGTTTGGGCCGGGATTGAAGAACGGCGTCATCAAGGTGTGGCGATAGAACTCGCCGCGGAAGTTGAGCGCTTCGCCCTCGTTCCAGCAGGCCCAGATCGCTCGCATGGCGAGCACGTACTCGCGCATCCGCGGCGCGGGATGTGACCACGGCATCGAGTAGCGCTTCTCGATATGGGGCTTGATCTGGGAGCCCAGTCCGAGGAGGAGCCGGCCCTTGGACAACAACTGGACGTCGTTCGCCATGGTCGCGGTGATCATGGGACTTCGTCCAAAGGCCACGACGATGCCGGTGCCCAGTTCTAGTCGGGTCGTCGCCGTGGCGGCACCGGCGGCGATCAACAGCGGATCGTGTCCAGTCTCCGCGGCCCACGCGCCGTCGTAACCGGCGGCCTCGACCTGGGCGGCGCCACCCGCAATGTCGCCGTTTCGAAAGGAGAGATCGCCGTCGACCAACATGGGCGAAGTCTAGAACGAGTGCCGAACGCGATTCTCGCGTTGCCACTCATGTGGTCAGGTCGCAAAGACCTTTCCGACCATGGCTTCGACTTGGTCGCTGGGCACCGCAGCGGAGAAGAGGAAACCTTGACCGAGCGCGCAGCCGAGTCGACGCAGGCGGTTGAACTGGACGTCGGTCTCGATGCCCTCCGCCAACATCGTCATGTTGAGCTTCTGGCCGAGCGAGATGATCGTCTCGAGCAGCGTGTCGTTACGACTGCTCTCGTGTACCGGTCGAACGAACGACTGATCGATCTTGATGATCCTCGGATTAAGTGCCGCTAAGTACGACAGCGACGAGAATCCCGTACCGAAGTCGTCGAGGGCGATGCCCACGCCGAGGGTACCGAGGTGTTCGAGGACCGTCATGGTCTCGGCGATGTCGATGAGGGCGACGCTCTCGGTGATCTCGAGAATCAGACATGACGCGGGGAGACCGCACTCAACCAGCAGGTGCTTGATGGTGGAGACGAGGGCGGGGTCGAGGAACTGATGGGCCGAGAGATTGACCGTCACGTACGGACGGATGGACGTCGAATCCTTGGGTGTCCACGTACTCGCCTCTCGAATCGCCTCGCGGAGAGAGAAGGACCCCAGTTCCAAGATCAGATCGCTCTGCTCGGCGAGGGGGATGAACACGTTCGGCGGCACCCAGCCCTTCTCGGGGTGGTACCAGCGCATCAGCGCCTCGAGGCCAACCACCTCGCTGGTCGTGAGGTCGACGATGGGCTGGTAGTGCATGACCAGCTCGCCGGCCTGGAAGGCGTGGCGCAACTCTTGGACGAGCGCGAATCGACTGACCGCCCGTTGGTGCATCGTGGGCGTGAAGACGACGTGGTGACCGCGGACGTTTCGCTTGGCTTCGTAGAGCGCGGCGTCGACGTTCTGAATCGTCTCGGTGAAACTCGTGCACGTCGCATCCCAAATCACGATGCCGATGCTCGCGTGCTGCTCGATCAGTGATCCGGCGATCGTGAAAGGTTCAGAGATGACTTTGATCAGTCGCTCCGCCAGTACTTCGGCCTCGGCCGACGAGACGAGTCCCTCGGCCAAGTAGAGGAACTCGTCGCCGCCAAATCGACACAACGTGTCTGCGGTGCGGGTGATTTTCTCCAGGCGATTCGCGATCGCGGTGAGCAGCTGATCGCCAACGAAGTGTCCATGAGTGTCGTTGACGCCCTTGAAGTCGTCGAGATCGATGAGCAGGACCGCCCCGATGCCACCTTGGCGAACGACGCGGCCGTGGGCCTGCGAGAGTCGGTCCTCGAAAAGGGCTCGATTGGCGAGTCCGGTGAGCGGGTCGTGGAGCGCTTGATGCGAAAGCTGGGCGGCGAGGGCCCGCTCCTCGGTGATGTCGCGTTCAGAGAAAACGAAGTACAAGATCTTGCCGTCTTCGTCTCGGGCCGGCGACCGGCTGACTTCGACGTCGATGACTCGTCCGTCCTTGCGCAGGTAGCGCTTGATGTAGCGCTCCTGTTCGACTTCGCCCAGGATGAGTCGCTGGTGCGTGCTCTCGGTGATCCCGACGTCGTCGGGGTACGTGAAGGGCGTCGAGTCGCAACCGAGCAACTCTTCTCGCGTGAAGCCGACCATCTGGCAGAAGGCGTCGTTGATGGCGATGATCTTGTCGTCGGCGTCGGCGAAGGTCATCGGTGCCATGTTGTTCTCGAAGGCCACGCGAAATCGAAGTTCGGCGTCGGCTCGCGCCTTTTCGGTCTCGCGCTGAGCGCTGACGTCACGAATCGCGGCGACGACCCATGAGCCACTGTCGAGCGCCAGTTGTGAACGGCTCACCTCGACGGGAACCTCGCGCCCGTCCTTGCAGAGCATCGAAAGTTCCGGACTGTTCCAGATCAGGTTCGTCGGGTTCTTCGCGTGGTGGCGCCGGGCCTGGCGTACGGCTTTTCGCAGCGAAGGTGGCACGAGCATCTCCACGTTCTGACCGACCAGATCCTCGCGCTCGTACCCCGTCATGGCGCACAACAGACCGTTGACATAATGAATGATGCCGCGACCATCGTGCAGGGCCGTGCCTTCGGGTAATGCCTCGAGGAGGCCATCCCACGAGGGAGGGTGAGCGGCGAGAACGTTCCTTAGGAGCAACTCCCTGGCCGCGGCACGTTTCGTGGCGCGCGGCGGCCGAGGGGATTGCACTCGGCCCGTGACCGGAGAACGTTCGGAGAGATCGGTCACGAAAATACGGTAGGCGGAGCCTCCCTTTTGATTGTCAACAGGTTCTCAACAATGAGGCAACACTTTGCCACGACGACCACACCCTGTCGTCGCTCCCTTCGTCCGATTCATCGCTGCAGTGTTCGTCCTTGACGAACGTTGACAGGAACTGGCGAAATTCTCAAAATGAAGATGCAGTACTTGCAAGGAAATCTCGTTGGATGTCGATCGCGACGCGCAATGTCAACAGACGCGACGTCTGATTGTGCACAGGCTCCTCCACCAGTTCAGCAACCTGTCGATCAGGGACGATACGCAATTTCTTCAATTCTGTGCGTTACGGTGCAAGACATGAAATGGGTCGATTCGTGTGTGGCGAGGACAACGCTGTCGGGTCTCGTCGCGCGCGGCGTCAAGGACAATTGAGTTGAGATGACGGTCTCTGACCAGAGCCTCGCCAAACTGCTCGCGGCCTTCCCCGAGATCGTGATCGTCATTGATGCCCACGCCACCGTGTTGTGGGCGAACGAGTTAGCCGAAGCGCTCTTCGGCCAACCACTGACCTCCGAATTGGAGATCTCGGCCATCGATCTCGTGCACCCCGACGATCTCGAGATAGTGCTTCGCTCCCTTGAGACGGTGCAGGGGAAAGACATCGGTAGTCCTCTCGAGATCCGAGCGAAGATCGGGGAAAGCTGGCGGCTCATCGAACTGATCGGAACGCCGGTCAGTTGGTTTGAGGAGGGTGCAGTACTCTTCAGCATCCGTGACCTCACGGAACGGCGACGTTTCGAGCTGGCCGGCGACGACGTGGCACGCTTTCGCTCACTCGTCCATAACGCCACGACCATCATGATGTTGATCTCGCCGAGCGGCTCGGTCGTTTCAGTGTCGGGCGCACTGACGAGGATGCTCGGACACGATCCCGAGGCGGTCGAAGGTCAGCCGCTCTCGTCAATCGTCGCGGAAAGCGACCACCCGACACTGCGCGCAGCCATTGACAAGGCACTGCGGGGTTCGAGCGCCGTACAACCGGTCATTCAAGCGGTCCGTCTGCTCCGTCGCGGTAGCCGAGAGATGACCTCCTTCGAACTCTCGATCGTGAGCCTGGTGGACGATCCCACGGTCGGTGGGCTCGTCGTCACGGCCCACGACGTCTCCGCCCGCGTCTCGGCGGAGATGGAACTCCAGAACACGCTTCGAGATCTGAGAGAGACGTTCTCCCTTCTCAACGCAACGCTCGAGTCGACCGCCGATGGCGTACTCGTCGTGAGTACTGACCGAAAAATTTCGAGCTTCAATAGTCAATTCGCCCAAATGTGGAAACTACCGACACGACTGATCGCGGCGCGCGACGACGTACGCCTCATCGAATTCGTCACCGATCAACTCGTCGATCCTGATGCGTTCACGACCCGGGTTGACGAGCTCTACGCCCATCCCGACGTCGAGAGTTCCGACACCCTGGAGTTCAACGACGGTCGCGTCTTCCATCGATACTCGAAACCACAGTTCGTATCGGGCGCCATCGTTGGACGCGTGTGGAGTTTCAGTGACATCACCGAACAGAAGCGGCTCGAGAACGACCTTGCGCATCTGGCCTTTCATGACGCTCTCACTGGGCTGGCGAATCGCGCACTCTTCCAGGACCGGGTCAACCAGGCCATCGCTCGCGCCGAACGTAGCAATCGCCTCGTCGCGGTCATGATCTTGGACCTTGACAACTTCAAGAAGATCAATGACAGCCTCGGCCACGCCGCGGGCGATGAGCTGTTGAAAACGGTCGCGACCAACCTCGTCACCATTCTTCGCCGATCCGACACCGCAGCGCGACTCGGCGGTGACGAGTTCGCCGTGCTCGTTGAGGACATATCCAGTCGCGGGGAGGTCATAGGACTCGCCGAGCGAATTATGCGCACCCTGCGCATGCCGGTCACGATCGGAACCCAGGAACTCACCACCACGGTAAGCATCGGCATCACGTTCGGCATTCGTGATTACACGAGCGATCAGTTGCTGCGCAACGCAGACCTCGCGATGTATCTCGCCAAGGGCAAAGGCAAGGATCGCTACGAGGAGTTCCAGGATCAGATGCACGTCGCGGTCGTCGAACGACTGGAACTCGAGGCCGACCTACGTCGCGCGGTCCTCGAGAACGAGATGTGTCTGCACTATCAACCGATCTTCGACCTTGGATCAGGGGCCATCGTGGGCTTCGAGGCTCTCGTGCGATGGCAACACCCAACGCAAGGTCTGCTGCCGCCGATGGCCTTCGTGCCCTTCGCCGAGGAGATTGGCTTGATCCATCTCATCGACCGCTTCGTACTCACCCAGGCGTGCACGCAGGCCCGTTCGTGGCAGAGTCAAGGGCTCGCTTCTCCGGCGCTACTCATGAGCGTGAACCTCTCGGCGCGCGAACTCGGCGACAGTTCGATTCGCGACAGCGTCAGCCTGTCGCTGCTCGAGACGGGTTTCGATCCCGCGAACCTGATCATTGAAATCACCGAAAGTGCCCTGATGCGCGACCTCGACGCAACCGTGCGCAACCTCAAGTCGCTGAAGTCCCTGGGACTTCGAATTGCGGTGGACGACTTCGGCACGGGCTACTCGTCCTTCTCGCACCTCGAGCAGCTTCCGATCGACATCTTGAAGGTCGACCGGTCGTTCGTCGCCAACGTCGCCCATATGAAGATTGAATCGGGACGAGCCAGTCTGACGCCCGCCATCGTCCAATTGGCGCACACGCTCGGGCTTCTCCCGATCGCCGAAGGCGTCGAACAGCCCGAACAGGTGCCATCACTTCGAGATCTTGACTGCAATCTGGCCCAGGGATATCACCTCGGTATGCCCCTCAGTGCCCCCGAGACCGAAGAACTGCTACGTTCCCTCGTGCCCTAGGGCCGGACTTTCGAAATCTCTCTCTATGGTGTAATCGGGAGATAGCCAACAAGGAGATCAAATGAGTGACGCAGAGGCTGAGGCCACCAAGGCAGTGAACGACTGGAACAAGACCGTCATCGAAGAGTTTCGCGGGAACGAAGGAGTCGTCGGTGGACAGTTCGAGGGTGCGGACGTGTTGTTGTTACATACCAAGGGCGCGAAGTCGGGCAACATCCGCGTGAATCCGATGATGTACCTCGAGGAAGATGGAAAGATCTACGTCTTCGCCTCCTACGCGGGGGCTGACAAGCACCCCGACTGGTTCCACAACATCAAGGCCGACGACAAGGTGAGCGTCGAGCTCGGTACCGAGAAGTTTGAGGCGACCGCCGAGCCGGTGCCACTCGAAGAGCGCGATCGAATTTACGCGATCATGGCCTCGCGTTTTGAGAATTTCGCGGAGTACGAAAAGAAGACCACCCGGGTCATTCCGGTCGTCGAACTCATTCGTTGACGCAACTAGGACATCGGCCCTTTACCGGTGGCTGGGTCCTTCCACACATAGGTTGACGCCGTCGACGGCTTGCGCCTCGAACGCCTCTTCTTCGATTTGCGCGTTGAGAGGAGGCCGAAGATGACCACCATCGCGCCCAGTGCGAGCAGCACGAATCCGGAAAAATACGAGTAGACGATCCGCGAACACACGGCGCTCATGCCTAATGCCCGATAGTGCTGTTGTGCGTTACAGGTGGTGTTCTTGCCTTCATTCGACGTGACCAGCCACAGCCCGACACCCATGGTGGCGAGACCGAGCAGTTCGAAGAAACGCTTCAACATGTGCCCAACCTACATCGCACGTCGCACTTGGAGGACTGGCGCCGCTTCGAGCACGATTGCTCTATAGGCGAGGTGACGCGCGGCGTCCCCGCGCAAGACTGCACAAATTCGGTCGGGTAACTTAGGGGCATCCTCAAGTACTTTCTGAACCCTCGACGCAGACGACGTCAAACGTGGCCTTGACGAATGGCACTCATAACATCGTGGTGAGCAATCTCACCAAGACGTTTGGCAAGGTCAGAGCAGTTCGAGGCATCAACTTCGAGATGGAGCGCGGAACGACCGTGGCGTTGCTGGGCCCAAATGGTGCCGGTAAGTCAACGACGATCGACATGATGATCGGATTAACGACGCCTGATGACGGCAGCGTGTCGCTCTTCGGCAACACGCCCGCCGAGGCAGTGCGCAAGGGTCTCATCGGTGCGATGACCCAGACCGGATCGCTCATTGACTACCTCAACGTGCGCGAACTGGTTTCGATGATGGCCGCGCTCTACCCTTCGCCGCTCGACGTGGAGGAGGCCCTGCGAATCTCCGGAGCCGAGGCGTTCGCCGATCGCATGACGCGCAAACTCTCTGGCGGCGAGACGCAACGAGTGCGCTTCGCTATGGCGCTCGTCGCCGACGCTGAACTGCTCGTGCTGGACGAACCAACGGTCGCCCTTGACGTCGAGGGACGACGCGACTTCTGGACCGCGATGCGCGCGTTCGCCGCCCGCGGCAAAACGGTCGTCTTCGCGACGCACTACCTCGAAGAGGCGGACGCCTACGCCGACCGAATCGTCGTCATTGCGCACGGTCGCATCGTCGCCGACGGGGCACCGACCGAGATCAAGGCCACCGTCGGCGGTCGGATTGTCCGCGCGACGTTGCCCAGCGTCGCCCTCGACGAACTTCGAACGCTGAGCGGCGTGACGAACGCCGAGCGACGAGGCGACGCCGTGACGCTCAATTGCTCCGACTCCGACGCGACGCTTCGTGCTCTGTTCGCCCAGTACCCGATCGTTCGCGACATCGAAGTTCGCGGCGCCGGACTCGAAGAGGCGTTTCTCGAGTTGACCGAGGAAGAAGACGAGGGCGACTGACGATGACCCAGCTCACCTACCTTCGCTACGAGGTGATCCGCACGTATCGAAATCGCCGCTTCCTCCTGTTCTCCTTGGCGTTCCCCTTGATCCTGTTCTTGGCGGTAGCCGGCCCGCACAAGAACCAGTCGATCCTCGGCATCTCGTTCCCGCTGTACTACATGACTGGCATGGTGGCCTGGGGCACGATGGTCGCCGTCATTTCGAGCGGTGCCCGAATCTCCTCCGAGCGACAGGTCGGTTGGACCAGGCAGCTGCGCATTACTCCCCTGCCGACCTGGTCGTATTTCGCCGCCAAGATCTTTTGCGGCTATCTGATGGCGATACTGAGCATGCTCGTTATCTTCATTGCCGGATCGTTCGTTGGCGTTCACCTCACGCTCTCTCAATGGTTCGTGATGGTGGGCCTTCTGCTCGTCGGCCTCATTCCATTCTCAGTACTGGGCATCATGTTCGGTCACCTGCTCACGCCGGACTCACTGGGACCGGCGATTGGTGGCACGACCTCTCTCTTGGCCCTGCTCGGTGGCGCATACGGACCGCTCGTAAATGGCGGCGCGTTCTTGGCGGTCGTGAAGTGCCTGCCCTCCTACTGGCTCGTCCTCGCCGGTAAGACCGCATTGGGCGGTGGTGGATGGCCACTCGAAGCGTGGATCGTCATCGCCGCTTGGACCGTCGTGTCGTCGGCTCTCGCCGTACGGGTCTATCAGCGCGACACGCGCAAGATCTAAGGGACTTCGTGACGACGCCGCGACATCTGCGCTTCTCGAGTGATCGGGCTGACGCCGAGGCGGCAATCGCGTCGGTCAGCGACGGGCGTGGTTGGTGCAACGTGACGCCCCTCGTGGAGGAGGACATTCCCGACATGAAGGTCAACTATTTCGGCCTGTGGCTCAACAAGGGCGTGGCCGTCGCGTCCTACGTCACGTCGCCACTGCGAAAAGGGGTGCCCCAGCCGTCAACCCTGGGCGTACTGCATTCCAGAAGTCGTCTAGGAGCCGAGCGCGTCGCCCTCATGCTCGGCGGTGCTCCTTTCACCATCAAACAGGACCACAACACTCGAGGACTCCTGTTGAACGTCCCACATTCTGCAACCCCAACGGAAATCCTCACTGTGATGTGTTCGCTCACCGAGTCGCTCTGCGACTACGAATTCACCGGCAGTTGGGACATGGCGATCTTCGTCCCCTAAACGCCTCGACGCGTCGCAGTCCCGGACACGGGACCAGTGACGGCGCACGGCAACGTTCGATTACTCGCCGTGGTCGGCGAGCCAGCACTTTGCGAGCCGCGAAGGGGCCCTCGTGAGCCACGCATCACTCACCAATTCATTCAGTTCGTCATTGTCCACGAGTGACAGATCACCAATGCGCAACAGTATCCAGGGGTGACCGTTGAAATGATCTGTCGTGAAGAAGATGGAACGGAAATCCGACAACCACATCGCCTTCATCTCTTCGTCCGCGAGGCGAAACGCCAACACGTCATCGAGTCGCTCTCCCGTCACGTTATCCACGGCGTCCTTTCGCGGCACTCGGTGAAAACAGAAGAGTTTCCTATTGACGAGATAGGTCGGTCGATCGTCGTCGCGCAACTCTTTCACCACTTCTGGTAGCGCGAGTGCAATTCGGTCCAGGTCCTTCATTGAACTCATAGCAGTCCATTCTTTGACGCACACCCGACAATGTCAAGGAGGAGCCTCACGAGATTACTGCGCCAGCATCGGCCGCTCATTATCATCTGCTAAATCAGTACTCGTCGAGGAGGTGCCATGAGGCGGACCTTTGGATCTATCGCGACCATTACGACCGTCGTCGCGGTAATGCTCGCACCGAGCGCGAGTTTTGCGACGTCCATCTCCGCATCAAAGTTGTCGTCCGAGTTGCTGACGCTGGGTCAGATGCCGACGGGATGGACATCAAGCAGTACGACCGACGACGGCCTCGGTTGTCTCCATAACCTTCTCGAACCCTCTGGTGTCAAACAGACGCACGCGTCGCAGGCCTACTTCCTCGGCACGGTGGATCAACTGCCGAAGTTCGATGAGAAGATCGCGACCTACGCCAACGTCAAGACCGCGTACAAGAAGATCATCGCGCGAATCAACTCCTGTCACGTAACGGACGGTCTCGTGAATGGCGTGATGGTCACGGGCACCGTCGCGCCAATGAGCTTCGCTCACTTTGGCAACGCCAGTTCGACCTACGCCATGGTCGACAGTGACGTTCGAGGCACCTTGCACTACGACTACACGATCGTGCGCAAGGGCAACATCGTCGCGGCCTTCCTCGAAGGTAGTTTTCCCTCGGTCGTTGCCTCAGAGTTTCAGTCTCTCGTGAGCAAAGGCGTGTCCAGACTCTCCTAATGGAGAACCCAGCGGTGCGTCGGCAGTGCGGGACTTCGTCGTTGCGACGAGTTCAAGGAACTCGAAATTGGCTACTGGGTACGAACGAATCGAACGCGACGTGGTTATGCCACCAACGCTGCGAGCACGTTGACGACCGCTGCGTTCGACGCACCAGTGGACATCGCCCGTGTGCGGATCACCATGGACGTCGCCAATCTCGCCAGTGCGGGCGCTCCGCGCAGACTCGGCGACCACCTTGATGGCGAATTGCAGCGCGAGATTCGCACGCCCGGACAGAGTGGTCGCGGCTACCTCTGGACCGTCACGCGCGAGCAGTGGAGTGCCCGAGACCTTTAGGCCCAGCCGAGTTCGTCGAGGCGAGGATCACTAATGCCGAAATGATGGGCAATCTCGTGAATCACCGTTTTGCGGACCTGCGCCTTGACTTCATCTTCGTTCGTACACACGCGACAGATGGTCGTCTGGTAGAGGGTGATTCGATCGGGCATCACGCCGCTGTAACTCTGGACGCCCCGTTTCGTGAGCGGTATGCCTTGATACAGTCCAAAGAGATTTCGTCCCGGCGCTTCATCCTCGACCAGGATCACGACGTTGTCCATACGTGAAGAAAGCGACTCGGGCAGTGATTGGAGCGCTTCGCCCGCCAACTCCTCGAACCGCTCGTTCGTCACCTGAAACACCAACGCAGCGTAACGGCGCGACGCCAGCGTTGGTCATGGCAAAGGTCAACGCCGTGGTTGCCCGTGGCCTTCATTTCGTCGATGTCCGCACGTCCTGTTGCTGCACTCAGTCGCCCGTGGCACCATCAATCAGCTCTCGGAGCAGGTCGGCGTGTCCGTTGTGGCGAGCGTATTCCTCGATCATGTGCAGGTAGATCCAACGCACGTCGAACCAACGCTCGTTGCGGTGAATCACCGTATCCAAGTCAACGAGCGCCAGGGATGTCTGCGCCAGTCGGCACTCCTCGACGTACAGCGCAATGTCAGCGGATGCATCCGCCGAGTCGACATCGAGAAGGTCGGCCTCTGGGTTCTCATCTGTGGAGTACGGAAACTCGAACTGCTCTCTCGCGGCCTGCATGCGGAACCAGCCCCGTTCCACTTCGGTCATGTGGCGCACCAATCCGAGCAGGGTGAGGGTGGAGGGAGCGGCCGATCGCCGCTTGAGCTGCTCAGCGCTCAAGCCCTCGCACTTCATCAGCAAGGTCGCGCGGTGATAGGCAATCCAACCATCCAAGGAGCGGCGCTCATTCTCGTGACCGTCTGGTTCAATTCGTGGCGGAAGGTTCTCGGGCCAAAGAACGTTCATCGCCACACCATACGCTCAGCGACGTACATTCGACTCATGATGGACACCTAGAACGTGTGCGTCGTGTGGCTGAAGTTGCCCTTGGCGAAGGCGAAGATTTTCGTCGGTGTGACCCGATACACGTGGATCACGTCTGGCGTTTCGCTGTCGTCGCCGGGGTGATGGAAACAATCGTCACCGACGACGTACTGCCAACGTTGGTCCCACTTCTGCGTCCAAACTCGCGCCACACGTTCGAGTTCTTGGCGGTCTATGACCCGACTCGCCTCACCTTCGACGACCACGTCGATTCCTCGCTCCCAACCGTTGCATCCCGTCGTGAGTGCCACGTGAGCGTTTCCCCTCAAATTGACGGCCTTTTGTTCGTCCTCACCCAAGGACACGTACAGTGCGTCCTCCGACCACACTGCCACGAGAGGCGTCACGTGCGGACGTCCGTCGCCACGCACCGTCGTAATCCAGAACAGCTGCGCGGACTCAAGTTCGGAAAGTGTCACTTCCCACGGAGTCGCGACGGCATCACGATCACTGAAACGCTCGTCGACTTTCGAAATCGGTTCCTTCACCGGACCTCCTCGCACACCATCCGTCGCCTCGAACCATCCCCCGCGACGCGGCATCAATTGACACTAGTGAAGTTACGTCACAATGGTCGAGCCATTTCTGTCAGCGATTCCTGGTTCCTGCGACGAATCTCACTCGCCGGTCCGGCGATTCGAGCAGATCCAAGACGATGTGACAATGACCTCAGCTACGCGAAGTGAAATTCACTCCTTCCCGTGCAGAAGGCGACGACCCGAGACGCTGACCTGGTGGAGAAGAGGGACGATACGGTTGTTCCAGTGTCAGTCGCGTGCGAAGGGTAACCAATGGAGCACCGTCGGCCGAGTGGGTCATCGTTGAAGGTCCCTTCTCGAGTTGAGTCACGACGCCACAGTCAACGACGACTCGCAATCGTCGTTGGTGCGTTGGCAGTGATCGCGGGTGTCGCGGCGCAACCGGTGGCCTACGGACTCCAGTCGCACGTCGCGGGAAACACGCCCTATGGCGTAGGAGTGACGCGCTGCGTCTTCGTCGATCGAACGAGAAACGTGCTCGACTACGCAACGTCACCACCATCAGTCCTGGCGCGACAGCGAACGCTGGTGACGGAAGTTCGCTACCCCACGCTCACGCAGTCGCCAAACCACACCGAGATCACGAATGCGCCACCGGCGCAACAGAGCGGCGGCTTTCCCATGGTCGTCTTCGCGCACGGTTACGACGTCACTCCGGGCACCTACGCCAGGCTGCTCGAGGCCTGGGCCGAGAAGGGATTCGTTGTCGCGGCGCCCATCTTTCCCGACGAGAGCAGTACCGAGGTACTTCGGCAACACGTCGACACGGAGGCGGACCTCGACAACGAGCCTGCCGACCTCACGTTCGTCACCCAACAACTCCTTGATGATTCATCGACACTTTCGGCGACCTGCCCGCTCGTCTACGGACTCCTCGCACCGAATGAACTCGACTTCGCCGGTCACTCTGACGGCGCCGACGCCGTCGGCCTCCTGGCCTACTCGACCGGTCGTGACCCACAGGGCGTCCTCTACGCCCGTCTGCGAGAGGGACTGGCGATCCGATCGACGATGATCTTTTCGGGCTCGGTGGATGGAAGGGCTCCCTATCGGGCGGAGGCCTCGAGGCCGCCGCTCCTCCTCGTCCAGAGTGCCCGTGATCAGTGCAACGCGCCCGACGAAGGTCTTGAACTCTACGGCGCCGTCAATCAGGGTGACAAGTGGTTCCTTGAACTACTCCACGCCCATCATTTGCCACCGTTCGACGCTGAGGACCCCGGCGCTTTCGCTTTGGTCGCGTCGACGACAACGTCATTTCTCCAACTCACGCTTGACCACACGACCACCACTGCGTCGTTCCAAGCAACGGGCAACGCACGGCCACTGGTTGGGCGAATGACGCGCGGCGGATCGGGTCCAACCATCGCGCCGTACCTTGATCCGCCGCCCTGCGGTTTTCACTGAGGCTCGATGGTCGTCAGTGTGTGACTTGGGCTGCGATGAACGCGAGAGCGATCAAGAGCGCAACGACTTGCACGATTCGACGGACAACGGGACTTCGCGCCCGATAACCAGTCGCACGCCACACCTGTTGGGACATTCCGGCGGGGCTAAAGGGGTCCGCTTCGAAGCCGCTCCCCTCGTCCGGCCACATCACGGGGGGCGTCGTGTCGGTAACGACGTGCGGCTCTTCCCCGTCCGACTCTTTGCGTCGACCTTGACTACCCATGCAGTTATCGTACGACCGGTTGAACTTCGCAGAGGCACCGTGGCGCTGCGAACGAAACCGTTGGTTGACTGCGGGGCCGGGCTCTAGTCTGGCCCGATGGAACTACCCTCACCGTCGGGTTTGGCTCGACCTCGAGCGGAACTCTTCCTCGACTATTTGACTTACTTTCGCGGTCGCGTCATCGAGAAGGTCTCTCAATTACCCGACGATGACCTCACGTCAAGCATCCTTCCTTCGCAGTGGACACCCCTCGGGTTGGTCAAGCATCTGACCTTCGTCGAGATGCGTTGGCTCGAGTGGGGCTTCGAAGGCCAGAGCATCCCCGACCCGTGGAGTGATCGCGTGGGAACGCGCTTCGCTACGGCACCGGACGACACGCGACTATCCCTGCTCGAAGCGCTCGAACGTCGAGGTGAGATCACGAACGCCATCGTGCGACGTCACGGCCTCGAAGAGGTCGGCGCGCAGAGTGAGCGCTGGGGAGATGATGACCCGGCCACCCTGGAACGCGTGCTGTTCCATCTGCTCCAGGAGTACGCGCGCCACGTGGGACATCTCGACATCTACGTCGAACTCGTCACCGCGAGCGTCGGGGAATAACGCTCGTCGCCCGTTCGTCGTTGACCCCCGTGGAGTTCACGAAGTCGATGGGTAAAGGAAGTCACCTATAGGAACATTGGACGACTACTGTTCGTAGTCCTCGACGACGTCGGGGTTGCGCAACCGGGCGCCGGCCGGGTCGCGACCGAATTCGCGCAGGGCGCGACGCTGACGAAGCAAATCCCAGCATTGATCGAGGGCGACTTCGATCGTGGCGAGTCGTTCGACGTCGTCAGGAGTCTCGTGCGCGCGAAGAAGATTTTCCTCGTCGACCAGAGCATTGATGCGCGCCAGAATGTCCTCGTCCGTCATCGAACTTCTCCTTCGCCGGTTTTCCTCTACTGAGCTGGCATCGCCAACCACTACTACGAATGTAGCAATGCTCAAATCGGTAGTCCGCCGGTGGCCGACGACGTGGACCCAGTGTCCTTGTAGGCCGCGATTGTCCGTTCGGCGATGCGCATCTGATGGATCTCGTCGGCACCGTCGGCGAGCCTCGCCCAACGAGCGTGCTGGAGCATGTTGGCGAGTGGCGTGTCCGTCGAATAGCCGAGCGCACCATGAACTTGGATGGCACGGTCAATGATCCGGTTGAGACTGTTGGCGACGAAGTGCTTCGTCATCGAAACCTCCGTTCGGAAGTCGTCGCCGCGGTCGATCTTGTAGGCCGCGTGCAAAACCATCAGCTTGCACTGGTAGAGCTCCATTGCGGAGTCAGCAATCATCCACTGGACGCCCTGCTTCTCAGCCAGCGTGGAACCGTGGGAATAGCGATGGATCGACCGGTCGACCATCATGTCGAGTGCCGTTTCGGCCTGCGCAATCCATCGCATGCAGTGCGCGAGTCGGGCCGGGCCGAGGCGCGCTTGACCGAGTCGATGTCCGTTACCGCGTCCACCGAGGACCTGGGCGTCACTCACCCGAAGGTCGGTGATCACGATTTCGCTGTGACCAGTGGAGCCGTGCATCGTTTCAACTTCGCGCACGTCGTTCCACCCATCGGAAGGGATGTCGACCAGAAACGCGGTCGTCGCGCCCGACGAACCTTCCGGCACGTCCAACTCCGTACGCGCGATAAGAATTGCGAACTGAGCGCGACGCGCATTCGAAATGAACCACTTGTGCCCGTTGATGATCCACTCGTCGCCGTCTTTGACCGCGTGCGTTTGGATGAGCGTCGGATCGGAACCGGCCACCTCTGGCTCGGTCATGGCGAAGCACGACATGACGCGTCCCTCGCACAACGGACGCAAGTATCGATCCTTCTGGTCGTCATTGGCCCAATGCAACAACGTGTGCATATTGCCTTCATCGGGCGCCATGCAGTTGAGAACCCACGGTCCGACGCGCGTCTTGCCCGCTTCGGCCTGCACCATGGCGAGTTCGACGTGACCGAGGCCCATCCCGCCCCACTCCTTTGGCATGTGCGGTAGCCACAACCCGAGTGCCTTGGCCTGTTCACGCAGATCAAGGATCGTGGCGAGGTACTCTCGGCGAGTCAGCGACTGTTCAACGTCGTCAGGCCGCGCAACGGCCGGTATGACGGTGCCCTGAATGAAGTCACGAACGCGCCGTCGGATCTCCTCGTGCTCGGGGGCGAGCGTGAAGTCAATGGCCATGAGTCTCCTCGGGAGCGATTCGCGAAAGGTGCTTCGAGAATAGCGTCACTGCCTTCGGACGAATGAATCACCGCGAAACGCAGTAGGGACCCTAGGTCGGCTCGTCCGTGAAGAAGGGATCTGGCGCATCGCTCTTGATGTATCGGGCGAGCCGCTCCAAGATCATGGCCCACGTCTGCGCGGTGAAACCCACGGCGTCCTCTGCGTGACCTGGCTCAAAGCCAAAGTGACGGAACTGCACGATCGTCGCGTCGTCGTCAGGTGCATCACTCAGCGCCCATTGCCATGTTGAACCGTTCCATCCGGGAAACCCGGATGTCACCGTCATCGACACGAGCTCATCCTCGACCAGCGAGACCGTCACATTCAAGTCGAGCGGCGCCTCACGAAAGCCGAAACGACCGTGAACGTCGGTGAGTTCACAGTCCGTTGTCCAGAACGCCTGGTGCCCCTGCGTCGTTCGAAGGACGTCGAAGACCTTGCGCCGGGGCCCTTCGGCCCT
>Ga0182013_10003171_pt1 | contig 20856 bp, 18 predicted proteins | sample 612S2MmetaG_FD_120487 | JGI IMG/M metagenome (GOLD analysis project Ga0182013, IMG submission 120487) | Permafrost microbial communities from Stordalen Mire, Sweden - 612S2M metaG | ecosystem: Environmental > Terrestrial > Soil > Wetlands > Permafrost | place: Sweden: Stordalen | collected... | reverse complement strand
GAACGGCTGGCGCACTGGCCGCGACATCGCCCTGCGCCAGGATCTGCGGTCCCTCCGCCATGGCCGTCTGCTCCGCGAAGAGCGCGAGAATCACCAATCCTGCCATGAGCCGAAACATCCCCGCCATCATCCGAAACCGCCTGCCACACCACTGCCCGTTTGAACCCAGCCTGCCGATCATGATTGCCCCTTGTCCTGAATCCGCGTCTTCGTCTTCTTCGCCGCCGCCGGAGCGGGCGTCTGCTTCACTGTCACCCCGCCCGGCGTGCTTGAGATCACCAGCGGCGGTGCCGGGCATACCGTTCCCGGGGTGTCCGGAGTGGCCGCTGTTCCTGGCGTTCCCGGAATCGTAATCGTGGGCGTTCCCGGAATCACCGTGTCCGGCATTCCATTCGCCCCCGGGATCACTGTCGGCGCCGTGCCCGGAATCACCGTGTCGGGTGTGCCCGGCGTCCCTGGCGAGCCGGGAATGTCCGGCGTGGGCCGGCACAGCGTGGCCGGCTTGAACGAACCCGGCAGCGGCGCATGCGACAGCGGAACCGCCTGCGCCACCCGCGCCGCGTCCAGCGCCAGCGGAGACTCCAACGTCATCTCGATCTGCGATCCGTTATCCAGCAGGATGTCGTTGTTGCGGCTGACCTGTACCGTCACCAGGCTGAGCGTCTCCGCCAGGCTGTTCGCGGGGGCAGCCGTCTCCGACTCGCCCGCCGGCGCCAGCACCACCGCGTATCCGTCGGCGAAGATGATCTCGTTGAAGTGCACATCGATCTCGGCGCTGTTGACCTTGCGCGTCGGCGCCACCACCGAATCGATGGTGCCCTCTACATAGGTGCCCGCCGGAATTCCGATCCGGTTCGACACCGTGACGGGGAAGATGGTCTGCAGATAAAGCGTGTCGCCGGCCTTGGCCTTCGCCGCCCACACCGGGCGGGTCAAAGCCATCTCCACCTTGGTCCCCGCAGGAAGTGCCAGCGACGCTCCCGCCGGCTGCGTCCCGCTTGCCACCACCTGAGCAAGAACAACACCGGGCACGCAGGCAATCAGCATGGAAAAGAGCCCGGCCCCGCTTCGCATCCACGTTCGGCTACACATTCAGGCCACCTGCGGGAAAATCCCCGCACTATCGAATACGGAACATGGTACTGCATTGTTTCTTCTTGGTAATCGGTTTAGAGACGGTCCTGCCGGACGGGCGCCCTGCGGTCACTTCGTGACGGGTATGCTTTGCTGAGGCGAGATCAGCGCCTGCGGTTCTCCCGTTGGTCGACGCTGAGTTTTTCGGGAGCACCCACGCGAAGCCCAGAACGGCACGAAGTGCTCGGGAGCACCCACGCGACGCCGAGGACGGCACGAAGCGCCTCAGCCGGTGTATTCTTCTTCGGCGGTTTCGGCGATGGCCTCTTGTGCTACCTGGCGATGTGCCAGCGCATGCCCCGCTCCTACCGCTGCGATGCACAGCACCACCGACAGCACCACGTTCGCGATGGCCCGGCCCCATGCGCCTGTACGCATCAGGTCGAAGGTCTGGAGGCTGAACGACGAGAACGTCGTAAATCCTCCGCAGATGCCGACCATCACGAACAGCCGCACGTTGTCCGATGCCGGATATTTGCCGGTCTGCAGCGTGATGGTGCCGAAGTATCCGATCACGAAGCTGCCCAGTATGTTGATCAGCACGGTTCCGAAGGGAAATCCAGCGCTCACGGTCAGCGTCAGCCGCGTCAGCGCATAGCGCAGAACCCCGCCCAGCGCACTCCCAATTGTTACCCAGAGATAGGACATCATCTGCCTCGTCATTCCTCAGCAACAACACTGAATTGGCAGAAGTCATCAGCCCGAGTCATCCAGGCGGTTATGGGAGACCTCATTCCCTTGCATTCAGGTTACAACACGAAGAGGGGACAGGGAACAGAGAACAGGGATCGGAACCGGCCGCTCTACCGCGCCACCATCACCGAGCATGTCGTATGGTGCAGCACAGCGTCCGAGGTCGAGCCGGTCAGCAGGCGCCGCAAGCCGGAGCAGTCTCTTCGCCCCAGGATGATCAGGTCCACTTTGTCCACCTCGGCTCGGCGCTGAATCTGCTCCGCGGGGCTGCCCTCGGCGATCTCGACCATCATCTCCACGCCGAGCGATTTGCCCAGGCGCAGGAAGCGCTCGAACCGCTCCTCCATTGCGCGCCGGCAGGCCGATGGATCGTCGACCGGCAAGCCCTCGCCCTCGGCCTGTATATTTGGCGGCTCGACCACGCCCAGCAGGATCACCTCTGCCTTCAGCTTCGCGCCCAGCCGTACCGCGATTCCTGCCGCCCGCTCCCCATCTCGCGACCCATCGTCCGCCGCAAGGATTCTTTGAAAGATTTCGGCTGACATTGCACCGCACCTCTTTCGCCGGCCGGCCCGTGAGAGCCCGCCTCGGACTGAGATGTTAGTCCTTCCCGGAGACGTCCGCACAGCACTTCGTGCTGTATTGGGCTTCGCGCGGTTCTCCCGTTGGTCGACACCGAATCTGGGTTGCGACCATCGGGAGCAGCACCGCGAAGCCCAATACGCGTCACGAAGTGCCCGCCGCCCGCACAGGGTGCCCGTCCGGCAGGACACTAGCGTTTCATGCCGCGGTCCATCGCCTCGTTGGCCAGCCGGTCGGCGTCCTTGTTCTTGTGGCGCAGCGCATGGACGATCTCGAACCCATCCAACTGGGCGATTTTCTTCTTTGCCTGTTCGAAAAGCGGCCGCAGCCCGGGGCTCTTTACCTGGTATTTGCCCTGGATCTGCTTCACCATCAGCTCCGAGTCCGACACCACCCGCAGCCGCCGGTGGCCGTTCGCCAGCGCATAGTCCAGCGACGCCAGCAGACCTGAATACTCGGCGAAGTTGTTTGTCTGGATGCCGAGAAACTCGGAAAGCTCGGCCAACACCCGCCCGTCCGAATCCTGAATCAGCGCGCCAAACCCAGACGGCCCGGGGTTGCCGCGCGCGCCGCCATCGCAGTGGGCTGAGATCCAGGGGCCGTTGGACGCGGAAGGAGCAGGAAAGAGGCCGGGCGAAGCAGAACCTGAAGGCATCCCCCAAGTTTATCGTCTTTCTGTTCCCTGTTCCCTGCCTCCTATTCCCTGCATCTTCCCGCTCACCTTTTCCCGCCGCCGCTGTCTACCTGACAGCACCCATTTCCTGACTCCGGAGTCGGAAACGATGAATGCAGATAGCTTAAGCCTGGATACGGGCTCGGAACTTGCGCCCGCACTTTCAGCCATTGCCGGCAACGCCCGCAAGAAACAGGTCAGTCCGTTTGCCCCTGTTTTGCCGGCCCCCGCGGCGCGCCTGTCCGCGGTTCTGGGCGCCGCAGCCGCTCGTGTAGCCATGGAGACGATAGAATCGTCCCCAGCGATGCCCAAAGCGACCGCGCAACCCGGGACGAAGACCGACAGGACCGGCGCCAAGTTGACTCAGGCGCAGTTGGACGCGCGCGCCCTGCAACGCACCGAGGATGACGACCTGATCCGCGAGGCCCAGCGCGGTGACCGCAGCGCCTTCGATTCGCTGGTCCGCCGCTACGATCAATCCGTCCTGCGGCTCGCACTGCACATGCTGGGCAACGAGCAGGACGCCCAGGACGTTCACCAGGAGGCATTCCTCAAGGCCTATCGCCACCTGGGAAATTTCCGGTTTGAGTGCTCCTTTTACACCTGGCTCTACCGGATCGTCACCAATCTTTGCCTGGACCAGTTGCGCCGCCGCAAGAGCCGCCGCGAAGATCCGGCCACCGTGCTCGACTCCCGCGGCGACGAGATGGACCTGCTCTCCAACGTCTCCGACACCCGGGCCATGGCTAACCCGGCCCGCGAACTCGACCGCAAGCGCATGGGCGAGAGCATCAACGAAGCGCTCGAGAAGCTGACCCCGCGCGAGCGCACCGTCTTTGAACTGAAGCATTACCAGGGATTGAAACTACGCACCATCGGCGAGATGCTGAGCACCACCGAGGAGACCGCCAAGAACACTCTCTTCCGGGCCACCCGCAAACTGCGAGCCAACCTGGCAGAGCTACGCGAACTGAAGAGTTAAGCAAGATAACGGAGCCTGGCGCAAGCGGGCACCGGAGACAATCGAGTTTTGATGGGGACGGGATGTGGGCCGTCCGGGCCGGGTTTTGATGGGAACGGGATTTGAGCCGTCCGGGCCGGGTTTTGATGGGAACGGGATTTGAGCCGTCCGGGCCGGGTTTTGATGGGAACGGGATTTGAGCCGTCCGAGTTGAGTTTTGATAGGGACGGGAGGGGCTTTAGCCCCTGGGAGTTGTAAGAGAAGCACCACGAGACCCGAAGAGGGCGCGCAAGAAACTGTAGTCAGCCAGAAACTAGCAGCTTATGGCTGAACACATTTCGAGGCTGGTTGAGGTAACGCAATGAAGTGCGAAAATGCGCAGCAAAACATCGTTCTTGTCACCTATGGCGAGTTGCCCGACGAACACCTGGCCTCGCTGGAAGAGCATCTGGCAGAGTGCGAGGCCTGCAATCGTGAGCTGAAGGCTCTGCTGGCGATGCACGAGGCCCTGGCTTATAACCCCGTCGCCGAACCCTCGCCCAACCTGCTCGCTCACTCCCGCATGCGGCTCGACGAAGAGCTGGACAGCATCCCTGCCCACGGCTTCGTCACCCACCTGCGCAGCAATCTCTTCGCCTGGCTCGGCCACATGCAGAGCGCCCCTGCGCTGATGACCCTGGTCCTCGGCATGGGCTTCCTCGGCGGCAACTTCACCTACCGCTACCAGGTCGCCCACCAGCCCACGCGGCCCGGCGCGGTCATCCTGCACACGCCCGCCGACGGCGCCATCGCGAACATCAGCGGCATCGTGCAGACCCCCAACTCCGAGATCGTCCAGGTCAGTTACAACCGTGTCGTGCCGGAGACGATCCAGGGTTCGCTCGACGATCCGCAGATTCGTCAGCTTCTGCTGATCGGCACCAAGGCCGCGGCCAACGCAGTCCGCACCGACTCGGTCTCGCTGCTGGCCGATGAGTGCCGCGCCGGACACAAGTGCATGGCCGGTCCCGACGGCAGCGGCATCCGCAACGGCCTGCTGGTCAGCCTGCGCTACGACAAAAACGAAAGCGTCCGCATGAAGGCGCTCGAAGGCCTGCAGCCCTACGTATCCGAAGACCAGCGCGTCCGCGACGCCGTGCTCGAAGCCCTGATGCACGACTCCAGCACCGCCATCAAGCTGCGCGCCATCAGCCTGCTGGAGCCGGTCGAGTCCGACTCCAGCGTCCGCCAGGTCATGCGCACCGTCTCCACCACCGACGAGAATCCCTATATCCGCACGGTCAGCACCCACGCACTTGCCGGCACCCCGGACATACAATAGGCGCGGGTTTCGCCGCGCACCCCGGAGCACTCCCCAGGCTCCACCAATCGGACCAGCTCCACAAATCGGGCTCCAAATAACTTAGAGGCAGCGATCCAATGAAGAGAGCATTCGAATGCGGGCTGGTTCTGCTGGCGGCTGTGGCCGCTGCGCCGCGCCCTGCTCTCGCCAACCCCCTGCAATTCGACGGCGCGCTCTACTTCTTTGCCGCCTCCGCTCCGCCGCCACCCACTGTGGCCCGGCCGCTGGGTTACCTCGGCGTCGACGTCCGCGACGTTACCCCCGACCAGCTCGCCGTGCTGAAGCTGAAAGAAGCCCACGGCGCCGAGATCATGCTGGTCGACCACGACGCGCCTGCCGGCAAGGCTGGCCTGCGCGAGCACGACGTCGTCCTGCAGATGAACGGCCAGACCGTCGTGGGCGGCGACCAGCTTCGCCGCATGCTGCACGACTGCCCGCCCGGAACCGGCGTCACTCTCATCGTGAGTCACGATGGCCTGCTGCGCACCGTCTCCACCCAGATGGCTAACCGCGAAGAGGTCGAGCGGCAGGCCTGGGAGCAGCACCTTACCGTCCCCGAACCCGCACCCTCCGACAACGCGGCCGACTACGCACCCACCCCTGCATCGCCCGCGCCGCCCGCCGTCCATGGCGGCAACAGCTTCATCGGCAACCTGCTGATGAATCCCTCCTACACCGGAGCGATGCTCGAAACCATGAGCACCCAGCTTGCCGACTTCTTCGGCGTCTCCTCGGGCATCGGGCTACTGGTGCGCAGCGTCGAGACCAACTCTCCCGCCGATCGGGCCGGCATGCGCGCCGGGGACGTCGTCCTCCAGGCCAACGCCCGGCCCGTTGCCACCTCCGCCGACTGGGCGAAGGCGGTCAAGAACTCCCACGGCCATCCCCTCACCATCGTGGTTCTGCGCGACAAGAAACAGCAAACCCTCACCCTGACGCCCGACGGTAAGAAGCGCTCCAGCCTGGACGCTCCGGACCAGCTCACGCCCACGCAGCAGCCCACCCCAGCCGCCGTCGCCCACATCGGCCTCTACTGGATTCCCCGCTCCTGACCGCGGTCCCGTTAGTGGAGTGGGGCAGCCATCGCATCGGCGACCCAAAAAGCGAATCACAGAGCAGAAGAGAGAACGCAGAGGTCAATTCTCTTTGTGTTCTTCTCTGTGTTCTCTCAGTTTCTCCGTGTCCTTTGTGATTCGCTCTTGTCGAGCGCAGAGAAATCGCAACCTCAAGGACCGACATACCCGATGTTCCGGTAGATCTCCAGGTTGTGGCGGATTGTGCTCGCGTGCTTCTCACCGCGTTCATCCCGATACGTGATAGCGGTCGTAATCTCGACCGGCTGCCCGCTGCCGAAATAGGACGCGCTGCGATCCAGGTGCGTGGCAATCTCTTTCCCGCCCGGCAAGAATTCGAGCTGGCTGAACAGCGGCAGCGCCGACACCTCGACCATTCCGCCCACGCCCATCAGCTTATGGCTGAACTCGACGGCCACGCCATAGGCCGGCCGCGTCCCAATGTTCTTGATGGCAACCGACAGCAATCCGCGCGCGAAGATAAAATCCACAATGACGCAGGGGTCCGGGTTTAGCACTGAATTGGGTCGCTCGACAGCTTTCACGGGATTCGCGCCCCCGGCACAATCTACGACGGCCCAGTCATAATAATCGATTCGCAGCAGAGTTCCAGCGTCTCGATCGCGACATCGCTGCTCTCAGCGCGCAGCTCCGGTCCCGACCACCGGCATGGCCACGCGTTCTTGATAGACCACTGCAGCACAGTGTTGCCCGCCTGATCGAACAAGGTAATCACTGCCTGGCGGCGATCCGCCTGGCCTGACAGGTTGTTATACATCCAGGTCCACAGCGAAAGGTCCTGGGTAAATCCCCGCTTCAGAATGACGTTTCCATACCTGGCCAGCCCCGGCAGCTTGCGCACCGTGTTCGGCAGGTCGGTGCCCTCGCGGTAATCGACCACGTCGATGGTGGTCTCGATCCCCAGCACTTCGCTCAGCGAAATCGCCGGGGTGTTCTCAATGGCTATATTGAAGTTCTTGCCAAGATAAGGATCGACACGGGTCGCCATAACCGGTCTCCATTCCGATAGCAGCGCTGACGGCGGAATAAGTATACCGTCAGCCCTCGACAGCGCCCAGCCGCCCCCGCAAACGCTTCCCTTACAATACGGCTTTAGCCGAGGTACGCCTTTGCCTGTGCGGCAACACCCGATCGCCGGAGTCCGGCCCCACCCCGCTCTGCCCCTCTTCCGTGCCGCGCTCGCCCTCAGCCTCATCCTCTCCGCGCTGCTCTTCTTCCTCTGGAGCTGGCGCTGGCCGCTGGTCGGCGACGCCTCGCTGATGCACTACATCGCATTTCTCATCGAGCGCGGCTGGGCTCCCTACCGCGACCTCGGCGACATGAACATGCCCGGCTCCTACCTGATCGAGCTGGCCGCGATGTACATCTTCGGCATGGGCGATCTAGCCTGGCGCATCTTCGACTTCACCCTGCTCGCCATCGCCTCCGCATCCTTCTTCGCCATCTGCCGCCCATCGCCAGCCCCAACCTCGGGTGGCCCATCCTTTCCAGCCTCACCGGAAGGGGTCGGTTCGTATAAAGGCCCGGGTGCCCCATTCATCGCAGCTTTATCGCGAAACGGGGTGGGATGGCTGGCATGCGGCCGCCTCGCCGCCCTCTTCTCCGCATCCCTCTTCATCCTCATCCATGGCCGCGACGGCCTGGCCGAGGGTGGCCAGCGAGACCTCACCATGGGCGTCTGCCTCATCGCCGCCACGGCCTTCCTCTTCCTCGCCGTCCGCTACACCCTCTCGGATGCCTCCGCCCTCGCATTCCCATCGCGATGGGCAGGGCGAAGGGAAGGATGGTTCGCCTGGGTCTTTGGTCTCTTCTCCGGGCTCGCTTTCACCATCAAGCCCACCACCCTCCCGCTGACCGTCGCTCAACTCGCCCTGGCCCTCTACTTCCTGCGCAGGCAACAACGGCCAACCAACAACCAACAACGGCTGCTCGCCCCCGCCATCGCCGGCTATCTCATCGCGCCCGCCATCGCGCTGGTCTTCCTGCTCCGCGAGCAGGCACTTAGCGCCTTCCTCGCTGGCTTCGGGCGCGACGGCGCCGTCACCTACTACGCCACGCTCGGCCATCGCCCGCTGGGATACATCCTGCTGCACAGCATCTCGCCGCTGCTGCCGCTGGTGATTCTCTGGCTCGCCATCGTTGCGCTCAATCGCTTCGTCCACGCACCCCGCGCCGCCTTCGACTGGGAACGCGCCGCACTGCTCGCCGGAGTCCTCTTCGGACTCGCCAACTGCATCCTCCAGGCCCGCGCCCTGCCCTACTACCGCTACCCGCTGCTGGTCTTCCTGCTGCCGCTGATGGCGCTCGAATTTACCCGCGCATCCCAATTCCCAAATCCGGGTGCCCCATTCATCGCAGCTTCATCGCGATGGGTGGGGTCGACTCGTACCCTCCTCACCCTTATCGCCCTCGCCGTCGGAGGCTTCTTCCTCGCGCCGCAGTCCGCCATCCTCATCCATCGCTATCGCTGGTGGGAGACCGACTTCATCACCACGCTCGAAGCCAATCTCGACATCCTCGGCGGTCCGCAGCTCTCCCACCACATTCTTTGCATCGACACCAACTCCGGCTGCGGCAACGTACTCTACCGCATGCGCCTGGAACCCGCCGACGGCATGCTCTCCGACTTCTTCCTCTTTGGCCGCAGCAACGCGCCCATCCTGTTGCGCACCCGTCGGCAGCTCCTCGACGACTTCGCCGTGAACCCTCCCCGCGTCCTCGTCGTCACCAGTCATCTCTATCTCGACGACGTGGAAGACTACGGCAAACTTGCCCGCTGGCCCGCCTTCACCCGCCTGCTCGCCGAGCGCTACACCCTCCAGACCCAATGGTCGCCCGCGCGCACCGCCCGCTGGTGGAGCCGGGAAGAGACCCCAGTCAGCTACCGCATCTACGTGCTGCACCCTTAACAACTACGGTCCTTGCCGGACGGGCCCACGACGCGTGGAGCGGTCACTTCGTGACCTGTGCCGAGCTTCGCGTTGTGCTCCCGTTGGTCGCAAACAGAATCCCGTACCGACCATCGGGAGGACCTCGCGAAGCAGCAAAAAGACGTGCGAACGCCCGAAGTGACCCCCCGCGCAGGACGCCCGCAGTCAGCCTGAATGCGCGCTAAGAAAGACTGGCTTCACCATCGCTTCGATCTTGGCAGCCATCTCCTCGGCGGGAATCCGGTCGGACGCCTGATGCCAGCGCCGCGCGGCACCGAAGACGGCCCATGCCGCTGTCGTTGCCAGCAGCTCGGTATCCGCGCCAGGCGGTATCGCATGTTTGGCGGCGCCCTGCCGGAAGATGTCTTCCACAACCGGAATGATGGACCCTTCAAGTGGCATCTTGGCCAATTGGCCCGGACAGCCCGCAGTCTCCGCGAGATAGTCGCAGACCCCCAGCGCAATGGCTCGCAATGCGCCATCGCAGTCCGTAAAGGAAAGACCGCGGCGGGCAATCAGGTCACTGAAGCGTGCGGCGGTCATTGCTTGCAGCAGAGCATTTTTGTCGGGATAGTGGAGGTAAAAGGTGGCCCGATTCAGCGTGGCTTCATCCGCAATCTCCTGGATCGAGATATCGTCAAACTCCTTTTTACTCAAGAGCCTGACCAAAGCCTCCATCAGCATGCGACGACTGCGCACGATGCGGGGATCTGTCGCTTCCGCCGTATTGCCGGCTGGGATCACGGGTGACATGGCACCTCTAAGCATAGCGCCTCTATAGCAAGAGATGCTTATACGACACTTGTCGATTTATTTGAATCGGCAAGTGTCGTATACACATCAATTGACGCATAGGAGACTTCTCACTATGCCCACGCTTCTTCACCTCGATTCGAGCCCACTCTACGGACGATCCGTCTCGCGCCAGCTCACCGGTGCGTTCGTTGCCGAATGGAAGTCTTCCAATCCGGACGGAACGGTCATCGACCGCGACCTGAACGCAACTCCCATCCCGCCCATCAACGCCGAATGGGTAGGTGCGGTCTACACGCCCGAAGAGGCACGCACTCCGCAGCAGAAGGACGCGCTTTCGCTGTCGGATTCGTTGCTCGCCGAGCTCGAGCAGGCCGATGAGTACGTCTTCGGAGTGCCCATGCATAACTTTGGCGTGCCCTCCGTGCTGAAGCTCTGGATCGACCAGATTACGCGCGTCGGAAAGACCTTCTCTTATGCCGACGGAAAGCCAAAGGGCCTGATCATCGGCAAGAAGGCCACGTTCATCCTCGCGACCGGCGGCATGTACGACGCAGGGACGCAAATGGCGTCGTTCAACTTTGTGGAGCCGTATCTGCGGTCGCTGTTTGGCTTCCTCGGCCTGACGGATGTGACCTTCCTCACCGCGGGGGGAACCATGGCCCTCAACCACGGGCAGGATCGCGATGCGTTTCTCGCCCCTCACCTGCATGCCGTGCAGACGCACGTCCAGACGATTTAAAGGAGACGAATATGAAGGTGCTATCCATAGTTGCGCGTTATCTGCTGGGGCTGATGTTCACCGTCTTCGGCTTGAACGGGTTTCTTAATTTCATCCATCAGCCGATGCCAGTGAATCCACTGGCGCAGCAGTTCCTGATCTCCGTCAGCGCATCGCACTTTGCCGCATTCTTCTTCGCGCTGCAGGTGGTCGCCGGACTGCTGTTACTCTCGGGCTTCTTTGTCCCGCTTGCTCTCACTCTGCTCGCTGGGGAGCTTTACAACATCCTCGCGTTTCATCTGACGCTTGCGCCGGGCATCGCTCCAGGCCTGGTCGCCAGCGTACTCTGGGTTCTGGTCTTCCTGCAGTATCGCCAGAACTTCCATGGCCTTCTGGGCCCAAAGCCTGCGGTCACTTCGTGACGTGTCCGGAGCTTCGCGTGGTGCTCCCGGCGGTCGCAAACGGGTTCCCGTGCCCACCGGCGGGAGGATTAACCCGAAGCTCGGCAGACGGCGCGAAGTGACCTACAATCGCTTAGGGTGGATGCGGAGCTATGAAGAAGGTGGTTGGAATCGGCGTCGCCGTGCTGCTCCTGATCGCCATCGCCGCTGGCGGCTATCTCTTCCTGCGCAAGGCCGCCCACAAGCCGAAGGTTGCCATCCTGTTGCCCATTGTTCCTCCTGCTCCGGCGACCGGCGACATGCTGAGGGTCTTCACCGCCTGCGGACGTCCGCGGAACGACCACACGGTGCTCGACACCACGAGACGATTCGCCGGCGGCTCCGTCCGCACCGTCGATTACTACGCCACCAACGATAAGACCGACGACACCGCGGTCTATCTTCGCTTCGACCAGCCTGCCGCCGGCTGGCGCTTCCGCGGGGCCTCGACCGGCCCGCTCGCGACCGGTGACGACCTCTCCATCGACCAGCTCACCGGCCTGCTTCCCTGCGCCGCCAAAGCCCTCACAGAAGAGCCGCCAGTTCCTCCGCCTACCCCCGCGCCCGCAAAGCAGCCTCCGACCAAGTAGCCGTTGGGAAGGCCATGGTCTCAGGCCGCACAAGCCCCTCTGTGATCCCCTCAGTTCCTCTGTGCTCTCCGTGATTCGCTCTCGTGACGCCCGGACAACTCGTCAACCCCTCAATCCAACTATCTGCAACAATCCACACGAAATAGACATGGCATTTTAGTTTTGCCCAACCTGCTATCCTTAAGAGAGCATAGAGAAAAGCCCCGGGGCAAATCGCGGGGCTTTCGTGTGTGGAGATGCCATCGAAGTATATATATTATAGTATACATCACGCCGCATCCGACATTATTTCAGCAACATGGGTGTACACCCAGGGGGGGGTGGGGTGTCGAAACAGGAAATCGGTGGAGGACGTAGGCAGGGAAACAAAAGGCGAATAAAATGACTTTACGGAGGCCGTATGATCCAGCTCCCGCCTGACCTCCAATCCGACCGCTTCGGCTTCCTCCATATCGATCTCAACTCCTTCTTTGCGTCGGTCGAACAGCAGCTTCATCCCGAGTTTCGCGACCGTCCGCTGGCCGTCGTGCCCACCCGCGCCGACACCACCTGCTGCATCGCCGCCAGCTACGAGGCCAAGGCGCTCGGCATCAAGACCGGCACGCAGGTCGGGGAGGCCAAGCGCATCTGCCCGGAGATCGTGCTGGTCGAAGGCGACCACGCGGTCTATGCCGACTATTCGCACCGCATCGCGCAGGCTGTCGAACGCTGCTGCCCGGTCGCGCACACGCCATCGATCGACGAGATGGTTTGCGAGCTGATGGGCCGCGAACAGGAACCGCCGCGCGCCCGCCAGATCGCCCTCGCCATCAAGCAGGCTATCCGCGATGACGTCGGCGAAACGCTCCGCTGCTCCATCGGCATGGCGCCCAATCGCTACCTGGCCAAGATCGCCAGCGACATGCAGAAGCCGGACGGGTTGATCGGGCTGCTGCCCTCGCAACTGCCCCGCGTCGTCGCGCATCTTGAGCTGCGCGACCTGCCCGGCGTCGGCGCGAAGACCGAGGTCCGCCTGAACGCGAAGGGCATCACGACCATGGAGCAACTGCTCGCGCTCGACCGCACAGGTATGCACGCGCTGTGGGATTCCGTGTGGGGTGATCGTCTGTACCATTGGCTGCGCGGCGCGGAAACGGGCGACGACGGCGCGCCGGTGCGTTCAGAGGTGCAGAAGTCGCTTGGCCACTCGCACGTGATGGCGCCGGAGCACCGCACGCCCGAAGGCGCCTGGGCGGTCGCGCACAAGCTGCTGCACAAGGCAGCGATGCGTCTGCGCATGGAACACTTTTACGCCGGCGCGATGGGCGTAACCATCCGGTACGCTCTGACCCGCGAGCAGGCCGCCGGAATGAAGAAGACGAAGAAACACTTCAGCGGATTGACCCACTCCGGCTGGGGCATGGAGGCGCGCTTCTCGCCCTGCCAGGACACGCTGACGCTGCTGAACATCCTGCGCGCCTCCTGGTCGAAGCGGCCCGAGGGACCGGAGTTCGTGCGGCCCTTCTTCGTCGGCGTCACCATGCACAACCTGATCCCCGAGAGCGAATTTCAGGGCTCGCTGTTCGGCGATCAGGACCACCGCGGAGAGCTGGCCGCAACCATGGACAAGCTCAACCTGAAGTACGGCCACACCACGCTGCACTTCGCCGGCATGCTCCCCGCGCGCGAGTCCGCGCCCACCCGCATCGCCTTCACGCAAATCCCCGTGCAATACGGCGTGGACTATATGTAGGAAGTTGTCAGTTGCAGGTTGTAGGTTGTTAGTTGGAATGGCGATCGAATTTCGGGAGCTCGATGGACGATGATGAATCCCAATCGCCTCAGTGGCAACATGGAACCTGCAACCTGCAACTTCTTCACTCCCCGAGGTTCGGCTTGGTGAGACCTTCCAGCGCCGGTGTGGGATGCCCGTCGAGGTCGAACACCACGACTTCGTTGGCGCCCTGTTTCAGCCACGGGCCGGGAACGTACAGCGTCTTCTGCGGCCCGATCTTCCAGAAGCGGCCCAGCGCGTGGCCGTTGATCCAGAGCTGCCCCTTAGCGAGGTTCGAGGTATCGAGGAAGGTGTCGGCCGGCTTCGCCACCTGGAACGTGCCGCGATAGAAACACGGTCCAGTGCACGGCGCCTTCGCGAACGGCATCGTCTCCGGATGCTGCATGGGCAGCGGATAGATCTCCCAGCCCGAGACCGAGTTGCCGTTGACGGTGATGTACTGGTTCAGGCCCTTGCGGTCGTGCAGCAGTTGGTGCGAGTAGTTGATCCGCGCGCTGTTCTCCACCAGGATGTCGAGCTTCAGCGCCCTCGACGTATTCAGCGCGTCCGGCTCCGCGATCGTCAGCCTGGACTCGCCGAGCCGCCGGTCCAGCGTGCCGGCCAGCGTTCCACCGGCGTAGACCACTGCGTAGTCGTGCGGCGGATCGACCTGCAGCGCGATGGGCCCTCCGGAGATCAGGTCACGATGGCGATAGAGAATGTAGCCGTACGCCTGGCCGGCCTCCTCCATGGTCAGCGGCGCTACGCTCTGGATCGGCTTGGGCAGATTGTCCCACAGCGACGCGGACTCGGTGAGTTGGAACGGCGCAATTGCGATCGGCGCGGCGACCTCGGGCACAGGTGGCGGCTTCACTCCCGTGGCCTTCGCAATCACGTCGCGGAAGGCGAAGAACTTTGCTGTCGGCCGGCCGCTCTCGTCCAGCGCGGAGTCGTAGTCGTAGCTGGTGACGTCGGGCTCGTAGTCTTTCTTCGTGTCGCTCGAGTTCGCGCCGTTCATCCAACCGAAGCTGGTTCCTCCGTGGAACATGTAGATCGACACCGAGTAGCCGCGGCTCAGCATCCAGTCGAGATTCGCGGCCTGGATTTCCGTGCTGGTGTGCGCGTGCTTACCGCCCCAGTGATCGAACCAGCCTGCCCAGAACTCGCTGTTGAAGAATGGGCCGTCGGGACGCGCGGCCTTCAGTGTGGCGAAGGACTTCTCCGCCGAGTTGGGCTTGTTACCGTCGAAGTTGATGCCAACCGGCAGGTCGGGAAGCGAACCGTTCGCGATGTCGCCGGGGCCGTCCGCGGTGTAGAACTGAGCCTTGGTGAACCCGGCATCGAGCAGCGACTGGCGAACCTGCTGCATGTACGCGTGGTCGTTGCCGAAGGAGCCGTACTCGTTCTCCACCTGCACCAGCAGGATCGGACCGCCATTGCCGACTTGCAACGGCGCGAGTTCCTGGCCCAGCCGCCCGATCCAGCGCGTTGCCGGGTCCATGAACTTCGGGTCGCTGGAGCGGACAATCGTCGTGGGATCTTTGAGCAGCCACGCCGGGTAGCCGCCGAACTCCCACTCCGCGCAGACGTACGGGCCGGGACGCAGGATGACCCACAAGCCTTCCTGCTGGGCCTCGCGGATGAACTCGGCGACGTCGTTGTTGCCGGTGAAGTCGTAGACGCCGGGGGTCTGTTCGTGCTCGTTCCAGAAGACGTAAGTAGTGATGGCGTTGAGACCCATGGCGCGAGCCATCTTCAGCCGCGCGCGCCAGTACTCGCGCGGGATGCGTGGGTAGTGCATCTCGCCGGAGATGATCCGGGTGGGCTTGCCGTCGAGCTGGAACTGGCCGTCGGCGACACGAAAGGTATGCGGTTTACCGTCGGGCGCTGGTTGGGCAGAGAGCGCGCGAAGAGGGTCGCCGCTAATTGGCATCCCCTGCGAGAACGAAGGATATGCGAGGCCAAGGAGCAAGACGAGGGCGAACGGACGAACTCTACGCAGCTTCACGGGCCAATCTTACCGCAGGGGAGGGGTGGGGCATTCACCTTCTGGGACCGAGGACCGGTCAGCGGTAGGCTTCACGCCAGTTGCGGACTGCGAGGATTTCGATCCCGCTCTCGTTGCTGTATTCAAAGAAGAGCCGGTAATCGCCGCAGCGCAGACGGAAACCGGTCTGTGGCGGCTTGAGTTTCTTCACATCGCCGTTGCGGGTAGCAAGATAGCGATCCCCACAGTGGAGGATGTCGAGTGCAGTCTGGCGATCGATGCTCCGGAGATCGGCTCGAGCCTGCTCGGACCAGCGAACGGACATTCGCGAAGCACTTTCCTCGCTCACAGACCGAACTCGCGGCGGACCTCGTCGTGCGAGGTCCCAGCGCCGCCTGCGAGGGAAGCACGAGCGCGATCCAGGGCGGCAGCCGTATCCGCGGTGAGGTCTTCGTCTTCAACCGGGGCCGCGGCCAGAGTACGGGAAAGAGGCTCAACCAGGACTTCCAGCAAACCATGCACGGCGGAGAGCTTTTCCTCCGGCAACACGTCAATCGGCAGATGCACCTGCTGGCGCTGTTGCACGCAGTCCGGGTTTGACTTCGCACTCACAACGCTTATTGTAGCGCGGCAGCTTTACCATCTGGTCCAGCCGGCTCAACCGCCTTTACTGAACCAGCAGAATCGGCGCCTGCCAGAACGATCCTTTCCCTCCGGTTGGGTCGAGCACGGTCACCTGGCAGTCGTACTTGCCGGGCGCGAGCTTGCTCATATCGACAGTGAAGTTCATCGGCGCGACTTCCAGACGCGTATTTGGACTGACCGACACCTCCAGCGGCTGCGTCTCCAGCACTTTATTTCCGCCCTGATAGAAGCTGACGAACGCGATCAGCGGTTGGGGAGGAGTCGATGCCGGCTGATACGCCTGCAGATAGACATACAGGCTGCGGCCTTTGCTGAAGACCCGGGTGGTGCTGGGGATCAGCTTCAGGCCATTCTGAATCAGCGGGTCGGCAGCGATCTCCTTCGCCTGCTCCTTGCCTTTGGTGGCGTTGTAGATCGCGGACGCCATCGCCGTGCGCTCACCCGACAGCACAACCGAGCTGATGGGCACGCGCTTCGTCTCCTTGTTCAGGTTCGGAATCACGAACGACGTTTGGAACGTGCCGATCTTGCCCGTCGCATCGTCCCGCGCCAGCACCTTGATGGTGTACTTGCCAGGCAGAACGGTGTAACCGGTAGAGTACTCAATCGGCCGTGAAGCCAGCTCCTCGGCGGTTTTGTCGCTCAGCTTGGCGTCGATGTGTTCTCGGATGTTGGTCTGCGTCGTCCCGCCGTAGTCGTCCTTGATCTCGCCGACGAAGTCGATGGCCGCCGTCTGCGCGCCGCGCTTCTTTGCCAGCACCAGTTCGCTGCCGGGCACCTTCATCATGATCGGCACGTAGTATTCTGCGCGGTTCAATTGGAAGTAATTGACCTCCAGGGCGACGGTGAGCTCGGTCCACGGATCCTGCTGCATCAACGCGTCCTCAAGCGCGCGTTCTTTGTCCGCGGTGTTGAACTTGCCCCACTCCTTGCCCGCGTAGTAGCCCTGGGTGAACTCGAGCTTCGCCTCGGCGTCCTTCTGTGCGTCGCTGAGGGTTACCTTGATCTTGCGGAACTTGCCGTTCAGCGCCAGGTTAGTGGTGTAGTAGCCCAAGATGTAGTAGTTCGAGATGGACTTCTGGGCCGCCACAATTCCCTGCGCCAGGTCGTTGTTATCCAGCAGCGCCTTGCCGCCGGTGTCACCGGCAATCGCGTAGAGGGTGTCCTGCGACTTCTCGAAGTTCGACGCCAGCGCCATGGCCGAGCCGCCGGTATACATGGCCTGGCCGCCGGGCGAGCCGTGGGTCGCATCGCCCATCGCGCCGGTGGCCACCAGCCCGCGCGCGTCGATGGTCCAGATGGCCACACCGGCGCGGATCGCCGCATCTTCGGTTGCATGCAACTGCGCCTGGTTGTCCAGGCCGTTCAGAGTGAGCCCGCTGGCGAAGTAGATCAGCAGCTTCTTCTCGTTGAGCTGCCCGAGCGACTGCACTGCCGTCTGCAATGCCGAAAGCTGGCGATCGGTGGTGAAGATGTTGAACTCGCCGTTATCCTGCCCGAAGGCCGCGCCGGTGTCGGCGGCGCTATCGTCGCTGGAGCTCTCATCGTTGCCCTGGCCCTCGCCCACCACCATGGTCTCCATGATGCTGAGGAGGCGATTGCGGTCGTCGGTGAAGTCCTGCAGCACATCTACGGATTCCGCGTTATAGCGAATGATCGAGACCAGGTCGGCCGGCGTCATCTGGGTGCGGACAAACTTCTCCGAATCGGTGAGCGCGCGAATCTGGTCGGGGATGGGCATCGCGCTCATGTCGAAGTAGAGCGCAATCAGGCGCCGGTCGTGATACTTTACCTCCCCGGGTTTCTCTGGTGCGATCTGCGTCCGCGCAAGGCGATTGTAGAGTTTGATGTTCTCCTGCGCCGGAGTCAGCGGGGCCAGCGGCGCGGCCGCTTCGGTAAGGGTTTGATATTCGCAGACCTTGACGGCCTGGGCCACGCCATCTTCCGTGATGGTGAAGTCTTTAGCGGTCAACCCCTGAATGGGATTGCCTTTCTTATCCTTCGCCACCACGCTCTCGATCACCAGCCGCGACGTTATGGAGAAAGTGGTGGTCGCACCTGAGCCAGGCGCAGCATTCTGACCGGTCAACTGCGCGCTCGCCGGGGAAGCGCCCGCGACTCCGGCGACAATGCCCGCGGCGAGGAGATACCGAAACAGCTTCGACTTACCCATTTGCATAACCTCAGAACCTCAAACGCATCGTAAGCTGGATACTGCGCATTCCATTGGCGTTGGTCACCGCTCCAAACTGCGAACTGCCTACCGTTGTATTCCAGCCGGTGTACACCACGTGATTCAGGATGTTGGTGGCGTCCAGGCGCGTCTCCAGGTTGTAGCGATCGTGCAAGCGGAAGGTGCGATCCATGGAGCCGTTGAAGCTGAACTGGTCAGGCCCGGTAATGGAGTCGCGCCGGGCATTGCCGTACTGGTTGGTCCCGGGAGGACCGAACGCAGCGGCGTTCAAGAAGCGGCCTCCTGAAGCGATGCGGACCGGGCCACCCAAATAGTTCGCGCGCACGCACATGCAGGCCGCTCCGGACAGCAGAGCAGGATCGGTGGGCGTCAAGGGCAGGCCGCTGGCGGCGTTGACCGTGGCGAGAACCGTCCACTCTTTATAGGCCAGGCCTCTCCAGCCGCCCATCAGTGTCCTGCCGCCCAGTCCCATCCCCGTGGTGTATTGCAACTGAGTTGCCAGCACATTGCGCTGATCGAAGCTGGAGAGCCCGCGTTGCGCCTTGAGGTCAAGCCAGTTCTGCGCCGGCTGCCCACTCAGGCCGCCGCCCTGGCTGATCGATCCCCCGGACACCGGTCCTTGTCCACCGAGCGAGTAGTCGTCATCCAGCGCCTTGGCAAACGTATAGGTAGCCGATGCCGTGAAACCGCTGCGCAGCCTGCGCCGCAGTTGAACGATTCCCGCCTCGCGCGTTGAGTCACCATTCGACGTGCGGTAGATGTATCCCGAGGGACTGGAGGAGCAGGTTGAGACGCCGGGCGGGCAGGTGTTCGGATAAAACTCCTGCACGCCGCGCGTTCCTTTGATGCCGTTGTACGTAAGGATCAACTGCAGCGAGCCGGGAAGGTCGCGCTGCGCGGAGAGTTGCCACATCTGCGCATAGCCGACGCGGAAGTTGGGATCGACGGCGAAGGTATCCGCCGTGAACGAGCTTTTCCCGACGGCCGACGGACAGTTTGGCGGTGCGGTGAATGGAGTCCCGACGCCGTTAGGCGTGAGTGGCATAGTGAAGTTGCACAAGGGGTCGGTGGTGCTGTTGGTGAGACTCAGGCTGGTCGAGGCCGGCGCGGCGCCCTGCTGTGTCGCCATCGCCATTGCGGTTGCCTGGTACACCGACGTGTCGTGATAGATGGCGTAGCTTGCCTTCACCAGCAGCGACGAGCCCGAGATGGGCCTCCATGCGAGCGAAACATTGGGCGCGATGCCGCTCCTGTCCGGCCGCATGAGAGCGCCGGGATAGGTGTGTCCGGTCAGCGGTCCCACCGGATTGCTTCCGACTACAGGAGCCTCGTTGGTAAAGTTCGGAGTGACGTCCAGATTGACGAGGCGACCTTTGAGCTCGGTGATGGGCGCGCCATACTCCCAGCGTGCGCCCACGTTGACGCTGAGCTCGGGGCTGATCCGGAAGTCGTCGGTGGCGTAGAGGTCGTAGATCGATTGGCGCAGATACTTATCCGGGTTGTCGTAGGAGACGGAGCTGGAGTCCGGAAGGCCCAGCAGGAAGTCGGCGAAGTCGGAACCTAAGACGGTCGCGCTGAGCCCCGTGGCCTGTCCGTTAAAGGTGAGCGAACCCTCGGGATTGGGCTCCGACAGGTAATTCCACTCCCGCCGGTAGAAGTCGCCGCCCACCGTCACATTGTGGCGGAAGCGATTCCATTGCAAGGAATCCGAGATCTGATTCGTCTCGGACCGGTTGTAGGAGCTCGATCCGTCGCCGAGGCCGGAGATGGAGCTTTGGGAGAAGCCCAGCGACGGCGGACCCCAGTAGTTCGGGGTATTGCGAAGATTGTCGGTGAATCCGGCCAGCCCCGACACGTCGGTGCGGTTGGCGAAGAACGGGATGCTCTGGCTCCTCGAGCGGCTGAACGTGTAACTCAGATTCATCGAAAGCCGCTGGGTGAAGCGGTGCGACCATGCGGCATTGGTGTTGATTCCGAAGCCGTCATTCTTGTCGTGAAAGTTAAACAGGCTGGTGTTGCCCGACCGCGTGCTCTGCAGACCCATCCGGCCGTTCACGTAGTTCTTGTTGCCGATCGGCTTGCTCAGACTCATCTGAAACGAGTCCTGGCGGGTGTCGCTGGTAATGGGCGCCTGGTAGTTGTAAGGCGAAGTGTTGGGTGCGCCCTTCGGATAGTAGCCGAGCAGAGAAGTCGCTGAGTAGGCGATGCAGGCAGAGGGAATGATGTTGTTATAGAAGGGCTGGCCGGGAGTGACGGCGGGCGCGCCCGGATAGGCCGACGATCCTATACATGCCGCGGACAACCCTACCATCGGCGCGTAGATGGTCGACACATTTGGCAACTGCGAGAGATCTCCGCCCTCTT
>Ga0182013_10003166_pt1 | contig 20888 bp, 20 predicted proteins | sample 612S2MmetaG_FD_120487 | JGI IMG/M metagenome (GOLD analysis project Ga0182013, IMG submission 120487) | Permafrost microbial communities from Stordalen Mire, Sweden - 612S2M metaG | ecosystem: Environmental > Terrestrial > Soil > Wetlands > Permafrost | place: Sweden: Stordalen | collected... | reverse complement strand
GAACTCGACGCGCTCGGGCCGCCCACCGACGGCGGTGGCGGCGAGGTACGTGAGCTGCGCGCGGCCGACGAGGACTACCTGCGCGAGCTTCAGGACCGCTTCGCCGGCCTCGCGCTCGACGACCTCGACGTCCTGCTCGACTGCGCAAACGGCGCCACGAGCTCTGTTGCGCCGGAGATCTTCAGTCGCCTCGGCGCGAACGTGACGGCACTGAGCGCCGCCCCCGACGGACGCAATATCAACGACGGCTGCGGCTCAACGCACGTTGACGTCCTCGCAGCGCGCGTCAAGGCCGGCGGCCACGCAATCGGCTTCGCCTTCGACGGCGACGGCGACCGCGTGCTCGCCGCCGACGGCGAAGGCAACGTCGTGGACGGCGACGAACTGCTCGCGATCGTCGCGCTGCACCAGCATCGCCAGGGCCTGCTGAACGGCGGCGTCGTGGTGACGGTGATGAGCAACTACGGCTTCCATGCCGCGATGGAGCGCGAAGCGCTTGACGTCGCGGTGACCAACGTCGGTGACCGCTATGTGCTCGAGGAGATGCGCAGGCGCGGCTGGATGCTCGGCGGCGAGCAGTCCGGGCACATCATCGACATGCACTTCAACCGGACCGGAGACGGCATCGCGGCCGCGCTGCTCGTGCTCGAGGCGCTGGACGGAGCGCCGCTCGCCGAGCGCGCCGTGATGCAGCGTCTGCCACAGCGGCTGATCAACGTCCGCGTGCGTGACCGCGGCGAGTTCGAAGCGTGCACCGCTGCCCAGCAGGCGATCGCGCAGGTCGACGGGGCGCTGGCGGGACGCGGGCGGATCCTCGTGCGCCCGAGCGGCACCGAGCCACTGGTGCGCGTGATGGTCGAGGCGCCGACGGACGCTGAGGCCGAGGAGCTCTGTCGCTCGGTCGCGTCGGTCGTCGAGCGCGAACTCGGCTGACGGCGACTCCATGGCGGCGCAAGCGCCGCTGGTATCGTCGCCGGGATGTGCGGGATCGTCGGTTACATCGGAGCTCGCCCCGTCCGTGACGTTCTGCTCGACGGCCTGACGAAGCTCGAGTACCGCGGTTACGACTCGGCGGGCATCTCGGTGCTCGCCGGCGACCGAATCGAGGCCGTGCGTGCCGTCGGCAACCTCGGCGCGCTGCGCGAGAAGCTCGACGCCGCCGGCGGCTCGGTGGCCGTCGCCGAGCGGCCCGCGAGCACCGGTATCGGCCACACGCGCTGGGCGACGCACGGCCGGGTGAGCGAGGAGAACGCGCATCCGCACTATGACGGTGAGGACCGCGTCCACGTTGTCGTCAACGGCATCGTCGAGAACTACATCGAGCTCAAGGACGAGCTCGTCGCCGCGGGCTGCGTGTTCACCTCGCAGACCGACGCCGAGGTGATCGCACACCTGATCGCGCGCGAAAACAGCGGCGACCTGGCGGCCGCCGTGCGCGCCGCATTCCGGCGCCTTCAGGGCCACTACGCGTTCGTCGCGATGAGCGCCGATGACCCCGAGCTGCTCGTCGCCGCACGGCGCGAGTGCCCGCTGGTCGTCGGCCTGGGCGACGGCGAGCAGTTCATCGCCTCGGCCGTCCCGGCCTTCCTGCGCTACACGCGCAACGTGCTGCACATCGAAAACGGCGAGATCGTCGTCCTGCGCCGCTCGGGCGCTGAGCTGAGCCGCGCCGACGGCACGCCGGTCGAGCGCGACGCGATCGTCGTCGACTGGGACGAGGAAACCGCCGAGAAGGGCGGCTACGAGACGTTCATGCTCAAGGAGATCCACGAACAGGCAGATGCGCTGGCGGAAGCGATCGCCGACCGGACGGCGCTGGGCGACTGCGTGCGCCTCGCGGAGGAGGGAGTCTTCGACGAAGAGCTGCTGCACGACGTCGACAGGATCGTGGTCGTCGCCTGCGGCACCGCCTATCACGCCGGCCTGATCGGCCGCTACGCGATCGAAGAGTGGGCGCGGCTGCCCGTCGAGGTCGAAGTCGCCTCCGAGTACCGCTATCGCAACCCGGTCGTCGGCGAGCGCGACCTCGTGCTCGGGATCACCCAGTCCGGCGAGACCGCCGACACGCTTGCGGCGATGCGCCTGGCGGCTCAGCGCGGGGCCCGCGTGGTGGCAGTCACGAACACGATGGGCTCGCAGGCAACCCGCGAGTCCGTCGGCGTCCTCTATACGCGCGCCGGACTCGAGATCGGCGTCGCGGCGACCAAGACATTCCTCTGCCAGGTTGCGGTGATGTACCTGCTCGCGCTGCGCCTGGCGGAGATGCGCGGCACGCTCGAGCCCGACCGGCTCGCCGAGGTCGTCGCCGACGTAAAGCGCCTCGCGCACGTCGTCGACAGCGAGCTCCAGAGCGTGGAGGAGGCGGTCGCGCCGATCGCCGCCAAGGTCTACGAGAGTGACTTCTTCCTCTACATCGGCCGCCACGTCGGCCTCCCCGCGGCCCTCGAGGGCGCGCTGAAGCTCAAGGAGATCTCCTACATCGCCACCGACGCGTACGCCGCCGGCGAGATGAAGCACGGGCCGATCGCGCTGCTCGACGACTCGACCCCGGTGGTTGCGGTCGCCACCGCCTCGCCGGTGCTCGACAAGCTGATCTCGAACCTCGAGGAGGTCAAGGCCCGCGGCGCCCGCGTGATCGCGATCGCCACCGCGGGTGACGAACGTGTCCCGCGCGTCGCCGACGACACCCTGTCGGTGCCCGACGTCGACTGGATGTTGCAGCCGCTCGTCGCGGTGGTACCGCTGCAGATGCTCGCGTACCAGATCGCCCGCCACCGCGGACTCAACGTCGACCAGCCGCGCAACCTCGCCAAGACCGTCACTGTCGAGTAGCTCGCCCCGGCCCCGTGGGGCCGTGAAATAGCATCGGAGCGTGGCGCTTCCCGCTTGGCTTGCCCCGCTGCCCGACGCGGCTGAGATGCGCGAGGTCGATCGCTGCGCGATCGAGGATCGCGGCGTGCCGGGCCTTGACCTGATGGAGCGTGCCGGGGCGCAGGCAGCGCGGGTCGCCGAGCAGCTGGCGCCCGACGGGCCGATCGCCGTCGTCTGCGGCACGGGGAACAACGGCGGCGACGGTTTCGTTCTCGCGCGCCTGCTGCGCGACGCGGGCCGCGAGGTCGCGGTGCACATCGTCGGCGACCAGCAACGCACCGCCGGCGATGCGCGCGTGAACCTCGAGCGCCTGGTGGGCGCTGCGCCCGAGCCCTTGCCCGAGAACCTGGACGGCGTGGCCCTGATCGTCGATGCGCTGCTGGGGACCGGCTTCTCCGGAGAGGTCCGCGACTCAGCGGCCGCCGCGATCGACGCCGTCAACGACGCGCCCGCGCCGGTGCTGGCGATCGACGTCCCGAGTGGTGTCGACGCGAGCACGGGAGAGACCGGCGCCCACGCCGTCAGGGCCACCGCCACGGTCACCTTCCACGCGGCCAAGGTCGGCCTCTGGATCAATCCCGGCAAGAGCCACGCGGGCCGCGTTGAGGTCGCTGACATCGGAGTCCCGGCTGCGGTCCAGCTGCAGGCATCCTGCGGCTTGATTGAGCCGCGCTGCGCGGCGCTGCTGCCGCGGCGCGGCGCCGCCTCCACCAAGTTCAGCTCCGGTCACGTCCTGCTCGTCGCCGGAAGCAGCGCCTACGCCGGCGCGCCTCGGCTCGCGGGCCACGGCGCGATGCGCGCCGGTGCCGGCTACGTGACCGTCGGGGTGCCCGCCGCGATCCAGCCGTCGATCTCGCTCGGGATGGCGGAGCTGATGGGCCTCGCGCTTGCGGAATCCGACGGCGCACTCGTCGAGGAGGCGGCCGACGCGGCGCTCGCTCGCGCGGAGCGCGCAGGCGCGCTCGCGATCGGCCCCGGCCTCGGCCGCGCGGTCGCCACGCAGCGCCTCGTGAAGGACCTCGTGCGGCGCTCGCCGCGCCCGTTCGTGCTCGACGCCGATGGGCTCTTCGCGTTCGCCGGCTGGGCCGCGGACCTCGCTGATCGCAGCGCGCCTGGCGTACTCACGCCGCATGCCGGCGAGCTGGGCAGGTTGCTCGACTGCAGCAGCGACGAGGTTGACGCACGGCGCCTTTCATCGGTGCGTCGAGCGGCACAGGCCACCGGCTGCGTCGTTGTGCTCAAGGGCGACGACACGCTCGTCGCCGCACCCGACGGTCCGGTCGCGGTGAGCACCGGGAACGCGCCGGCGCTCGCGACCGCCGGTACCGGAGACGTGCTCTGCGGTGCCGTCGGGGCCCTGCTGGCGCAGGGCGTCGAGCCGTTCCACGCCGCATGTGCGGCGGTCTGGCTGCACGCCCGCGCGGGACAGCGCGCGGCGCTGCGCGCGGGGGCCGCCGAGGGCGTCGTCGCGAGCGACGTCGCCGAGCAGCTGCCGGCGGCGCGGCGGGAGGCTCGAGCAGGATGAACGGTGCGGCGCGGGTGACCGCGACTGTCGACCTCGGAGCGATCCGCAGCAACTGCCGGCTGCTGCTGCACCGCAGCGAAGGGCGCACGGAGCTGTGCGCAGTCGTCAAGGCCGGCGGGTACGGCCACGGTGCCAGCCAGGCGGCGCGCGCTGCGCTTGAGGGCGGCGCGACGCGTCTGGCAGTCGTCGACGGGATCGAGGCCGAGCAGCTGCGCGGCGCCGGGTTCGAGTGCCCGATTCTCGTGATGGGAGCGCTCACCGAGGATGGCCTGCATCGCTCGCTCGCAGCAGGCGCCGACGTCGTCATCTGGAGCGAGCGAGGCCTCGATGCCGTCGTGCGCGCCGGCGGCGGGCGCGTGCACGTCAAGCTCGACACGGGCATGGGCCGACTCGGCGAGCGAGACCCGGACCTGGCGACCGCCGTAGCCCGCGCGGCGCTGGCCGCCGAGGGAGTCGAGCTGATCGGGCTGATGACGCACTTCGCGACCTCCGACGACCGCGATGACCACGGCTTCATGGATCAGCAGCTGCAGCGTTTCCTGAGCTGGGCGGAGCCCCTCAAGTCGGCGCGGCCGGAGCTGATGCTGCACGCCGCCAACAGCGGGGCGGCGCTGCGCGACCCGCGCACGCACCTGGACATGATCCGCTGCGGGATCGCGGTCTACGGAATCGACCCGTTCGGCTTCGATGCGCATGCCGAGGGCCTCTCCCCGGCATTGAAGCTCAGCTCCTATGTCGCCGAAGTCAAGCGCTGCCGGCGCGGCGAGAGCGTCGGATACGGCCGCCGGTTCACGGCCACCCGCGACACGAACATCGCCGTCGTGCCTGTCGGATACGGCGACGGCTGGCGTCGCTCGCTGGGCAACGTGGGCACCGTCGCGCTCGACGGCCGTGCCTACCCGATGGTCGGCACGGTCTCGATGGACTCCTTCACCGTCGACGTCGGCGAGCGCGGCGACGAGCTGATCGGCGCCCCCGCAGAGCTGATCGGCGGCCACGGGCCGACGGCCGAGGAGGTTGCGAAGTGGAGCGGCACGATCGGCTACGAGGTCACCTGTGCGCTGACACCACGCGTCGCGCGCGAGTACCGCGACGACGAGCAGGCGGCGTGAGCGCGCGCACGCTGCAGGCCACGCGCCACGCGCTCGCCGGCAGACCCGCGTGGCTGGTCGGCGGGGCGGTCCGGGACGAGCTGCTGGGCCGCCCGACCGAAGACCTCGACGTCGTGCTCGACGGCGACATCGAACGCGCCGCCCGCACGATCGCACGCGCCGCCGCGCCGGCCGCCGCGTTCCCGCTCTCGGAGGAGTTCGGCGCCTGGCGTGTCGTCAGCCGCGACGGCGCGTGGCAGGTCGATCTCGAGCCGCTGCACGGCGCCTCGATCGAGGATGACCTCGCGCTGCGCGATCTGACGATCAACGCGATCGCCCAGCCGCTTGCCGGCGGCGCGCCGATCGACCCGCTGAACGGCATCGACGACCTTGCCCGGCGCGTGCTGCGTGCCGCCGGTGCAAACGCCTTCGCCGCCGACCCGCTGCGCGTCTTGAGGCTCGTGCGACTTGCGTGCGAGCTCGAAATGCAGGTCGAGCCCGCGACCTTCGAGCAGGCGCGGGCTGCGGCCGGCGGCCTCGCGGCCGTCTCGCCGGAGCGGATCTTCGTCGAGCTGCGCCGGATCATCGCCAGCGACCACGCGGTCGAGGGCCTGCGGATGCTCGAGCGCCTCGGCGCGGAGAGCGCCGTTCTGCCGGAGCTTGCCCAGCTGCGCGGCGTCGAGCAGAGCCGCTTTCACCACCTCGACGTCTACGAGCACACGCTGGCCGTGATCGACGCCGTGATCGACCTCGATCGCGGCCGTGCCGAGCTCGCCGAGCGCTTCCCGGCCGCCGGCGATGCGGCGGTTCGCGCGCTGATGGCCGAGCCGCTCGCCGACTCGATGACCCGCGGCGAAGCGCTGCGCTGGGGTGCACTGCTGCACGACATCGCCAAGCCGCAGACGGCCGGCGAAGCGGTCCCGGGCCGGGTCACGTTCATGGGCCACGACGAGCGCGGCGCGGAGATGTCACGCCGGATGCTCACGCGCCTGCGGGCCAGCGAGCGCACGCGCGGGCACGTCGCGGCGCTGGTGCGCCACCACCTGCGGCTCGGCTTTCTCGTGCACGAGCCGCAACCGCTCTCGCGGCGCACGGTCTACCGCTACCTGCACGCCGTGACCCCCGTCGAGGCCGACGTCACGCTGCTGACGGTCTGCGACCGCCTCGCGACGCGCGGCGAGAACGCCGAGGCTGCGATCGACGCCCATCTCGAGCTCGCCGGCGTGATGCTCGACGAGGCGCTGCGCTGGCGCGCCGCCGGACCACCGCGGCCGCCGCTGCGCGGCGACGAGCTCGTGCTCGAACTCGGGATCGAGCCGGGCCCGGCGGTCGGCCGGCTGCTCGAGCTGCTCGTCGAGGCAGACTGGGCGGGGGAGATCCGCGACCGCGAACAGGCTGTGATGCTCGCGCGCACGATGCTCGCGACGCTCTAGGCTTCGCGCATGAGCGAGGACTGCATCTTCTGCAAGATCGTGGCCGGCGAGATCCCGGCCCAGATCGTCGACGAAGACGAGCTCACGATCGCCTTCATGGACATCAGCCCTGCCACGCGCGGCCACGCGCTGGTGATCCCGCGGGCCCACTCCGCGGATCTGTACGAGGTTCCGTCCGAGGACCTCGAGGCCGTCGTGCTGGCGGCGCAGCGTCTCGCCGGCCGGATGCGCGAGCGCCTCGGCGCCGATGGTGTGAACCTCCTGAACTCGTGCGGCGCCGCCGCGTGGCAGACCGTCTCGCACTTCCACGTCCACGTGATCCCGCGCTACGAGGGCGACCCGCTGCGCCTGCCGTGGCTGCCGCAGGACGGCGATCGGCAAGAGATCGACCAGGCCGCGCACGCACTGGCGCGCTAGGCGATAATGCGTCGCGCAACTTCCGGCGTGTGCCGGTGTTTTTACGTGCAATGAAACGAATCCTTATAGCCGCCGTGACCGTGCTCGCGTTCGCGGTCGCCATCCCCGCCCTCGCCGGCGCGAACCTCATCAGCGTCGAAGAAATCGGCCTGGGCCGTGCCGGCACGCCCGAACCGAAGCCGATGTGCCCCGGAACGCCGTGTGAAGTCCTGACCCGGTCGACCGGCTTCCAGACGCAGATCAACAGCACCAACAACTTCCAGATCCGCCACCCCGGCCGGATAGCCGCGTGGTCGATCACGCTCGCCAAGCCCACCGAACGTCAGGTCTCGATCTTCCGTGACTCGGGCGAAGAAAGCGGCATCAAGAAGCTCGGTCTCGGCCCCTCCGAGGGCGGCATCGAGGTCCTCGAATTCATCAAGCGCCCGAAAGGCTCCAAACTGCACTACGCCGAGAAGTTGGTCTCCGCCAGTCCGATCGTGCGCCTCGGGGGCTACTTCGGCAAGACGGCGACGTTCGTGCTCGAAAACACGCTCGCTGTAAAGCCCGGCCAGATCGTGGCGCTGACGGTGCCGACGTGGGCTCCCGCCCTCGCCTGCCAGAGCACCGTGCTCAAGCACGAAGGGAACCAGAGCTTCCAGGCCTGCTCCGGAGCAGGAAGCTGGTCATGGCGCTCGAGCCGCTCTGCGAAACAGTGCTCGCAGTACCTCGCCTCGCTGAACCAGGTCGGCATCGGCTCGGTCCAGCACTACGAATGCCAGTACAGGGGCGCCCGCCTGATGTACAGCGTCTCCGAGATTCACCCGTAGCGCGAAGCGCAGGACAACCGCACGTGAAAACGGCGCCCGATGGGCGCCGTTCGCGTTTCTGGTGGCTCGTCGCGGTGGCGGCGTCCTACGGCGCGGCGGCGCCGCCGCCCCCGCCGCCGGCTGACGACCCGCCCGTTTCGGAAGATTTTTCGGTGGCTTTTTCAGCCGATTTTTCGCCTTCTTTGGCTTCCGAGGAGGCGCCACCGCTGGATTCGGTGGGGGCGCCCGTGCCAGACGGCGATTCTTCTTTTTTGGCTTCGGTGCCTTCGCTGGTTTCGGCGGTGGTTTTCGTCGGCGTTGTGCTCGTCGACGTCGTCTCGGAGGCAGCGCGTTCCGCCGACGTGTCCGTAGGCGGCGTGATGTTCGGTGTGTTGTTCGGCGGTGTTTCGCTGTAGCTGGAGCCGCCGCAGCCCGCGATCGCGCAGAGCGCCGCGGCGAGCGCCGCAACGGGGATGGCGCGCCGAGTGGTGAGCGTCACGTGACCTAGGCGGCGGGCGTCGGCGGGTCCATCCGCCGGCCGCACGTGGGGCATTCGTTGAGGTCGCGCTGCGAGTGCTGGTCACACCACGGGCACATCCGCAGGTTCTCGACCGACCACGCGAGGTTCGACGACGAGGGTGGCAGCGGGAGCACCTTCGCGACGACGTCCATCCGGTCGCCGGTCTCTTTGTCGACATAGGTCTCGCCGACCTCGCCTTCGCGGATCACTTCGCGCCCGGTGACCGGGTTGCGCATGCGGTAGCGGGTACCGTCGCCCATTGCTAGTGGTGCCCGCCGTCGAGCGGAAGTTCGTTCGTTTCGCGGCGCGTGTCTTTGATCCAGAGCACCACGCAGACGATCACCAGGATGCCGCCGATGACCGAGATGACGGGGATCGTGGTGATTCCCACGACGAGCATCATCGTGCCGAAGGCCGTGAGGATTGGCAGCTTGCTCGGCCCCGGGAGGTGGATCTCCTCGCCGACCGGCGGCAGCTCAGGGTCCAGGCCGCTCATCTATTTGATGTAGGCCGCCGCCACGACCCATGAGAGGGCGAAAAGCAGTGCCGAGATCGACGCAACGATCAGGGCAAGGCGGATGTTTTTTGAGGCGAGTTTGCGGTCCATCGAGAACTCCGGGTTCGGATTCTATAGATGCACGTCGGCGACCATCGCGCCGAACAGCAGCGCGAGGTAGGCGAGTGAGAAGAGATAGTTCTGCAGCGCCGACTTGCGGTCCTTGCGCACGTACAGGCGCAGCGAGGTGCCGATGAACGCGAACCCGAGCAGCATCGAGGCGACGAGGTAGATCACGCCGAGCCCGCCCGCGCAGTAGGGCAGCTGGGTCACGGCGAAGAGCAGCACCGCGTAGAGCAGGATCTGGCGCCGGGTCTCTCCCTCGCCGCGCACGACCGGCAGCATCGGGACGTCGACCTTGCGGTACTCCTCCTGCATCAGCAGCGACAGCGACCAGAAGTGCGGCGGCGTCCAGAAGAAGACGATGAAGAACATCATCACGGCGAGCCCGCTGACCGAACCGGTCACCGCGGCCCAGCCGACGAGCGGCGGGACGGCGCCTGCTGCGCCGCCGATCACGATGTTCTGCGGCGAGCGCCGCTTGAGCCAGATCGTATAGATGAACACGTAGCCGAGGAAACCGGCGAACGACAACGCCGCGGCGAGCGGGTTGACGAGCAGCGAGAGCTCGAGCACCGAGAGCGCAGCGAGCGTGCACCCGAAGGTCAACGCGGCGCGGGGGCTGATGCGTCCCGCGGGAATCGGCCTGTTTGCCGTGCGCGCCATCTTGCCGTCGATGTCGCGGTCGAACCAGTGGTTCACGGCGCCCGCGCCGCCGGCCGACATGTAGCCGCCCAGGCAGGTCAGGAAGACGAGTACTGCCGACGGGTCGCCGGCGACATACATCGAGGCGATCGTCGTCAAGAGCAGAAGCGACTGGACCTTCGGCTTGGTCAGCTCCAGGTAGTCCGCGACGACCTGGCGAACGCCAGAGCCGTGGGCGAGGCCTTCAATCGAAGCCGGGGCGACCACGCTCCGGCGGGCGTTGGCCATTATCCCTCGGCGGCCGAGCGCGCGGCCACCGGTACCGGGCCGCGTTCGATTTCGCGGCGGATGTCCTTCATCGGTTCACCGGACCGGATCTCCGGCACGGTGTCGAAGTTGTTGACCGGGGGCGGGGAGGAGGTGAACCACTCGAGCGAGTTGCCCTTCCATGGGTCGGGGCCGGCCGCCACGCCCTTTTTCAACGACAGCGCGACGTTGATCACGGTCAGCATCACGCCGGTGGCGAGAATGAACGCACCGATCGTCGAGATCAGGTTGTAGAGCGCCAGGTGGCCCACTTCGTCGTATTGGAAGACGCGTCGCGGCATCCCGTCGAGGCCGATCACGTGCTGGATCATGAAGGTGCACAGGATCCCGACGAGCACGAACCAGAAGCTGATTTTTCCGAGCGACTCGCTCATCATTTTGCCGGTCATCTTCGGGAACCAGTAGTAGATGCCCGCGAGGATCGGCATCACGGCGCCGCCGAGGAGCACGAAGTGCAGGTGGGCGACGACGAAGTACGTTTCGTTGACCTGCCAGTCGATCGGGAAGGTCGCAAGGAAGACGCCCGAGATGCCGCCGATCAGGAAGACGCCGACTGCTCCCACGGCGAACATCAGCGGCACGCGGAACTCGATGGACCCCTTCCAGAGCGTCGCGATCCAGTTGAGGATCTTGACCCCGGTCGGCACGGCGATCAGATAGGAGGAGAGCATCACGAAGACGAGGATCGCCTCGGGAATCGGCGCAGCGAACATGTGGTGCGCCCAGGTCAGGAAGCCGAGGAACGCGATGCCGATCGTCGACGCCGCGATTGCCTTATAGCCGAAGATCGGCTTTCGCGCGAACACCGGCAGGATCTCCGATATCAGCCCGAAGCCCGGCAAGACCATGATGTAGACCTCGGGGTGCCCGAAGAACCAGAACAGGTGTTGCCAGAGGATTGCCGAACCGCCGCCCCCGGCCTCGAAGAAGTGGGTGCCGAAGTGGCGGTCGAGCAGCAGCATTGTGACTGCCGCGGCGACGACCGGCAGTGCGAGGATCAGCAGCACCGCGTAGGTCAGGATGGCCCAGCAGAAGAGGGGGATACGTCCCCAGCTCATGCCTTTGGCGCGCATATTCACGATCGTCACGTAGAAGTTGATTGCGCCGACGAGCGAGGAGAGGCCGGTGAGGTGGATCAGGTAGATCCAGGCGTCCTGGCCGCCCGAGGGCGAGAACGTGGAGTTCGCGAGCGGTACGACGCTCGTCCACCCGGCTTCCGGCGGGGTCCAGAAGATCGAGGCGTAGAAGACGATCGCACCGGCGACGAAGAGCCAGAACGAGAGTGCGTTCAGGCGCGGGAACGCCATGTCGCGGGCGCCGATCATCAGCGGCACGAAGTAGTTGCCGAAGCCGGCCATCATCGGCACGACGAACAGGAAGACCATCGTCGTGCCGTGCATCGTGAACAGCTGGTTGTAGACCGTCGGGGTCACCAGCGTGTTGTCCGGCACGCCGAGCTGCAGCCGGATCATCAGGGCCTCGACGCCGCCGATCATGAAGAACGCGAACGACGTGACGATGTACATGATCCCGATCTTCTTGTGATCGGTCGTGGTCAGCCAGCTGGTCCAGCCGCGCGATTCCTGCTGGACTTTGCTGGCGGTGATCACAGGCGCGGGGGCCGGTGATGTTGTCGATGCGATCGATGTCGTCGCCATGTGTTCCTGATGCTCCTCGGCGCTAGGGGTTCAGGACCTGGTTTGCGCCGGTCTGGGATTTTAGTTTCTGTGTTTCTTCACCGGCGATGAGCTTCGCTTCGGTCAGTTCTTTGTGCTTTTTCGCGAGCCAGGCTTCGAACTGGGCCGGCGGCACCGCGCGCACGGTAGCGATCATCCGGGCGTGCAGCCGCCCGCACAGGAAGGCACATTGACCGTGGAAGACGCCAGGGTGGGAAATCTTGAACCACGTGTAGCTGTGGTATCCGGGCACGGCCTGGACCTTTCCGCCGAGCGCCGGTACCCACCACGCGTGTACTACGTCGGCCGAGACGACATCGAGCGAGATCGTCGTTTCGGTCGGGACGACCATTTCCTCGTAGGCGTAGGGCCTGCCGAGCCCGTTGTGTGGTTCGGTTTCGCCGATCGGGTAGAGGTACTGCCACAGGTACTGTCGGCCGACGACGACGATTTTGAGCGCTTTGCCGTCCGGAGGCAGGTGGCGTTCGTCGCTCGCTGACGGTTCGCCGAACGAGGTCAACGACGGCGACAGGCTGCCGCTGCCGTTCGGCGGATCCTGGATCGCCGGAAGCTTGATGAACGTGACGACCGCGAGGGCCACGAGAATCAGTGCCGCGGCGATCGTCCATCCCGCCTCGAGCCGCGTGTTGCCGTGGATCTGCTCGGGGATGGCGCCCTTCTTTTTGCGGAACTTGACCAGTGCGTAGATCAGTCCGCCCTCGACCGCGATGAAGATGATCACCGCGATGACGAGGATGATGTTGTACAGCGACGCGATTTCGTCGGCGTTCGGAGAGCCCCCGGACTGAACCGAGAAAAAGCCGAGAATCGGGTGCGCCAAGTCGAGCACGCGCGGCATTCTATTGCCCAACCCGCGCGACGCGCTTAGTGACGATTGCTACGTGGGATTCCATGGGTGATCAACTACCCCCGAATCGCGCGTTGCGCTTCTCGACGAAAGCTAGTGCACCCTCGAGGAAATCGTTCGTCGAGGACATCTCGCGCTGGATCTGCGCCTCGAGCTCGAGCTGCTCGTCCATCCGGCTGTAGAGCCAGTTGTTCAGTTGCCGCTTGGTCCCGGCGTAGGAAAGCGTCGGCCCTGCCGCGAGACGCCCGAGCAGCGTCCGGGCCTCCTCGGCGAACAGCTCGTCCGAGGCGACCCGATTGATCAGCCCCCACTCCAGCGCGCTGCTCGCGGGCAGGCGCTCGCCGAGCATTGCCAGCTCCGCGGCGCGTGCCATCCCGACGCGCGTCGGGACGAACAGCGAAGAGCCGCCGTCCGGCACTAGCCCGATGTTCACGAACGCCAGCAGGAAGTAGGCGCTCTCGGCCGCGATCACCAGGTCGCTGGCGAGCGCGAGCGAACAGCCGATCCCGACCGCCGGACCGTTGACGGCCGCGAGGACCGGCTTGGGCATCGTGCGAATCGCGGTGATGATCGGGTGGTAGCGCTGGGTCAGCGTGGCGTAGACGTCCGGCCGGCCGTCGTCCGTCGTCAGCCCTCCCGAGACGTCACGCAGGTCCGCTCCGGAGGAGAAGCCGCGTCCGGCGCCGGTGATCATCACGGCGCGCACCGACTCGTCGGCTGCCACCTGGCTGACGGCCTGCCCGAGGTCGATCCCGAACTGCCCGTTCCACGCGTTCATCGTCTCCGGGCGTTTGAGCGTGATCGTCGCCGCCCCGTCGGCCACGCTGACGACCACGGTCTCGCGCTCGGTCACATCCGCCATCCGCTCTCCTTGACTGCAGCTTCCGGCACCAGGTCGGCGCCGCCTCGCCGCGGATCCTATGGTGTACGCCATGACCCGTCCCGTGATCGGTATCTGCACTGCACTTGAGCCCGCACGCTGGAGCGTCTGGGAGCAGCGAGCTGCGCTCGTCGGAGCCGACTACTTCGGTGCCGTCCAGCGCGGCGGGGGCATGCCGCTGCTGCTCGTGCCCGACGAGGAGCTCACCGCGGACCCGAGCCAGGCGCTCGACCTGATCGACGGCTTGATGCTCACCGGCGGGGCGGACCTCGATCCGGCGTCCTACGGGAGCGAGCCGCACCCCGCGACGGTCGACACGGTCCCCGAGCGCGACGCTTTTGAGCTCGCGATGGCGCGCGGGGCGATCGAGCGCGACATGCCGGTGCTCGGCATCTGCCGCGGGATGCAGCTGATCAACGTGGCCCTCGGCGGCACGCTCCTTCAGCACCTGCCCGAGACCGTCGGCCACGAGGAACACCGTCGCGCGCTCGGCACCTTCGAAGGGTCCGACCACGACGTGAAGCTCGAAGGGGGCTCGCTCGCGGCGCGCACGACCGGCGAGAGCGTTCACCGCACCCTCTCGCACCATCACCAGGGCGTTGACTGCATCGGCAGCGGGCTCGTCGTGAGCGGGACCTCGACGCTCGACGGTCTCCCAGAGGCGATCGAGCTGCCCGACAGGGACTTCGTACTCGGTGTCCAGTGGCACCCCGAGGCCGACCCGGGGAGCCCGGTCGTCTCTGCGCTCGTGCAGGCCGCCGCGGCGCACATCGCGGCGCGGGCTGCCTAGCCCGCCGCAGGGCGACCGTATACTGCCCGCCGGTGCGTCTGCGCAAGGCGATCAGAACGACCGCCTGGGGCCTCGTGGCAGCCGGAATTGCCGCGCCGCTGCTGCGCAAGCGAATCCCGGCGCCGCCGGTGGTCAGCCAGGCGGTCGCCTATGGAGCGCCGCTCGCCCTGGCGATCGCCGCGCCACGAAGCCGCCGCCGTGATGTGGCGATCTGCGCGCTGCAGATGTGGGCATACCTTGCGGCCTACAAGGCCCCCCACGACGACGAGGACGCCCAGGAGGCGCGCGTCCACGTCGACTACCCGATCGCCGTCGACCGGCTGATCGGATTCGGACAGCTGCCTTCGCTGCGCCTGCAGCGCGCGCTCGCGCGCTACGAGGACGGGCGGCCGGCCTGGCGTCTGCCGGACCGCGTGCTCGTCGGTGCGCACTGGATCTGGTTCACGATCCCGCACGCGACGGTGCTGTACGTGATGGTGCGCAGGCCCGAGAAGTTCGGCCGCGCAGCGGCGCTGACCTACGGCGTGTTCAACACCGGCGCCATCTTCTACTGGCTGATCCCCACCGCGCCGCCGTGGTACGCCGCGGAAAGCCGCGCGGAGGCCGCGCAGGTGCGGCGGATGATGGTCGAGTTCGGCGAAGACTTCTGGGGCGAGGGCTGGGAGTCGCTCTACGACGCGTTCGGTGGCAACCCGCTGGCCGCGATGCCCTCGCTGCACTTCGCGACCTCGCTGATGGCCGCGACGCTGCTCGCGGAGACCGGTCCTGTCGCCGGCGCGGTCGGGTATGCCTACACGGCCACGCTCGGCTTCGCGCTCGTCTACCTCGGCGAGCACTACGTCACGGACCTCATCGCAGGCGCTGGGCTGGCGCTTTCGATCAGGCGGGCGGCGCCCGTTCTTGGCCCTGCGGCGGAAGGCTTCTCGCGGGCGGTGGCGAACGTGGGCGAGTACGCCCGTGGACCTCGATGACCTAGAACACGGCCGTCGTCGGCGAGGGGACGGCGAGGAACAGATGCCCAGCGCCGCTTTGACGCGGCGCCAAATCGCGTTCTTCGCCTCGTTCGTCCTCGCCACGGCGGCATTCATGTACCTCGTGCTGCCGCGCCTGGCGGGCGTCGGCGAGACGATCCACTCGCTGCAGAACGCCAACCTTGAGTGGCTGGGAGTCGCGGTCGTGCTCGAGATCTGCTCGTTCGCGGGATACGTCGTCCTCTTCCGCACCGTTTTCGCCCGCGAGTCGCCGCGGATCAACCTCGTAACGAGCTACCAGATCGCGCTCGCCGGGCTTGCCGCGACGAGACTGTTCGCGGCGGCGGGCGCGGGCGGCATCGCGCTTACGGCGTGGGCGCTGCGCCGCGCCGGCCTGGGACGCAGGGTTGTCGCGGCCCGGATCCTGACCTTCCTCGTGCTCCTGTACTTCCTGTTCGGCGCAGCCGTGATCGTCTGCGGCGCGGGCCTGTGGTCCGGCGTTCTGGGCGGCGGCGGTCCCGCACTGCTGACGCTGATCCCCGCGCTCGTCGCGGTCGCCGCATTCGCCCTGACGGCGGCGGCAACGCTCGTGCCCGGCGACCTCGAGCGGCGCCTGGCGCACCTTTCGGCCGGCGCCGGCCGGTCCGCCCCCTGGATCGCGCGGATCGTCGCGGTGCCGCCGCTCGCCGCCGGTGGCGTCCGAAGCGCGTGGCGGCTCGTTCGGATCCGCGAGTTCGGCGTTCTCGGCGCCGCCGCCTGGTGGGCGTTCGACATCGCGGTGCTGTGGGCCAGCTTCAAGGCCTTCAACGCCCCGCCGCCGCCGCCCGCGGTCCTCGCGATGGCCTACTTCGTCGGGATGCTCGGCAACCTGCTGCCGCTGCCGGGCGGACTCGGCGGGGTGGAGGGCGGGATGATCGGTGCGCTCGTCGCGTTCGGCACGCCGCTGAGCTCGGCGCTGGTCGCCGTGCTCGCCTACCGGGCGATCTCCTTCTGGCTGCCGACAATCCCCGGTGTGATCGCCTACATTCACCTTCGGCGGACCGTCGGGCGCTGGCGCGCGCAGGAGCAGGTGCCCAGGAGCGGCCGGTTCAGGCGACCCGCCCCTTGCTACACTATACAAAGTGAAGTAAAGGCGATTCAGGCCCCGGAGAGCAGTCCGGCCGGGGTTTCCACCGACATCGCCGCCTAGTTCGGGCGGCCCTCACAGGGAGTTCGGATGGCAGACGTCGAGAGCGTGATCATCATCGGGAGCGGACCCGCGGGTTACACCGCAGGGCTCTACACGGCGCGCGCAAATCTGAACCCGCTGCTGATCGAGGGCTTCGCGTGGGGCGGCCTGCTGCAGCAGACGACCGAGGTCGAGAACTTTCCCGGCTTCCCGAACTCGATCATGGGCCCCGAGTTGATGATGCAGATGCGCGAGCAGGCCGAGCGGTTCGGCGCCCGCCTGCTGACCGACCAGGCCGAGCGGGTTGAGCTCTCGCGGGACCCTCGCGTCCCGCACAAGGTCTACACGTCCGAGGGCGAGCACCTCGCGCGGACCGTAGTCCTCGCGATGGGAGCCGAGCACAAGAAGCTCGGCGTCGCCGGCGAGCAGGAGCTCTCCGGACGCGGCGTCAGCTACTGCGCGACCTGCGACGCGGCCTTCTTCCGCGACGTCCCGACGGTGATCGTCGGCGGCGGCGACTCCGCGATGGAGGAGGCGACATTCCTCGCCAAGTTCGCGAGCCGCGTCGCGATCATCCACCGCCGCGACGAGTTCCGCGCCTCGCCGATCATGCTCGAGCGCGCCAAGGCGACCGAGAACATCGAGCTGCTGACGCCGTACACGGTCAAGGAGTTCCTGCCGGGCGAGAACGGCGCACTGGACCGCGCCCTGCTCACCCACACGCAGGACGGATCCGAGCGCGAGCTCGAGATCAAGGGCGCGTTCATCGCCGTCGGGCACGAGCCGCAGTCGGAGCTCGTGCGCGGCCAGGTCGAGCTAGACGAGAACGGCTACGTCGCTACCGAGGGTCGCTCGACGCGCACGAACCTGCCCGGCGTGTTCGCCGCCGGCGACCTCGTCGATCACACCTACCGCCAGGCGATCACGGCGGCAGGTTCAGGCTGCCAGGCGGCGCTCGACGCCGAGTGGTATCTGCGCGACACGCCGGCGCCCGCCGACGTCGCGGTCGCCTAGAGCGCGCCCTCGAGCGCGAGCAGTTCGCGCTTGATCTCAAGCCCGCCGCCGTAGCCGCCGAGGGCGCCGCACGAGCGCACGACGCGGTGGCACGGGATCACGATTGGCAGCGGGTTGGCCCCCAGTGCGTTGCCGGCGGCGCGCGAGCCGCGCGGGCTGCCGGCCGCCGCCGCGATCCCCGTGTAGCTCTCGGTCTGTCCGTACGGGATCGCCTCGGTCTCCTCGAGGACGCTGCGCTGGAATTCGCCGGCGATCAGCCGACGATCGAGTCGCGCCGTGAAGCGCCGCACGCGACCCGAGAAGTAGCCGGCGAGCTCCGCGAGCAGCGTCGGGTCGGCCGGCGCTGCTTCAACCTCCGAAGAGAAGTGGGTCGCGAGCTGCTCGAAGAGTTCGTCCTCGGCCTCGTGCGGGAAGGCTAGACGCACGAGACCCCGGTCGGTGCTCGCCGCCGTCAGCTGCCCGAAAGGGGAGTCGATGCGAGCGATCCGGACGGGCGAGGCCAAGATCTCCCGATCATCCCATGCCGCCTCGCCGCCTGGCGCGGCGGGCGTCATTTTTCAAGCAGCGCTTCGCACTTTGCGGGTTCTTCAACCACGATTGGGGTCGCTTTGCCTTCCGCGATGGCTGCTTCTTCCGCCGCTTCCGACGCCGGGCACGCGAACTCTTCAGTGCCCGGGCCGGCCGTGGCTTCGAGGAAGTTGACTTTCTTGCCGGTCCCGAACTGGAAATCGGCGCCTTCGAGTTCCGCGCCTTTGAAGGTCGCGTTTTCGAAGTTCGCCTTTTCAGCCTTGGCGTCCTTGAGAGCGGCGCTTTGCACGTTCGCGCTTTCGAGGTCGGCTTCTTTGAGGTCGGCGTCTACTAGAAGCGCCTTTTCGAGGTCGGCTTCCCGCAGGTCGGCCTTGGTCAGGTTCGCCGTTTCGAGATCCCACGCTTTGAGGCCACAACCTTTGAGCACGGCACCTTCAAGGTCGGCTTCGGGGCCCACCAGGTAGCCGCAGACCGGTTTCTTCCATTCTTCCGGAAGGGTCGGGGCGGGTTTGCCTTCGATTCCACCGGACTTCACGCCCGCGAGTTCGGCGGTTTCGAGTTTTGCGCCGGCGAGATCGCTGCCCGTGAGTTCCGCGCCTTCGAGTTCGGCACCTTCGAAGTTCGCTTCGGTGAGGTTGCTGTGGTTGAGTTTCGCTCCGTCGAGCTGCGCTTTTTCGAGATCGGCGCGGGCCAGGTCGCTGCTGTTGAGCGTTGCCCCGTTAAGTTCTGCTTCTTTGAGTTCGGCGTTCGCCAGTGTCGCGCCTTCGAATTCCGTGTGTTCGGCCGCGATCTTGGTCAGGTTCGCGCCGGTGAAGTCCGCGCCCTTGAAGTTCTCTTCGCCGAGTTCCAGGTCCGCTTCAACGAGTTGGGCGCCACGCAGGTTGGCCTTTTCGAGGTCGAAGTTGAGTTCGGCCTGTGCCGGGAAGACCGCGCCTTCGAGGTCCGCTTCGGGCCCGAGCAGGTAGCCGTCTTCCTGGCTCCAGTGTTCGGGCAGCGCCTTCGCGCTGTTGGCCAGGTTGCCGGAGCGAACCCCGGCTAGGGTCGCGCCGGCGAGGTTCGCCGCTTCGACATTCGCTTCGGTCAGGTTCGCGTCGCGCAGGTCCGCGCCGTTCAAGCTCGCGCTCGTGAGGTTCGCGTTCGCCAGGTTTGCGTGTTCGAGGTTCGCTTCGGGCCCGAGCAGGTAACCGTCCAGCTGGAACCAGTGTTCGGGCAGCGTCTTCGCGCTCGTGGTCAGGTTGCCGGAGCGAACCTTGGCCAGGGCCGCGCCCGCGAGATTTGCGGCTTCGATGTTCGCGCCGGTGAGGTTCGCGCCTGTGAGGTTCCCGCCGCTGAGGTTCGCGCCGCTGAGGTTCGCGCCGCTGAGGTTCGCGTTCGTCAGGTTCGCGGCCGTCAGGTTCGCCCCTTCGAGGTTCACGCCCGCAAGGTTCGCGCCGGCGAGCGGGCAGTTTTCGAGGTCGGCGTGGGGCAGCGGCCGGCATTCATGGGCCGGCTCGACGGTCACTTCGAACCTGCGGCTGACCGTCGCCCTGCCCTTGCCCTTCACGAAGATGCTGATCGTGAAGTGGCGCGGCGTGAAGCCGCGGTTGGCGGGGATGATGACCCGCCCGGTTTCTGTGCGCTTCCTGCCGCACCGGTATTTCGTCGACCCGCCGGGCGAAACCGCCAGCGTGCAGGTGCTGGCGTTCTTCAGGGCGACCCTGATGATCACCGTGCCGCCCCCCGGACCGAGCGTGCGTGCGCTCACGCTGGCGCGGCTGATCACCGGCCGCTTTGGGGGAGCCGGCCGCTTGGCGACCGCCGACGGGGCGATCGCCGCGAGTCCGACGAGCATGAGCGTGATCGCTGAGAAAGTCCTACGCATCCGTGAGTCTCCTTGAAGCCGGCCCGTACGCCATCCGTGGCGCTACCCACAACGGTAGTGGCTCGCGTCGCGATCGGCGCCGGTCAGCCGAGATCTTGCAGGCGTACGCCGTCGCGGACCGCCGCTGCGAGCGCCGGCGCGGTCCTGTAGCGCTCCTCGTGGTAGGTCTCCCACAGGCCCGCCAGTACGGCGCGCACGTGGCCCAGTCCGATCGCATCGCCCCAGGCCATCGGGCCGCGCGGGTGGGCGAGGCCCAGCGTCATGCCGAGGTCGATGTCGCTCGCGCTGCCGACGCCCTCACCGAAGGCGAACGCGGCCTCGTTTATGAGCTGGCAGACGATTCGGCCGAGCACCAGGCCCGGTGCGTCGGCGACCCAGACGGTGTGGCGCCCGAGGGCGGCGAAGAAACGTTCGGCGCGCTGCACCGCGAGCGGCGAGGAACCCGGGCCCCTGGTCAGCTCGACGACGGTGCCCGCGTCCCACGGCCCGAGCGCGTGGAAGCCTACCGACGCGCCATCCGGACCCTGCTGGTCGGCCAGCGAGCGGCGCGCGCAAAGCAGCAGCCGCGTCGCGCCGCGCGGCTCGTACGGCTCGGGGTCCAGGCTGCAGTCGATCCAAAGAGCCGGCAGCTCGCGCCCGTTCTGCCGGGAGTCGCGCACCTCGAGGCCGGCGTTCCGGGCGGCGGCGCGCAGTTCATCGGCGAGCGGAATCTCGCCGTCGATCACGACGAGGCCCTCGAGGTCCGGCGGCCCGGCCTGGGGCAAAGGCGGATCCTCCTCGCGCCAACGCAGCCTGCCGTCGTCGCCCTTCGTGTAGGTGTAGTAGCCGCGGGCGCTCTTGCGGCCGAGCAGGCCTGCGGCTGCGTAGCGTGCCGCGATCGGCGACGGGCGCCAGCGCGG
>Ga0182013_10003165_pt1 | contig 20889 bp, 18 predicted proteins | sample 612S2MmetaG_FD_120487 | JGI IMG/M metagenome (GOLD analysis project Ga0182013, IMG submission 120487) | Permafrost microbial communities from Stordalen Mire, Sweden - 612S2M metaG | ecosystem: Environmental > Terrestrial > Soil > Wetlands > Permafrost | place: Sweden: Stordalen | collected... | reverse complement strand
TTGGCGTTTGGAAGCGGGAAGTCAAGGGGATGCTGGGCGAGGCCGTAGATTGCTGCAGCCTCGCGCGCAATGCCGTAGTGGTTCATCGCGTCGACGCGGTTGGTGGTGATGTCCATTTCGTAGAGTGAGCCGTTACCTGAGCCCAAATCGTAGATGCCTTCGACAGCGATACCACGCAGGGTTAGGTCTTCTGCGAGTTTCCTATCGTCTACCGGGAGTTCTGGAAGGTAGGCTCGGAGCCACTTGGTCAGTATCTTCATCGCTTCGGATTCTCATTTCGCAAGTTGGCGTGCTACGCACGTGGCAAGTTGGCAGGTTCGCGCGTGGATTCACTCTCAGATTCGATCACGCCTAATAGGCCATTGATCAATTTCGCATCACGCGCGCTAAACCTGGTCAGTATCTTCATCGCTTCGGATTCTCATTTCGCAAGTTGGCGTGCTACGCACGTGGCAGGTTGGCATGTTCGCGCGTGGAGTCACTCTCAGATTCGAGCACGCCTAATAGGCCATTGATCAATTTCGCATCACGCGCGCTAAACCTGGTCAGTATCTTCATCGCTTCGGATTCTCATTTCGCAAGTTGGCGTGCTACGCACGTGGCAAGTTGGCATGTTCGCGCGTGGAGTCACTCTCAGATTCGAGCACGCCCAATAGTGCATTGATCAATTTCGCAACGCGGGTGCCAAAATCGAGCAGTTCCGCACTCGAACCGGCCTGAAAAAAGCCAAGACTTGCCGCCAGTTCGATCTGTGTTTGCAATTCGTTGATGGCTGCCCGCGCTGCTCCGAGTCCCTTTCTCATCTCGACATCGTTCAATCGCCCATGCGCTTCAGCGATACGACTTGCGACGTTCACAGCCGAACGCCGCAATTGCATCCGCAGGCCGAAGGTCTCGGAATTCGGAAAATTCTCGGTCTGCGCATAAATCGCTCGCGCAAGCTCCATAGCCATCAGCCACGCGATCAGATCACGGTAATGCCTGGTCCTGCTCATGCTGCCAACCTGCTAAACGAATTGATTCAAGAACCGCATATCGCCCGCATAAAAGCTGCCGATTTCGCTAATGCCGTACTTCATCATGGCGATGCGCTCAACGCCCATGCCGAAGGCAAAGCCGGAGATTTTCTTCGGATCGTAGGCGGGCTGTTTCTCGGCTGCGAAGGCAAAGACGGCGGGATCGACCATTCCGCAACCGAGGAGTTCGATCCAGCCGGACTGCTTGCACTTGCGGCAGCCCTTGCCGGCACAGAAGATGCAGCTGATCTGCACGTCGGCGCTGGGCTCGGTGAAGGGAAAGAACGATGGAAAGAAGCGCGTTTTTACCGCCGAGCCAAAGAGCGCTTTCATGGCGTGGTCGAGGGTGCCCTTCAAGTCGCTGAACGTAATGTTTGTATCGACACAGAGGCCTTCAACCTGGTGGAAGATGGGCGAGTGGGTCGCGTCCTGGGCGTCGTTGCGATGGACCTTGCCGGGGATCACAATGCGCACCGGCGGCGGTTGCAGTTCCATGGTGCGCATCTGCACGGGCGAGGTGTGAGTGCGCAGCAGGAGGCGGTCGCGCAGGGGGCGACGTTCCTGGTTGGCGATGACGAGCGTGTCCTGGGTGTCGCGCGCGGGATGGCCGGGCGGAAAGTTCATGGACTCGAAGTTGTAGAAATCGGTTTCGACCTCAGGCCCGACACCGACCGAGTAACCCAGCGCAGCGAAGACACTTGTAATTTCGTTGAGTGTGCGCGTGATGGGGTGTTCTGCGCCGATAAGCCGTTGGGTACCTGGCAGGGTGATATCGATGGCCTCGGCGGCCAGCGCAGCGTCACTCGGGCCAGCGCCGGAGGATTCATCGAGGAGCCGCTCTACGAGTTCCTTGAGGGTCTTGAAGCGCTCGCCGACTGCTTTTTTGGCATCGGGCGGCGCGGCTTTGAGCCAGCGGCTGGAGACCTCATTGAGAAGGCCCTGCTTGCGGCCGAGCCACTTGAGGCGGAACGCTTCGACGGCGTCAGGGCCGGCGAGGGCAGACGCGTCCTCGCGGGCTTGCTGTCCGACTGCTGCGAAGGCATTGTCGAGCGAAACCGCATCGAAAGCAATCAGATTGGGTATTGGATCGTTCATCATGCGTAAAGAGCAGGATAAAGCATTACATGCAGCGGATGCGCGCCAGTGAAAGCAGAACGGCCCGGATGCCATTCGGCTTCCGGGCCGTTCTTTCCGCCAGTCAGTGGAATTGCGGTTAAGCGGCTTTGGTGGCAGCCAGCGCCGACTTGGCCTGCTCGGCAAGCTTGGTAAAGCCGGCGGCATCGTGGACAGCAATGTCAGCGAGGATCTTTCGGTCGAGTTCGACTCCAGCCTTCTTAAGGCCGTTGATGAACTGCGAGTAGCTGGTGCCGTTGAGCTTGGCGGCGGCGGAGATGCGGACAATCCAGAGCGAACGGAACTGACGCTTCTTCTGCTTGCGGCCGGTGTAGGCAAACTTGAGGCCGCGCTCGACGGCTTCCTGGGCTGCCTGGTAGAGCTTGGATTTTGTGAGGAAGTAACCGCTTGCGCGTTCAAGGATCTTTTTGCGGCGGTCACTCCGCTTGGTACTGCGTTTTACGCGGGGCATTGGGTTTCTCCATTTTTGCGTTTTCGGGTTCTGCGGCTGGAGGCAGGAGGCGCCTTTCCCGTGGGGGGCGGCGCTGTAAGCCTCTTCACTCGCTCAATCAAGCCTTGATCTCTCGGTTTTTCCGGTTGTGAAAGCTTTCCGGATTGCCGGGGGCCATGCAACGCATTCACAGGGCCCTGAAGTGCAGCTTCCTAAAGGAAGCCGGCACAGCGATCAGGCGTAGGGAATCATGCGCGCAACCTTCTTGTAGTCACCGTCTGAGACGAGCAGGGTACGACCCAGCTTGCGCTTCACTTTAGGTGGCTTCGAGGTAAGGATGTGACGCGTCTTCGTCTGGCCCCGCTTGATTTTTCCGGTGCCAGTCTTGCTGAAGCGCTTCTTCGCGCCCGTATGGGTCTTCAACTTGGGCATTTTCTTCTCTTTTTTGGACTGGGGCAAGCCCGTCCTGTTGGCCTTGAGACAGGGACCTCCCCGCACTCGAGGCGCTCCGATCAGTATACCAGAAGCCGTTTTTCCCGGCGACTGGGGACGCCGCCGGGATGAAGACCGATTGATTTCAAGGCCTTACCGGAGTAGAAGCCACGACGGGCGCGCCTACCGCGGGCAACGGGGTGCAGCATGGGCTACTTGTATTCTGTTGCAAAGGAGTCGGCTTCGTGGTTCAGCTCATCAGGCGTTGCCGCGTGGGTGTAAAACACGATCCGGTAGCGGAAGGTGGCCGCCTGGCCCTTCTCCAGCGTGAAATTCAAGGGCTTTTCCTTCGGGTTAAACACGCTGATCCCCAGCGGATTGGCGGCAAAAAGTCCGTATCCGCGCGCGTGCCAGGTGGTCGGATACCCGGGGTTCTTCGGCTGATCGAAGATAGCGATGGTGACCGTGTGGCCGTTCTTGTGGCCCGTGAGAGAGCACCATCGGCCGCGTGTTGACCATGCGGCATCGCCCTTGGCGCCTTCACTGGTCAGGTACTCACCCGTCGCGTCCGGCGATGCGGCGCCGGTTTTGGTTTGCACGCCGTGCGAGTCAGTGAATACTGCATCCTTTGCGGTTGGAGACTCGAGCCAACTGGCCACGCGAAGCCCAAGCATTCCATCCTTCTCGTCCTCGAACACGACATGGTCGAGAGCTTTGAGGGTAGCGATACGGTCAATCACGCGGGTTCCGCTGTTGCCGGAGAAAACGAAGTGCGTTGTTTCTTCGAGGATGGGGTGCTTGTTGCCGTCGATCCAGGTAGACAGGGTGGTCAACTCACCCTTCCGGCCGCTTTTGGCGGAGAGTATTTTGTCAAAGACGATGGTGCCCATCCTGGCGTGATTTTCGGGCTTGATCGCCTCGGAGTTGTTCCAGAAATCGAAGTTGTTGACCCTCGCATAGTTGAACCAGAGGCCGACGTGATGCGGATGGTCAACACGTTCACCGGGCCCCGGCGGAAATCCGCGTGTGAGCGTGACGCCGTCGGAATCCCGGATCGGATAAAGGACGGGTTTCTTGAGTGTCGCCGGCCAAATATAGGAGGTGAACGGCTGGCCGTCGATTGTGACATCGACGCGGCTCTGGGTCTGGTCGAGGACAACCTGAACACCTTTTGCGGGTGTTGCAGCAAAGGCGCTGGCCGCCAGCAGAGCACTGGCGGCAAGAAGCGCAACGGAGGAGAGGCTATGCATACACCTTGCCTCCGGCCATTACTTGCTGCGTCTTCTCGTCAAAGGTGACTTTCTCCCCGGTCTGGATGGCGGCCACATTCATGCAAAGCGCGATCGAGTGGCTGTAGCCAGCTTCGATGGAGGCGTTGGGCGTCTTGCGCGAACGCACGCACTCCATCCAGTTGCGCATGTTGGCAGCGGTTTGCGGGTCGCCGTGGGTGTTGGCATCGGTGTTGACGGTTTCGACCTTGTCCGTAAGCGAGAAGCCAGTTAAAAGGTTGGGCTGCATTTTCATCTCGCTCGCAGACCTGGCAGTGAGTCCGCCGGTCGGGGTTACGGTCTGCTTGTCCATGTCGATCATGCCGCCGTTGGAGTAGTAGAGTTCCTTGACGCCGCCCGCAGAGTTGGTGAACCGCGAGGTGTACTGGACCTGGAACCCTTTGGTGAGGTCGTCGAGCGGCCCGTAATCGAAGACAGCCGTCATGGTGTCCCAGTTGGTGCGGCCATCCTTCCACAAGTAGATGCCGCCATTGGCCACGCAAGAGCGAGGATGGGGCAGGCCGGTGAACCAGTGAACCGTGTCGATCTGGTGAACGAGCCACTGATCTGGAATTCCCGACGAGAAGGGCCAGAAGAGCCGGAACTCCAGATATTTCCGAGCATCGAACTCTCCCATGTTTCTGCCGAGGGAATACCGCTTCCAGTCGGTGTCTTCTTGTTTAAGGAGCGGAACGACATCGGGACGGCGCCAGCGCCCGGGCTGGTTCACGTTCCAGGTCATTTCGACCATGACGATGTCGCCGAATTTGCCGGACTTGATGTATTCAGCGGCCTTCATATAAGCGGGAGTGGAACGGCGCTGCGTGCCGATTTGCACGATTCTTCCCGACTTGTGGACAGCGGCGCGGAACATACGAGCGTCGGCCATGGTGTGCGCCGTCGGCTTCTCAACATAGGCGTCGCGGCCGGCGTTGACTGCCTCGGTACCGTGGTATGCGTGCTGGAAGTCGGCCGTAGCGATGATGACGGCATCGACGTCCTTGCGGGCGTACAACTCGTCGTTGTTGCGCACCTGGTCGACAGGATTGCCGCAGAGCTTCTCGATAAAGGCTGCGCCTTCTTCACGGCGACGGCTCCAAATGTCGGAGACGGCGACGATCTGGAAGCTCAAATCCCTGGCGCTCTGCTGAAAGGCCGGAAGATCGCCCTCTTTCATTCGATCGCCGCAGCCGATGATGCCTACCCTGACGCGATCATTTGCTCCAACGATGGCGGCGTAGCTTTTCGCGCTCCAGGATGTCATACCCGCAACTGCGGTTGCGGCCAGCGCTGCGCTGCTCGACTTGAGGAATTCTCGGCGATTGTTCTGATTCAGTGCCATGTTCGGATTCTCCGATGTAGTTGGATTTCTGTTTGAACCTGGAATGCGGACACCGGAATGCGAGCCGGAGGAACGCAAGTGTGGCGGTTTGCGCGCCCAAAGGGAAGTCCGCCGCCGGAACACCTATGGTCAGACCACGGGCGGGTGGCCGTCAAGTGCGGCTTGAGGGGTTTGGCGTCGACGGTGGGAAAGTGTGATCCAGACAGGCAGAGGGGGACCGAAAAGGCTCAAGGTTTAGTTGGTTCTTTCCCACCCATCGCAAAGGGCGCGATGGGTGGGGCACGGGGCTCAGGGGGCAGATTCCAGCGTCTGGGTCTCGGGTGGGCTTCCTTCATTCCCTGGTCCCCAAACGCTAGGGACCAGGGGCACCCGGCTCAGGATGACAGTCTTTGTTTTGATATGAACTTCAGAGGCAGAACACTAGCTTGCGGCGGGAGCACGCATTTCTTCAAGGGCTGCCTTGAGGCCCGAAGCGAGAATCTGCTGCGTCTCTGGAGTGAGCTTTTCGCCGTGGCTGGTCAGGTAGAAGACGTCAATGGCGGTTTCGCCTTCGGTGTCAATGAGGGCAACCTTGATGTTGCATTGCATGGTTGAAAGGGTCAACGCGATCTGACGAAGCAGGCCGGGAAGGTCCTGCGCTACAACCTGGAGAAGTGTTGAGTGTGTGGAAGATTCGGAATCGAATTCGAGGCGGGTGGGAACTTCGACCTTGAGGTTGGATGGGTTATTGAGGTGGCGGCGAGCTTCAAGGAGTTGCTGCACCGATACCTTTTGCGCCACAACGTCATGAATATTGGCGAGGAACCGGTCCTTCTCGCTTGGGTTCAGTTCAATGGTGCGAAAGACGTCGGAAAAGTGGAATGAGTCAACGATGACTCCAGCCTCGTTTGAGAACGCGCCGGCTCGAACGATATTCATGCCCCAGGCCGCGAGGGCGCCAGCGACATCGGCAAAGAGGCGGGAACGGTCGCGGGTGATGACCGTCAAGTCAAAGAGCTGGCGATTGGGCCTCAGATCGAGCTGAACGGGATCCTCGTCGAGGTTGAGAGCCATGTGAAAGTGATTGCGGATCTGTTCAGGGAGGCGGGTTTGAAGGTAGCGCTGGGGAAGGCCCTCAAGGAACTGCCCTAACGCGTCGTATTGGGCCGAGGGGACCATGGATCGCAGGCGGTTGAGCAGAGTGGGGTCAATTGCAGCGTGGTAGCGAACCTCGTCGACGGAGCGGTCCATGAAGTTCGCCGTCGACATGTAGAACTGCCACAAATTCTCGGCTTTCCACGGCGTAAGGGCGTCAGGATTGACGGCCTTGATGTCGGCATAGGTCATGATCGTGAGCATCTTCAACAGCTGCGGACTGCCGATCTTCTCAGCAAATTGGCGCACGTTTTCAAGGTCAAAGATATCGCGGCGCAAAGCAGCCGACATTTCAAGATGGAGGCGGATAAGCTTGAGGATCGACTCCCGTTCCTCAGCGTCAAAATCGAGACGGGCGAGGAACGCATCAGCCAATTCGACGCTCTGGCTTGCGTGTTCACCAGTGCGGCGTGCCTTGCCGGTGTCGTGCAGCAGGAGGGCCAGCAAGAAGAGGTCGAGGCGATCAATCTCCGGCAACAGCTGGGCCAGGCGATGCTCGAAATCATGGGTGGGCTGGCGAAGGCTATGGACGTTGTCGATGGTGAGGAAGGTGTGCTCGTCGACCGTGTAGCGGTGATAGGAATCGCGGATGACCAGGGCATCGATCCCATGGAATTCGGGGATCAGCATTTCGAGCACTCCGAGAGCGTGCATGGTACGGAGGGCGTGGGCTGCGTGGGGTCCAAGCAGGACCTCGCGCAGCGAGTTCCATAGATACGGACCCTCAGGGATATGAATGGCCAGAACGGGCAGAGCGTCGGTGATGCGGTCTTCAGCGGCCTGGGAAAGGGTATAACCGTGCGTGGCCATCATGGAGAAAACGCGGAGGATGGCGCTGGTGTCATTGAACTGCGCGCCGGGCTGGATATCAATGCGGCCCTGGTCGAGAAGGAATTCAGTGCCGGCGATGGGAGTGCGGCGGCGACGGAACTGGCGATAAAAGCTGACTGGAGCGGGAAGATGCTCCATGAGCAGGGCGGCGCGCCGATAGACGATGCGGGCGTGCCGGTAATAGGTTCGCATCCAGTAGGAGGGATCGGCAGTGCCGCGGGTTTCAAGACCGATGGAGAGAGCCGCCGCTTCGTCCTGCGATTGCCAGTCGAGCGTGTTGTCGTCGCGGCCGTGGCGGAAGTGAAGGAAACATCGGGCGGCGGCCAGGAAGTCGAAAGCAGCTTCAGCGTCTCCGCGTGCGCTCTGGAAGACGCCGCCTCGCTGGCGTGGCCACTCCTTGGTTTCCTTCAGGTGGAAAAGCACGGCAAACCAGACCGCGAGATGGTAGTCGCGGAGTCCACCGGGGCAATCCTTTAGATTCGGTTCTAGGTGAAAGATGGTGTTGCCGTATTTGGCGTGGCGGGTCCGCGCGATTTCGCCGAGCTTCTGGGTGATGGTGGTCCACTCACTCAGGACGAGCCCGGGAAGGGTTACCTGGTGGAGCTGCTGGTAAAGAGGAAATTGTCCGGCAAGGAAACGGCGGTCGAGTGTGGCCAAGGTGAATTCAAGGTTGTCGGGGTCAAACCGGCCCGCTTCCTTGACGGTACGGGAGCTGGGACTGGCACGAAGGCCTATGTCCCACATGCCCTGGATGATGGCCCGGACGGCCTCTCTGGACTGCTCCTCGGTGCGTTCGTCAGCAAAGGCAAACAGAACGTCAATATCGGAATAGGGGAACAGATCCTTGCGTCCGTATCCGCCGAGCGCGAGCAGGGCGGCATTCTGAGGGGTGGTCCCGGAAAAGGCTCGGCGCCACATTTCAATGAGGATACGGTCGACAACCGCTGACCGGCGGCGGATGGCCGCAGTGCCGTCGCCTGTGCGCTCACAGGTCTGGCGGACAAGCGCCATCTCCCGCAGATACTGATCCCGAAGGTCGTCAACCGCCAAAGCGACTGGATTCATAGTTGGTTGTGCGTGGCTCGCCGAAGCTAAAGGATGTTCCTCAAGCATAAGCGATCTTTGCGCGGAAGTGAATTTTTGATTACGCGACGAGGGAAATCGCGGGCGGAAGTCACTCGCGCGCGACCGTCAGGCCGGCATAGAAAAATGTTGCGGACTCAGATTCCTCGAAAGTTGTATGGGGCGCTCGCCCAAGCGCTTGTCCGCACTATAGTTACTGACAGGTTCTACAATCTCGGGTTGGATCGATCGACAGTCCCGGGCGTGCTCTGGACGAGCAGCTCAGCATGGCTCCCTGGGGCGGGGATTGAGTTTGGCCGGATTGCGGCAGTAGCGAGGAGGACGTTATCAGTACGCGAATGCGGATGGCGGATCTGCTGGTTCAGGCGAAGTTGGTCACCACGGACGATGTGGCCAAAGGTCTGGAGCGCATGGTTGGGAGCGGCGGGCGGCTGGGCGACAACCTGGTGGCCATCGGGGCCATCGATCAGAAAGTGCTGAACGATTTTCTGCACCGAATTCCCGGTGAGCCCGCTGATATCAAGGCGACGGGCATCGACGAACTCGACCTGATGGGTTTGTTGATGAAGTTGATGTATTCAGGCCGGCTGGAAACGTGTCGCCAGTTTGTGGAGGCTATCAAGCTGCCGTATCCAATCGTCATCGAACTGGTGACGATGGCGATTGACAGGCATCTGATCCATTCGCTGGGAACGCGCGGCTCCAGTGGACCGCTCGACCTGGCGTACTCGTTTACCGAGGAAGGCAAGCGATGGACGCTCGATGCGCTGGAAAGGCTGCGCTACATCGGTCCCGCGCCTGTGGCGATCGACGACTTCACCTTTCGCGTGAACCTGCAGAAGCTGACCAACGAACTGGTGACGTTCGACCGGATTCGCGGCGGTCTGGGCAATCTGATTCTTGAAGACACCATGATCGAACAGTACGGGCCGGCGTTGAACTCAGGCAGAGCGATGCTGCTCTACGGGCCGCCGGGAAATGGAAAAACATCAGTGGCTCATGCATTGGGAAGCATCTTCAGCGACGTGATCTACGTTCCCTATGCGATCTCAGTCGAGGGCCAGATCATTCGCTATTTTGACCCCAGTATTCACATACCTGTGACTACGACAAACCTGAAGGACGACGGGGCGATCAGTTTCGTACGGTCCGCGGAGTACGATGCGCGTTGGGTTGCGTGCAGGAGACCGTTTGTGGTGACCGGCGGCGAACTGACGCTGGACATGCTGGATTTGCGATACGACGAAACAGGCCATTTCTACGAAGCTCCGCTGCATGTGAAGGCGCTTGGCGGATGCTTCATCATCGACGACTTCGGCCGCCAGCTAGTGAGCCCGCGGAACCTTCTTAACCGCTGGATTGTGCCGCTCGAAGATCGCGTGGACTACCTGAATTTGCACACGGGAAAGAGCTTCAGCATTCCATTTGAAGAGCTGGTAATTTTCTCAACGAATCTGGAACCGGAAGACCTGATGGACCCTGCTTTTCTGCGCAGGCTTCCGTACAAGATCGAAGTCGGATCGCCCACGCCGGAGATCTACAGAAAGATTTTCGAGAATGAGTGCGCGAAGCACCATCTCGAGCTGACCGACGATATCTTCAACATCATTTGCTACAAAGTCGTGAAGGAAAAGAATCTCGATCTTGCAGCGTTTCAGCCCAGGTTCATCGTGGACCAGGTGGTGGCGGCGTGCCGCTTCATCGGAATAAAGCCGCACTTCGAACCGCGCTTTATTGAATATGCGCTGAACAACCTGAAAGTGCATCGCATTTCACCGGCCGCACCCACTGGAGCAATTACAGGCCACTGACGTTGCGCTGGAGGCTGCTCAGGAAACGGGATAAATTTGTTTTTGCACGACGCGGCTTCACTTTCTTGAGCAGCGTGTTGCGCCGTGGAATCGATGCCCGCAGGGACCACGATAGCAGCGGTGAAGCTGCTGTCATGGATGGGGCGTCCGGCGTAAAAAATCGACCAGCGAGAAACGCACCAACAAGGAAGCGGCCACCCGAAGGTGGCTCGGCTGATCCTGCTGGTTGAGGTTAGAGGGCGGTTTCGCCGCGCTCGTCGTTGCGGATACGGATGGCTTCGTCGATGCGGCTGACAAAGATTTTTCCGTCTCCGATGCGACCGGTGCGGGCAGCGCCGATGATGGCCTGAATGGCCTTCTCTTTCAAATCGTCGTGGAGAACCAACTCTATCTTTACCTTGGGGAGGAGGTCGACGGTGTATTCACGGCCACGATAGAACTCGGTGTGGCCCTTCTGGCGGCCATGGCCGCGGGCTTCGAGAATGGTCATGCCTTCAATGCCTGCTTCGAGCAGTGCATCCTTGACAGCGTCGAGTTTTGAAGGCTGGAGAACGGCTTCGATCTTGAGCATACGGAAAATGCCTCGTTTGACAGCGTATCAGGCGGGGGGGCGAGTTGGCCTGACCCAGCCGTATCTATTTTGAGTACCACAGGGAGTCGAGACTCCCTGTGACAATTGAACACAAAAAATCAGGAGTTGAGATCGTAGCCTTCCTCACCGTGCTGGGAGAGGTCTAGACCGGCGGCTTCGTGCTCAGGCGAGAGGCGCAGGCCGATGATTTTGTCTACCACGAAGAGAAGGATGAGGGTGCCAACGATGGAGAGGCCCCAGGCGATGGAGACGCCGGCGAGCTGGTTGAAGACCTGGCGCCAATGTCCGTCGATGGCTCCGGTGGCGACACCGTTGCCGTAGATCGCGTTGATGGACTGGGTGGCGAAGAGGCCGGTAAGGATGGCACCGAGCGTTCCGCCGGCGCCGTGGACGCCAAATGCGTCGAGGGAGTCGTCATAGCGGAAGATGCTCTTTACCTTGAAGACCATGAAGGAGCAGAAGAAGCCGGCGATGAGGCCGATAAGGAGGGCCGGGAAGGGCTGGACGAAGCCGGAAGCGGGGGTAATGGCGACCAGGCCTGCGACGGCTCCAGAGATAGCGCCGAGGGCGGTGGGCTTGCCGTTATGGAACCACTCGAAGATGGTCCAGCCGATGGCGGCGGAAGCGGCGGCGAAGTGAGTGTTGATGAAGGCGCTGGTGGCGAGCGGGCTGGCGGCGAGGGCGCTGCCTGCATTGAATCCAAACCAGCCGACCCAGAGCAGGCAAGCGCCGATGAAACTGAGGACCATGGAGTGGGGCGGCATGTTGGTTTGTGGGTAACCGATGCGCTTGCCGAGATAGAGGCAGGTGACCAGGGCTGAGACGCCGCTGGTGACGTGGACGACCGTGCCACCGGCGAAGTCGAGCGAGGGAATGTGGCCGCCGGTCGCGTTGAGCAGGCCACCGACGCCCCATACCATGTGGGCCATGGGACAGTAGACGAAGATGGACCAGAGGGAGAGAAAGAGAGCCATGGCGCTGAACTTCATGCGCTCGGCGAAAGCTCCGGTGATGAGGGCGGGTGTGATGATGGCGAACATGAGCTGGTAGACCATGTAGGTCTGCTCGGGAATGGTGGCAGCGTAGTCGGGGTTGGGAGTGAGTGTGACACCGCGGAGAAAGAGGTGCTCAAAGCTGCCGATAAAGAGGTTTCCGTGGCCGAAGGCGAGCGAATAACCGACGACTGCCCAGATGACAGTGACCAGGCCCATCATGGCAAAACTCTGCATCATGGTGCCGAGGATGTTCTTTCTGCGGACAAGGCCGCCGTAGAAGAGGGCGAGACCGGGGCCGGTCATGAGCAGGACGAGGGCGGCGGAGACGAGCATCCAGGCGTTGTCACCGGAGGACTGAGCGCTCTGGACGGCCTGCTGCAGGGCGGCAATCTGCGCCTGGGTGACGGGGCCTTGGGCGGTAGTGGATGCGGCGGCGGGCGTCTGGGCGAGGGCCACGGCGGGAAGAGCAAACAGGGCGGGCAGAAGGAAATGACGTGCGGACGAACTGGACATTTTAATTTCAGCTCCAAAAACAGGCATTCGGTACAGGTATTCCCAGGCGGGAACGAGCAGAAGGTGCAATTGTGTTTAAAGCGGCCGGGATCGAGCAGGTCCGGCAGCGGAGAGCAACCAATTTTGTGCAGGACACATGTAGGTGTCGGCCCCGGTTTCGCGGCTGACAGTCACAAGCTCTGCGAAGAATAATTGCGCTTTCCTAAGATTGTCATGAAGACCGGGGATGAACGCAAGTTTTCTTTTGCGTCTTTATTGCTTCTTTACGAATCGATTGATCTGAGCTGAATCGGAGAGGGTGGGGAGTCGCGATGAGTGTGTGCCGCAAGGGGGTTTTGTGAGGGATTTTGCATTGGCTTGGCTGGCGTTTCTGCTGCCGGCGGCGGCCTTTGCAGGAGCGGCGAAGGGGCCGGTCTGTACCAAGGTTGCGTTTGCAGGCGAGGTGCAGGCGGGGCTGGAGTGGAGTGCGGAGTTCGGCGAGGGGTGGGTATTTCGCGTGGTGCCCGTTCAAAAGGGAACCGCCGGGTACAGCGGCTGGGATCTCGTCGTTGATCGCGCCCCAACAGCAGGTTATCCTGACGCACTGCTGGTGGCTACACCGCCGTATTACTCCATCAGTGAACGCGAGGTGGGAACAACCTTTGGGTTGCGGGCGCAGGATGCTATCGGCTGGAATCCGCGCAGTTTTCACTTTCTTACCGATCCCGAAGCGCTCGGTGAAAGCCAGAAGCAGTTTCGAGCCTTGGGCGGAACAAAAATCTGGACGGAGAAGGCTGAGCTGAGCAGCCGGGAGCAGATGGCCGAGCAACGATTGCTGGAAATGAATCGGGGGTCGTCGGCGGGTGAGTTTCGAATCTTGAATGCGAGGCTGACGCCGGGAATTGCCGACGCAGCCCCTTTTGCCCAAAGATGGGCGCTTCAATCCTCCAGTACACCGCACACGATTGCGCCTTCGGCCGGCGCCAAGGCAACGCCGCTGGGAGAGCTAACCTGGATGCGATTTTCGATCACGCTCTGGCTCCCCGCGGACTGGAAAGCGGCGAAAGGGGTTGAGGCGGTGCGGTCGGGATGTCAGAAGTGAAAAAGCCGGGAACAAGGGGTGAAGGGTTGGAGGCTGTTGGCCTTGACCCAATAAAGACTGAAAATGTGCAGGAGTAAAGGGAATCGGAGGGAAATAGCGGGAACGAAAATTCGGTCGTGAGCGATTCTGACCATTCAGCCCGGCCCCGATGCGCGATATAGTAGAACTATGGGGCCTACAGCCGAACGGGATCATTATCTTTTTGGAGCGCTGGAGAGCAGCGCGAAAAACCGGCTGAAGTTGCAGGAAGTGAACTACGGCTACGAAGAGCCGGAGGGCGTCTTCCTGACTTCGATGGACTATGCCGTGAACTGGATCCGGAAGAACTCGGTATGGCCGATGACGTTTGGGCTGGCGTGCTGCGCGATCGAGATGATGTCGATGGGGGCGTCGCGGTTCGATGTGGCGCGGTTTGGCGCTGAGGTTTTTCGGCCCTCTCCGCGGCAGTCAGACCTGATGGTAGTGGCCGGCCGGGTTTCACAGAAGATGGCCCCGGTGCTAAGGCGCCTTTATGACCAGATGCCGGAGCCGAAGTGGGTGATTTCGATGGGGGCCTGCGCGACCTCAGGGGGCGTCTTCAACAATTACGCGCTGGTTCAGGGCGTGAACCAGGTGGTTCCCGTGGACGTTTACGTTCCAGGATGCCCGCCACGTCCAGAGCAACTGATTTACGCGATCACGCTTCTACAAGAGAAGATCCAGCGGGAACGCCGGAGTCTTTTGAAGACGTTGAACGTGGGCTGAAGGGGGAAGTGCAAGGCTTAAATGGGAGTCAACTGTTACTTAGGTAACGTGTTAGTCATATTCCCCCAAAGAGGGTTGTAAGACTGGTAACTCGTTGAAAAAAATGTTCTGGGCGAATGGTCCTATGGTAAGTTTAAGAGTGCTGTAAGGCCTCGTTTTCCACAGGAGTTGTGAAAAACGGGCGGATCGAGCGGGGGGTAAGCGCTCGTTGTCAGCTTTTTTCATTTAGTAAACCAGCTTTAATTCGGAGGATAAACGCATGTCTGCTCGTTTTCTTAGGTCTGCAGGCCGGGTTGTTGCCCTGGCATCTGTTGCATTGCTGTCTGTTGCCATGAGTGCCCAGGCCCCAGCGAAGGCCAAAGCCGCCGCCGGGGATAACCCATCGAGATGGGACATCTTCGCAGGTTACAGCTATCTTGCACCTCGTGGAACAGTGAACACCCAATACGCAAACGGAACGCCGGTTTCAGCGAGTTACGATGCTGTGAACGTGGGCGGGATTGCGAGTGTTGCTTACTACTTTAATCGCTACCTCGGCGTGCAGGGCGAATGGGACTTCCACGAGTGGGGCGTACAGTCGAACGCGCCGAGCCTATCATCACCGGGAGCCAACGTCGGTACGCACGGCAACGACGATGGATTCATGGGCTTCGGCGGCGGTCTGGTCGTACGCTATCCGGATGGAAACATCACCCCGTTTGCGCACGCACTGATGGGCACCGACGAGGTGAACGGCCCGTTCTTCCAACCGAACAAGTGGGGACCGGCGCTGACGGTTGGCGGCGGACTCGACTACGAGACGCCGTTGTTCAATCATCACCTGGCAATTCGGCTTTTCCAGGCCGACTATCAGTACATGCATGTTGATTTTGGCCCGGTGCCTTATGGAGGCCGAGCCAACATCAACGCAGCTCGTTTGAGTGCTGGGATTGTGATCCACGCGGGAACGATTGAGCCTCCTCCTCCGATCACGCTGGCCTGCTCAGTGAACCCGACAGACGCCGTGTTCCCTGGCACCCCGGTTACGGTGACGGCGACGGCTGGCAGCACTCTTCCGAAGTTGAATGTTCTTTATTCGTGGAGCGGATCCGGTGCTTCGGGCACGGCGACGACGACGACGATTGACACCAGTTCGCTTGCCCCCGGCAGCTACACGGTGAAGGGCGAAGTGAAGGAAGGCAAGCCCGGCAAGGAAGGGTTGAAGCCCGGCCAGACCGCAGACTGCTCAGCTACGTATGCCGTGAAGGATTTTGAGCCACCGACAATCAGCTGCTCGGCGAACCCGACGACGATCAAGCCCGGCGAAAGCGCGACTGTGACTTCAACCGGCCTGAGCCCGCAGAACCGTCCACTGACTTACAGCTATGCAGCGACAGGCGGAACGATTTCGGGCACCGGCACGACCGCGCAATACTCCTCAACCGGCGCGCCGACCGGCGTGGTTGGAATAACCTGCAACGTAGCCGACGACAAGGGCCACACGGCATCGGCGTCGACCAACGTGACGATCGTAGAGCCGCCGCCACCGCCAGCACCGAAGACGCAGGCGCTTTGCTCGATCAGCTTTGCGACCGACAAGAAGCGTCCGACACGCGTAGACAACGAAGCCAAGGCTTGCCTGGATGAAGTAGCGCTGGATCTGCAGCGTCAGGCGGACGCCAAGGCGGTAGTTGTGGGCGAGTCGACAGACGCGGAGCGTGCGATAACCGCGAAGCAGGAGAAGGTTGCGGCCAAGCACAAGAAGGCAGTGGTTGAGCAGTTCGCAGCGCAACGCGGTCTGAATGCCAAGGACTACCTGGTGACTGAGAAGGGCATTGACGCATCACGCGTCAGCGTCGCAACCGGATCCACGGATGGTCAGACTGTGGAAGACTACCTTGTGCCGGCAGGCGCGACGTTCTCGAGCGATGTAGCAGGTACGACGCCCGTGGATGAAACGACTGTGAAGGTTGAGGTTCGCAAGCCTTTGGCCGAGCGTCACCCGGCCCACAAGAAGGCCGCCGCAGCCAAGTAAGGACGACCGGCGCGAAGCCGGAACTAAACCGCCAAGTCAGGCCTTCGTGACTGAAGGCCTGACGAAAGCAAAACCATGCGATTCCTCCTGCAATCCTTCGAGGCTGACCGGCTTGCCGGTCAGCCTTTTGAATTTTGTATGCGACATTCTCGTGATTTTTCTTTTTGCCAGGGAGCTGTTTGTTTGAGAAAGAACATTGCGGAGTTTTTTGATCGGGGAAGCGCGCGGCCTGGGGCTGCGCTGTTTTTGTTGATGGCGCTGCTAGGAATTTGCCGGGGCCTTGAAGCACAGCAGACGGAAGGCAGGCAGACGGGCGACGAGCAGGCGTGGACTGTCGTGGGCCCGGCAGGAGGCGATGCTCGCGCCTTTGCAGCGGTTCCCGGAGACCCAAGCCATCTTTACCTGGGCAGCACGAATAGCTGGCTCTACGAGTCAGTGAACGGGGGCGCGAGCTGGCGCAGGCTGGTGAAGCTGGATGGCTCGGATGCGCTGGTTCTGGACCACATCGTGGTGGACGCCGCGGACCTGGCAACGATTTTTGTCGCGGGCTGGAGGGACGAGGGCGGCGGGTTGTGGGTGAGCCACGACCAAGGCAAGAACTGGAGCGAGGTAGAGAGCCTGAAAGGGCAGTCAATTCGCTCGTTCACGCAGGCGCCCTCGGATGCGAAGGTGCTTTTGGCGGGAACGCTGGAAGGTATTTATCGCTCGGAAGACTCAGGCGTGACGTGGAATGAGATCAGCCCGCCGGGCAGCCGCGAGATTCATGAAGTGGAATCGCTGGCCGTGGACCCGGGCGACGTGAACGTGATTTATGCGGGTACGTGGCACCTGCCGTGGAAGACGGACAACGGAGGCAAGACCTGGAACAACATCAAGCAAGGCATTATTGACGACTCGGATGTGTTCTCAATCATCCTGGACCCGGTGAAGCCGAAGACGGTTTTTCTGAGCGCGTGCAGCGGGATCTACAAGAGCGAGAGCGCAGGAGCGAGGTTCCGGAAGATTGAAGGGATTCCTTCGACGGCGCGACGGACGCGGGTGCTGAAACAAGATCCGGCGAACCGGGAGATTGTGTACGCGGGGACCACCGAAGGACTCTACAAGACTTTGGATAGCGGCAAGACGTTCAAGCTGCTGACGGACGATGACGTGATTGTGAACGATGTTTTTGTGGACCCGCGGGACTCCAATCACGTATTGCTGGCGACCGATCGCGGCGGGGTGATGACGAGCACGGATGGCGGAGCGACGTTTTCGCTGTCGAATGAGGGATTCTCAGAACGCAAGGTGTCGGCACTGTTGGTGGATCGCGGTAACGCGGCGCACCTGTTTGCGGGCGTGGTGAACGACAAGAAATTCGGCGGCGTGTTTGTGTCGGAGGATGGCGGAGGGGCGTGGAAGCAGATTGCCGCGGGCCTGGACGGGCGCGATGTATACGCGTTGTCGCAGACCAAGGACGGGATGGTGGTGGCAGGCACGAGCCAGGGGATTTTTGCGCTTGATCCGCCGGCGGCGCCTGATGCGGCACAGCCTGCCGGGGAGACGGCGGGTGGGCCGAGTGCGGCGCTGAGCTGGGAGCCGCGCAACGTGATTGCGAATACGGAGATTAAGGTCTCAGTTGAGACGCACTACAAGACAAAAGTGAACGTGGAGAAAGAAGTGCAGGCTCCGGTGATCGAACTGGAGAGCCGCGTGAATGCACTGGATGTGTCGGGCGATGTATGGCTGGCGTCCACGAGTCTTGGGTTGCTGACAAGCCGGGACCAGGGTGCGAGCTGGCAGGGCGGGCCGGTGATGGGAGCAGGCGACTACCTGTCCGTGGCTGTTCACGGAGACCTGATGGTTGCGGTGCGGAGCGATGCGGCGGTTCTGTCGAAGGATGAGGGCAAGTCGTGGTGGCCGATCGGGCTGCCGAAGATGCTGACGCGGATTCATCGCGCGGTATTTGCTCCTGACGGAACGATTTGGCTGGGCGCGCGTGAGGGAGTCTACTTTTCGCGCGACCAGGGAAAAACGTGGATGTGGATCGGACGGCTTCCGTTCAGGGATATTGACGACCTGGAGTTTGACGCGGGGTCGCAGCGGGTTCTGGTGAGCTCGCGGAGCAGCGACCAAGTGTTCGGCATCGATCCGAAGACGATGACGTGGAAGCTGTGGCGCACCGGATATCGGACGGCGCTGATCCGTGCTGCGGGCGACCGCCTGGTGGCCGCGACTATGGACGATGGGGTGGTGGTACAGCAGGGAATAGGGAATAGGGAATAGCCACCCCAGCAAGCTAGGATCGCTCGCCGGGGACCCCGGCAGGGGGCAAGGACTTAAGGGACTTAGGGACTGAGGGACTAGAAACAAAAGCCAAGGATCGAGGGAACAAGGGGTCAAAGGCGGGGATTCTGTATCATAGACGTATGGGCTTAGAGACCAACAATTCGCAGGCGCGGAGCTCGTTTCGGAGTCATGACCGGCGGCTGGAGCCGATTGCTGCCAAGGTGCTGGCCGGGGAACGGCTGGACGAGGCCGATGGAGTGGCGCTCTATGGCTCAGCGGATGTGCTTGCTGTGGGCTGGCTGGCCAACTTTGTGCGCGAGCGGATGCACGGCGACGTGACGTACTTCAACGTGAACCGGCACATCAATCCGACCAATGTGTGCGTGGCTGCCTGCAAGCTTTGCGCTTTCGGACGCAAGAAGGGCGACCCGGCCGGATACACGATGGCCCTGGAAGAAGCGTGGCAGACGGCGGCTTCAGGCTACTCGGAGGCAGTGACGGAGTTTCACATTGTTGGCGGGCTGCATCCCGATTTGCCGCTCGAGTATTTTCTGGACCTGGTGAAGGGACTGAAGGAACGGTTCCCGAAGGTGCACATCAAGGCCTTCACCATGGTGGAAGTGGCCTACCTGGCGCGGCGTGCCAAGCTGACGATTGAGCAGACGCTTATCAAGCTGCGGGATGCGGGCGTGGATTCGATGCCGGGCGGCGGGGCGGAGATTTTTGCGGCACGGGTGCGGTCGATTATCTGCGACCACAAGATCGATGGCGAAGAGTGGCTGGAGACGGCGCGGCTAGCGCACAAGCTGGGCTTCAAGTCGAATGCGACCATGCTGTACGGGCATATTGAAAACGACGCAGACCGCGTGGACCACCTACTGAAACTGCGCGCGGTGCAGGATGAGACCGGCGGATTTCAGACGTTCATTCCGCTGGCGTTTCACCCGGAGAATACTTCGCTGGATCATTTGCCGGTCACGACGGGTTTGACCGACATCCGGCAGATCGCGGTGAGCAGGCTGATGCTGGACAATTTTCCGCACATCAAGGCGTATTGGCAGATGATGACGCCGAAGATTGCGCAGATCGCGCTGCGGTTTGGCGCCGATGACCTGGACGGAACGGTGATCGAGGAGAAAATTTACCACGATGCCGGCGCAACTACGCCCCAGGGGATGACGCGTAAGGAACTTTGCCGCCTGATCACCGAAGCCGGGCGGGTACCTGTGGAGCGCGATACGCTTTACCACGCGGTGACGCGTACTGAGGACAGTTTTACGGTTGCAGTTTAGTGCTTTCGGCGTTAGGCTAGGCCTAGCTAAGACGCTTGAAGGGGCAGTGATGACGACCGTCAACATGTTCGAGGCAAAAACCCAACTCTCAAAATACGTGGAAATGGCTGAAAAAGGGCAGGATGTGGTGATTGCGCGCGCCGGCAGGCCTGTGGCGCGGCTGACCCAGCTTGAGCCCGAGAAGCGGCACGTCCATTTTGGCCTGATGAAGGGCAGGATGAGCGTTGCCGACGACTTCGATGGCCCGCTGCGCGAGGATGTGCTCGCGGAATTTGAGGGACGCTGATGCGCCTGCTTCTGGATACACGCGTGCTTTTGTGGTTGATGGAGGGTCATCCGCGACTCGATGAGAAGGGGCGCGAGATGATCGACAACGCGGTTGAGGTTTATTTTTCTTCGGCCAGCATCTGGGAGATCGCAGTAAAGGCGCGGCTGGGCAAGATCGACGTGGACGCGAAAGAGCTTGTGGAGAAGATGCGGGAGGCCGGGCTAATCGAGTTGCCGGTGACAGCGCGGCATACGGTTGCCGCCGCACAATTGCCGCTGTTGCATCGCGACCCGTTCGACCGGTTGCTGGTGGCGCAGGCAATTGTGGAGCCGCTGCGGCTGGTGTCAGGCAATGTGCAGAGGCCGCTCTACTCGGAGTTGATTGTCAGGGTGTGAAGAAGGCAGGGACCGAGGGACCAAGGGAACGAGGGAACAAGTACCGAGGCGGTTTTCGAGGGCGCCCCTCCTTCCAGGCGGCTGGAGTGCTGACAAAGTTCATCGGACTTCTGTGAAAAGGCCCGGGGCTAAAGCCTGCGCTCTTTCTCCGATCATTTGTGGCGCCGCTAAAGCTGCGCCCTTTCAAAACATCGGGTCGATCACGCGTTCTGCTTTTGACTATCTTCCGGCTCAAGCGTCAGGGGG
>Ga0182013_10003160_pt1 | contig 20915 bp, 18 predicted proteins | sample 612S2MmetaG_FD_120487 | JGI IMG/M metagenome (GOLD analysis project Ga0182013, IMG submission 120487) | Permafrost microbial communities from Stordalen Mire, Sweden - 612S2M metaG | ecosystem: Environmental > Terrestrial > Soil > Wetlands > Permafrost | place: Sweden: Stordalen | collected... | reverse complement strand
CAGCCTTACCCAGTTCGAGAAAACCCCCATTTTACGGGCACTTCAGCAGATCGACTCCCAGGATGATTTGCCCTGCTTTTCCAACCAACTGAATCTGTTCAGCTTATAGCCGGACAGCAGTGAGTGTTTATTAGTGCCGTCAGTGCAATCGCATTCGGAATTTCTTAGCCAGCAGTGATACTTCCAGCATGAGGGGGGGAGGGCGATTATTGCGCCGGAAAAAACCGAAAAACCAGAAAACTACTTAGCGGTTAGAGCATTTTCGGAATAAATGTAGTCCTTTTGAGTGCATTGAATGTGGCCTTTACTTCCACCCCACGGACGAAGACCTGTCCGTGGGGGCCCCGGTAACTTCCCCAGCAACGAAGGCCTGTCGCCGGGGGCCCCGGCCGGAAAAAGCCACTTGAGTGTGAGGTTTCGGTCTATAGCAATTCCGAAAATGCTCTAACGTCACTGCTTATCATCATGGCTTGAAGGAAGTCATCTGCAAGAAAGAGTTACCGGTAAAACCTTATAACTCCACATACACAGAGGGCGAGTGAATATCACCGCCGCTCCATGTGTAAGCGGCGAGCAACGGCTCGCGGCGCGTGCGCATGGCGTGTGCGGCCAGCGATGGATGCAGCACGAATTCGCCTGGCGGAAGATCGCGCTCGCGATTGTTCAAGCTCCATAAAGCAGTCCCTGAAAGCACGTAATAGAGCTCTACCGCTGGATGCCTGTGTAGCGGATACAGGCTATCGGGCGCAATCAGCGTGAGCCCCAGGCAGAAGATCGCGCTTCGATAAGGCGCGTCAGGGCCGATGATCTCCGCATAGGCGATCTTCTCGCCGAGTGAGGGCGCGTCCTCCCGCTGCTCATAACTGTAGCGCCAGGGCAGGTCGTGCGCCACGGGACGGATGGCGGTGAGCAACTCCGCGGTGGGACCGACGGCGGCGAGTGCATCGTCAATATGGCGCGTCGCCGGATGCTGGTTGCGCGTGAAGACGCCAGACGAGGGAGGAAGAGACAAGGGAGGCAGTTCGTCGAGCAGCGCGGAAATGCGCAGGGCCTCCGCTCCGGCCTCGTCGGCGATGAGCCCGCGCTGCGCAAAATCGCGGCGCAGGGCAGACAGCAGATGCAGAATGGCGGCTTCCGAAGCCATTTTCAGGCCAGCCTCGATTCGAGCCCGGATTCGAGCCTTGATTCGAGCACGGCGACCGTATGCCCTATTCGCTCACCGGCCTCGTGGGCGCGGATCGCGGCCACGGGATCGAGCTGAAGAGGTTGCAGTTCGCGCTCGATGCGCTGCGCCTCGGCGCCGGACGTGGCGGGATCGATGGCGGAAAAGACGCGCTGCAACTGGTCGGCGCGATAGTAGTGGAAGGGGCCGTAGCCGTTTTCTTGATGCTGCGCGTAAGCCTGGATCAACGAGGCGTCATCCTGCACCTTCCAACCGTAGGTCAGAATGGACGAGGAGAAGCCAGCCAACTCGCCCAGCGAAAGAAATACCTGCAAAGGCACGCGCGCGCCGAGGCAGGAAAGCACGGAGCCTCCGGGGCGCAGAAAGCCCGGCGACTGCTGCAAAGCAAGAAAATGCAGATCGAGCATCTTCTGTTTGACGAGACCGGGCAGAGCCTCTTTGCGCGGCGGCACATAGGCCGAGCTGACGCGCTTCTCGGCGATGGCCTCGGCGTTCTGCAGCGGCACGTTGGGCAAATTCTCGTAGATAAGATCGTAGCGCGAACCGTAGGAAGCCAGTGGCGAGAGAAGATCGCCAAAGCCCGCCGCGATGGTGACGGCGTGTGGCGGCCGCAGATTGCGGCGCACGTTGCCGATGGCGGTAGCGACGACTTCCTCATGCACGTCGGTCAGGCCGACACGAGTCGCGGCGAGCAGCTCGATGGCTGTGAGGACATCCAGTCCCGAACCGGTTCCGATCGAGCAGAAGGCCTCGATCGCCGCGCCGCCGCGCCGCTGGCGAAAAAGGCGGAAGGCCGGTGCCGCGACATGCGAGACCCAGTCGCTTTGCAGGTCGTCGACGCGCGGCATATAGCTGTGGCTGGAGAGCTGAATGTGAAGTTGTGACGCGATGCGCTCGGTCTTGTCGAGATGCAGATAGGCAGCGGCGGCGACGGCGATGGATTCCTGCGTGGTTGCGGGGGCGCTCATCGGCGGCCTCCTTTGGCGCTGGCGGCGCCGCGCAGAGCCTGATCGAAGTCGGCGATGAGATCTTCGATGTCCTCGATGCCGACCGAGACGCGGATCATGTCCGGCGTGATGCCGGCGCTGCGTTGCTGCTCGGCGTTGAGCTGCGAGTGCGTGCTGGTGGCCGGATGCAGAACGCCGGTGCGCGCGTCGCCGATGTGCACCACCAGCGCCGCGACCTTGAGGCTCTTGACGAAGCTCCGCGCCGCCTTGGCGTCGCCCTTGACGCCAAAGGTGAGGATACCACTGGCGGCATTGCGCAAAAAGTATTTGCGAATGCGGCTGCGGTTCGGATTGCCCTTGAGGCCGGGATAGATGACCCACTCGACCTGCGGATGGGTGCTGAGAAATTCGGCCAGCGCCAGAGCGTTGGAGCTGTGGCGTTCAATGCGCAGGTGCAGTGTCTCCAGTCCGAGGTTGAAGAGGAAGGCGTTGAAGGGGCTCAGGCAGGCGCCGAAGTCGCGCAGGTATTGCGCGCGCGCCTTGGCGGCGTAAGCGGCGTTTTGGAACTTCTCCACGTAACGCGTGTTGGCGTAGGTTTCGTCCGGCTCGGTCAGGTCAGGATACTTGCCGTTGGCCCAGTTGTAGTTGCCGCCGTCGATAACCACTCCGCCCAGGCTCGTCGCATGGCCGTCGATGTACTTGGTGGCCGAGTGCGTGATGATGTTGGCGCCGAGGCGGAAGGGGTTACAGAGCAAGGGCGTGGCCAGCGTGTTGTCGACGATGAAGGGCACGTCGAATTGCCGCGCCAGGGCGGAGAACTTGGCGAAGTCGAGAATGCCCAGACCAGGGTTGCCGATGGTTTCGGCGATCAAGGCCTTGGTATTGGGGCGGAAAACCTTGCGCAGCTCGGCGGCCGGCGCCTCGGGATCGATGAAGGTGGTTTCGATGCCGTAGCGCGGCAGCGTGCGCCGCAGCAGCGTGTATGTACCGCCGTAGATCGTCGAGGCGGCGACGATGTGCTCGCCGGCGTTGACGATGTTGGCCAGCGCGAGCAGATTGGCGGCTTGCCCGGAGGCCAGCGCTACGGCCGCGACGCCGCCCTCCAGCTCGGTGATCTTCTGCTCGAAGGCCGCCACCGTAGGATTGCCCGTGCGCGTGTATTTGTAGCCGGACTCCTTTAGCGCGAAGAGGCGCTCGACCTGATCGAGATCCTCGTACTTGTAGGTCGTTGATTGGAAGATGGGAAGAACTCTCGGCTCTCCGACCTTGGGCGTATAACCGCCTTGTATGCAGACTGTTCCCTTACCGCGCGGCTTCGGCGGCGCTGGTAAAACCGTTTTTTTACGCATGAAGTTGCTCCTGTGCAAATGAGAATTCGCGGGCGGTATCGACCATCGCCTTGACGTTTTCAATGGGCGTTCTGGGCGGAATGTCGCAGCCCGGCATGAGAATGTATCCGGCCTCCGCGCCACCGGCGGAGGCAATCGCCGCGCGGCAGGCGGCGGCCACGCCCGCGGGCGTCTCCTTCAACATGACGGCGACCGGATTCATATTGCCTGCGAAGGCGATGCGCCCACCGAGAATCTGGCGCACGTCGGCGAGATCGACTTTGTAATCGACGGACATGATGTCGGCGCCCGCCAGAGGAATCTGGTTGAGGCGATTCGTCGTCTTGCCGCAGATGTGCACCGTCAGCCAGACGCCGCGCGCCTTGACGCGCGCGCCCACTTTCTTCAGATACGGCAGCGAGAACTCGATGAACTGCTCGCGCGAGATCAGATCGCCGGAGGATGTCGGATCGGCCAGAGAAATGATAGAGACTTCGGCGTCGATGAATGGCTCCAGATAGGCGAAGCAAAGCTCCGCCGCGAAGTCGAGGACGGCATGCACGGCGGCTTTGTCCTTGTACGTAGCCCGCATCAGCTTTTCTACGCCAAAGGCCAGGCCTCCGAGTGTGAAAGGCGCCCACTGGCTGGTGCCGACCACCGTCTCGACGCCAATCGATTGCGAAAGAATTCGCGCCGTCTCCACCAGAACCTTTATGCCAGGATCCTCCTTGACGCGTCCGACAGCCGAATAATCAATATGAACGGCGTCGTCGAACAGAGGCGACATCACATCCGGCGTGCCCTTGACGCGAAATTTGATTTCGCCGCCGGCGCCGCGTATCGCCAGATTGTGATAGCCCGACCCCGGCCACACGATGTCGCAGTCAACGATTTCGTTGGTCTCCGCAATGACGCTGGCCAGGCGCTGCGGATTTTCTTTAAGCGCCTGCTCCATGGTCAGCCCGCTGCTGGTGAGCGCCCACGTGCCGCCGGAAAGCAATGAAACCGGCAGCCGCGGCGTCTTCTCCAGGCGTATTGTTTTCGCGATGATTTCCTTGTGCGTCGTCATTAAGCCTCTTTTCCCTGGCCGCTTTCTTGCCGCCGTCAAACCCTCGGCGCGGTTGCGGCTATAACATTTTCGAAGTTGCTGTAGATGCGAAACCTCGCACTCAAGTGGCTATTTCCGTAAGTAGAAGCCACATTCTACGCACTCAAAAGGACTTGTATTCATTCCGAAAATGCTCTATAGCTTTCCTTGCGGAGACAGCAATCGCTGATAATAAAAGCCCGACGTGTAAAGCGCCCCTGCCGGATTGTGCGCGAGAACGCGATCCTTGGTGATCAGCGTTGTTACCAAGGCCCGCGAGTGCTTGATGAAGAGCGAATCGTGCCCCACACAAAGGCCAACGATCACGTTGAGATCCGTCTTCTCGGCGTTGAGAATCCGCGCCTGCAGGATGGGGTTGCAGATCGACTCATGGCGGCCCGGCGCGACCTTCATCTTTTCCGGCAGTCCTATCTCGGTCTTGTCGACGGAGCCAACCTTGCAGATGGCTGTGAAGAAGTCGAGTTTGTGCAGCTTGAGAATTTTGCCGAAGAGGCGCGACTCTTCCATCAAGCCGATGCAGGTGGCGATGCCGATCCGCCGGGCGCCGATGCGATTGGCGAAGGCGATGATTTCCTCGACGCGCGTCAGCTTTCCGTAGTAGGTCCCCTCCACTTCGGCGGCGGCGCGCGCCACGCGGCCATCCTCGCCGTCGCCGCTGTAGAGAGCCACGGCTTCGGCCAGCTCCTTGGCATCGCCGTTCTGCGTCAAACAAAAGGGCGGAAAGTCTTTCTCACGGCGGAAGCAGCTCATCAAGCCACACTCCGCGCAACCCGCCTTCAACTTCTTGGGCATGATTCCCTTTCTAAAATTGCAGAGCCTGCACAAACGAACGCTCGAAACCCGCATCGTTGGCCAGCTCGACGACCTCGATGCGCGCGACCAGGTTTTGCATCGCCTCACGCGCGCCGCGATTCAACAAAAACGCCTGCGCGCCGCTCTGCGACGTGTTGCCGACGAACTCCACCCGGTCGGCGAACTCGGGCGGCAGCAGGCCGAGATTGACCAGGCTCTGCGTGCGCAGATGAAAGCCAAAAGATCCGGCAATCAGCACGCGATCCACCTGCGCCGCCGAGATATTGTTGGCCTTCAGCAGCAGTTCCACGCCGGCGCGTATGGCGCCCTTGGCGAGCTGCACCTGCCGCACATCCTTCTGCGTCAGATAGACCGGCCCGGCGATGCGGAAGATGGGCTTGCCATCCAGCATCTCCCAGCACTCGCTCCACGGCTGCGCGAGGGCCGCCTTGTGCTGAAAACGCCCGTTGCGATCGAGGCCGCTCTTCGCGGCCAGCTCGGCGACGACATCAAGCAATCCGCTGCCACAGATGCCCACGGCCTCGGCCCCTGCGATGGTCCGCACGCGCACGCCATCTTCGCCCAGCGAGACGAGTTCGACGGCGCCACGGCTGGCGCGCATACCGCAGGCGATGTTCATGCCCTCGAAGGCAGGACCGGCGGCCGTAGAGGTTGCCGTCAGCTTGCCATCGACGGCCAGGGCCATCTCGCCATTCGTGCCGATGTCGACAAACAGCGTGATGCCGTCCCGCTCGGCCAGGCGCGTGGCAAAAATTCCGGAGGTGATGTCCGGCCCGACGTAGGCGGAGATGATCGGCGGCAGATAGACGAGAGCTTGCGGCGCAATCCTCAGCCCGACCGCCTGCGCCGCCAGATGGCCGCCGCCCTCGAGCGCCAGCGTATAGGGAAACTTGCCGAGCGAGGAAGGGTTGACGCCGGCGGCCAGATGCAGCATCGTCGTGTTGCCGCTGAAAACCACCTCGTAGATGCTCCCGGCATTGACCCCAGCCTGCGCGGCCAGCGATGCGATCTGACGGTTGATCTCGTCGATCAATCCGTCGTGCAGCTTCTGCAAGCCCTCCGGCTGCGATCCCATCTTGATGCGCGAGAGGACATCCTGCGCATAAAGCGCCTGCGGGTTCAGGCTCGAAGTAACGCCCAGCTCTGTACCGGCCTGCAGATCGAGAAGGCTGGAGACCAGCGTGGTGGTGCCGATGTCGATGGCGACGCCGTAAAGTTCCCGCGTCGTGTCGCCCGCCTCGAACGACAGTTCTTCGCCTCCGGCCAGAAGAAGCGTGCGATCGGCGAAGGCATCGTAGCGTTTGCCGATCCAGGGATCGATCGCCACAAACAGCGCCCCGCCCGCGCTGAGAATCTGCAAGCCATGGTCATCGGCCGCGGCCAGCTCAACCTCGACATCGCCGAGCACCGAGGTCTGGCAGGCCAGCACCCAGCCCGAGTCAATCTCCTCCTGCGTCAGCGAATCCTGATGTTCACTGCGCACCGGGCGGATGCCCTCGCCGCTGACGCGCGCCTTGCATTTGCCGCAACTGCCGGAGCCGTCGCAAGGCGTGTCCACACTGATGCCCGCCAAACGCGCGGCATCGAGCAGCAGAGAGCCCGGCGCCACCGAAACAGCAATCTTCTGCGGCAGAAAGTAAACCTTGACCATCGTCACTTGCCCTCTTCCGTAACTGCGCTGGTCATGGCGCGAATGTTCCGCAGCGTCGTCGAGGTGCTCAGCCCGCAGGCCGGAGAGATGATGTCAATGCCGCTGGCCACCAGGTTGAGCGTCGCCGCATGAATCTTCTCCGGCTCGTTCCACTGCAAAGCGTAGGTGCTCAGATTGCCCATGGTAGTCAGTTGCGGAAACTCCTTTTTGAGAGCCGGAAGATTGACCATGGCGTCGGTGCTCAGAGCATCCACGCGCAGCAAAGGCAGCAGATGCGCGACGCGCTTCATGTCGCCGCAGATGTGCAGAATGAGCGGATAGCCGAGAGCGTGCACATCGTCGGCGAGCTGGTTGATGTAGCGCACGGCGTAACGCTCGAACATCGCGGGGCCCAGAATCTCTCCTGTCGCCGAAGGATCGCCGACGGCCACCGCCGTGGCTCCGTTCTGCAACAAGCGACGGGCAAAGGCCGAAAGCAATCGCGTGACGTAATCGAGAACGCGATGCGCGCCCTCCGGATCCTTGCGCAGGGCCCGGTAAAAACTAATGGGATCGACGATGGAGGCCGCCGTGCTGATGGGCCCCGTCAGGCTGGCGACCACGGGCAGATCGCCGTTGGCCAAGGAGATGCTGCGCGCCGCGTCGACCACGACATTCATGCGGCCGGAGCGGGAGAGCACATCGACATCGGCAAAACGCACATCCTGCACGGTGGGAAATATTTCGCGCGCGATCTTCGGCTCGCAGGCCAGCGTGCCGTGGTTGATCTCGCTGCCCAGTAGTTCGGCTTCGATCGTCATGCAGAATGGTACGCCGGCGTTTTCAAAGCCAGTGTACGATTGCACATCCTGCGCCAGCGCGGCCATGCGCTGTGCATCGAAGTGCGCCTCGGGCAGGGTGTGGCCCGTGCTCTGCATGATTTCCACGATGGCCGAGTTCATCATGCCGCCGGTACATATAATGGGCGGACGGTCGACCGGCTCCTTGCGCAGAACGCGCAACAGGCGGTCCTTGGGACTCAAGCTCTGCATGGATTCTCCAGTTCTGCCGCGCCAACCAGTTCTGCGGCGTTAACCGGCCAGCCGATCTCGCGCACGGCGTCGAGCATGGCGTCTATGTTGGCAAAGGGCGTCTCCACCGGCAGGCTGCAGCCGGTGGCGACGATGAGCCCCTTGGGATTGTCGTGCGCCTGGCGAACGCAGCGGCGGACGTCGGCGCGAACCTGCTCCGGCGTGCCGAGCAGCATGATTTCGGCCGGCGGAATGTTGCCCATCAGGCGCACGCGGCCGCCGACGCTGGCCTTGGCTTCGGCCAGATCGGCGGCGTTGTCGATCGACAGGCAATCGGCGCCGGTGTCGCACATGGCGCTCCATATCGGCCGTGTCTTGCCGCAGATGTGCAGCGTGACGGCGCGATCGCGCGCGTGCAGAAACTCCACCAGGCGGCGCAGATAGGGCTGACCGAACTCCTGAAACTGACGGGCGCTGATCACCGTTGACGAGCACATGGCGTCGGTCAGGCTGGGCGCGCAGCCGACCTCCAGAATCGCCTCGGCGTAGGCCAGAGCACTTTGCAGCGCCACTTCGCAAAGCCTGTGCACAGCCTCCGGATTGCGCAGCATCAGGCGCGCCAGGCGGTCGGCGCCAATGAGAAATGAAGCTGTGGTGAATGGCCCCGTCAGCGCTCCGTTGACCGCCACCTCGTCGCCCACGGCATCGACGGCGCGAGCCATCGCCTCCAGATGATGCGGCAAGTTTCCAGCCTTGCGCGGATCGGCCGGCTGGAGCGAGTCGATCTTCTCCACCGAATCGATCGCGGGCTCGGCCAGATAGGCGGTCTCATCATCCGGATAATGCACGCGCGCGCCCATCGCCTCGGCCTGTGTATATAGATCCGTGAAGATGCGCATCACGTCGTAGCCGAAGCGCCGATAGGCGGCGACCTGCGCCGCGGCCAGCAGCTTGCCGTTGCCGCGAAACTCCGAGACCTTGACGCCGAGCACGCGCGCCGCGGTGTTGCCGACAATCGGCACGCAGGGCAGACGGTCGAGGGCTTCGCCGCGGGCATAGGCTGCGAAGCGCTGCTTCGGCGTCATCGCATCACGCGCCATCAGGCCACGGCCCCTACCAGTTCACGAACCAGCTTGACCGCGTTGGGCGCCGAGTTGGCGTACCCGTCGGCATTTATGCGTTTGGCAAAGGCCGGCGAAACGGGGCCGCCGCCGACGATCACCTTGAAGCGTTCGCGCACCTTGGCTTCCTGCAGTTTGACGATGATCTCGGCCATGGCGTCCATCGTCGTGGTCATCAGGGTGGACAGCGCAATGACGTCAGCGTTCTCGCTCAGCGCCACATCCACAAAACGCTGCGGCGCGATGTCGCGGCCCAGATCGATGACCGCAAAGCCCGAGGCTTCCAGCATGATCTTGACCAGATTCTTGCCGATGTCGTGCGTGTCGCCTTCGACGACGCCGATGACGATCTTGATCTTGCGCTGAGCGGCATCCTTCACCTTGAGGTGCGGACGCAGCACGTCGAGGCCGGCGTACATGGCGTCGGAGCAGAGCAGCAGCTCGGGGATGAAGTACTCTTCGCTCTCAAAGAGATCGCCGGCGCGGTTCATGCCGTCAACCAGGCCGCGCTCGATCGCCGTGTAGGCATCGATCTCGCGCGTCACAGCCTCCTCGGAGAGGCTGCGCGACGCATCCTCGTCCATTTCGACCACGGACTCAGACAACGCCCGGAAAAGTTCGCTTTCACTCTGTGGCATAACTATCTCCCTTACTTCAACCAAAATAGGGCGCGCTTTTTGATGCGCTCCAAAACTTCCATTGAAATCCAGACCACCACGCCGGTATAGAGAATGCCTGCGACCATGCGCGGATAGTCGGCATAATCGGCGTAGAGCTGCACAAAGCGCCCTATGCCATTGCTGGCGCCGAACTGTTCGGCCACGGTCAGCATGATGAAGGCGAAGACCAGCCCTATGCTGATGCCGGCGAAGATCTGCGGCAGCGTTGCGGGGAAGACCACGCGGCGCAGATACTCGCCACGCCGCAGGCCGAGAATGCGGGCGTTATCGCGATAGTGCCGGGGCAGCGTCGCGGCGCCGCTGCAGGTGTTTAAAAAAACCGGCCAGAAGACGCCTATGAAGACGACAAAGCCCGCCGCGCTGCGAAAGGTCGGCAACAGGACGATCGCATAAGGAATGTAGATCGTCGGCGGTACAGGCGAAACAAAGCGGGCGAAGGGCGAGAACATACGGTTCAATGCCGGCGCCGTGCCCACCAGCATGCCCCAGATAACTCCGAGCGTGATAGCCAGCGCCAGGCTCGGAGCCAGGATAAGAAACGAGTAGCCGGTGCCCACCAACAGTTCCGGCAGCGACACCCAGAGGGTTCGCGCCGTCAACACGGGATTGGGAAAGAGATAGTGGCCGGAGAAAGGGATCACCGCGCTGACCAGTTGCCAGAGCAGGATGACGCCGGCGATGAACAATACGCCTTCCCTGCCCTGCACGCGCAGCCACGCAGGCTTGGGCGACGTTGTCCTGCCGCCCACGTGGCCGCCCGCCGGGCGCACCAGCACCGGGCCCCCGCACACCGTCGCCTCCAGAGCGGATGCGCCGGCAAGATTCGATTGACTTCCCGCCACACTCATATTCATGCCCTCCCGGCCGGCAACACTTCAATGCCGGCCTCGATGCCTGCCTCGATGCGCTGCAGCATTTCCTCGCGGAAATACCCGTCAATGCGCTCGCAAAGCTCCGTAAACTCATGCGATTTAAACAGCCGCCTCGAACGGGGACGGGCAAAAGGAACGGTGATCTCCTGTATGATCCGCCCCGGCGAAGAGCCCAGCATCACCACCCGGTCGGCGAGGTAAAGCGCCTCCTCGACGTCGTGCGTGACAAAGACAACCGTCTTGCGCGTCGCCGCCCAGATCTCCAGAACCAGATCCTGCAGCTTGGCGCGATTGACTGGATCAAGAGCGCCGAAGGGCTCGTCCATCAGAAGAATCGGCGAACCGAGAGCCAGCATGCGCGCGATGGCGCCGCGCTGCTGCATGCCTCCTGAAAGCAGCGACGGATGCTGATCGGCGACCTCTGCGAGGCCGACGCGCTGCAGGTGTCGGGCGATGTGCTGCCGGCGCCAGCTCTCGCTGCTCTGCGGATGCGCCTTCTTCAACGCCAGTTGGATGTTCTGCGCCAGCGTCAGCCATGGAAAGAGCGAGTAGTTCTGAAATACGACGCCGCGTTCGAGAGATGGCCCGCGAATCGCCTCGTCATTGCTGCTGATGAGACCCGCGTCCGGCAGTTCGAGCCCGGCCAGCAGCCGCAGCAGCGTGCTCTTGCCGCTGCCGCTGGGCCCCAGCAGGCATACAAACTCGCTGGGGGCGATGCGCAGATCGACCTCCTGCAACACAGGCGCGCCATCATAGGCGAAGCTCACTGAGCTTACCTCAAGCCCCTGCCCCGCCTGTGCCGCTTCAACTTCGTTGACCTCTGCCACGCTCATTGCTTCTCGCTTTCTTCGACGGCATCGCCAACCTGACGCCGCGGTGCCGGCACAGGCTGCCGCATCATCTACTAGTCCCGCTGCGCGAATTGCAGCTCGCGCTTCTGCCAGAACGGATCGTTGGGATTCTGCTGCGCCAATTCGTCGAGCGCCTGCTTGTAGATGTCCAGCCGCACGTGCGTCGAGATGTTCTCCTTCGATTCAATGAAGCCGCTCTTGAGCATCGTGTCCCAGAACAGTTGCACGCCTGCCAGATTCGGATCGGACGCCTGATCGAGATGGCCGCTGTAGTAGGCGTGTTCGATTAGACCGCGATCGAGCTTGAGGTACTTGGCGATGTCGTCGATCGTCTTCTGGTGATTCTCGTAGGTGAACTTTTCGGCGCGCAGTTCGGCGCGCACAAAATGAACCCATACCTCGCGGCGTGCCTGCGCATCCTTGGTATGCACGGTCAGGCGGCAGCAGGGGTGTCCCGGTTGCAGAGTGCAACTGCGTATGACGACCTTGAGCCCCTGCTCCTCGGCGCGCAGATCGTACGGTCCCCAGATGACGCCGGCATAAACCTGGCCGGATTTCACGGCCTCGAGGACGGCTGTCGGGCTCTTCAGCTCGAAGATCTGCAGATCCGTTTTCCAGTTGATGCCCGCGGCGTTCAATGCGCCGCGAAATACGGCGTCACCGGTGGCCAGACGCACCGTAGCCACCTTTTTCCCCTTCAGATCGGCGACACTGTGAATGGCTCCGGCGTCTTCCGGCCGCGCGATGATCGCCGCGTCCTCGCCCATCACGCCGCCGATGATGGAGATGTCCGCGCCCTTGGCGATATGCACCAGAGGCGCCGTGGTGCCGAAGGCGCCAAGGTCGAGTTTATTGGCGCGTAAAGCGGCCAGGCCGTCGGCCGAATTGGTGAACTCAATCAGCTGCACATCCAGCCCCTCGTCCTTGAAGAAGCCCTCCTCCTTCGCGACGAAGAACTTGGCGTGTCCGGGCACGGGCAGATAGCCGACGCGCAAAGTGGTGATTTTATTCGCCAGAATGTGTCCGCGCACCAGATAGGCGCCCACGCCGATAACCGCCAGTACGAAGACGGCGGCGAGCCCTACAACAAACCGCCGCAAGGTTTTGTTCGATCCCTCTAAACTCATGAATGCGACTCCTTCCGCGCCATGGCCTGTGGCCGCGTGGACGTTACAGGTTGAAAAACACTCTCCGGACAGGTGAAAAAACACTCTCCGGCAAAAACAAAAAGCCCACGATCTCAAGATCGTGGGCTCAGGAAAATCGACTGGATCAATTGCCTATAAGAGCAACGTCACACACTCCATTGAACCCACATGCGCGCAGGTACAGAGACAACAACAGGCGCTGTTGTTGCTGGCGACGGCGATGCGGGCTGACACTGACATATGCACGATATTAGCAGCGTTATTGAGTGCGGGCAAGAAAAACCTCGCGGAATGCGACAATTCCTCGAAGACATCAGCCTGCGCGGCAAAGAAATCCGTTGACGCGGGAGAGCGTTGGCTAGAGCTTTTTCGGAATGAACACAAGTCCTTTTGAGTGCATTGAATGTGGCTTTTACTTCCACCCCAGCGACGAAGACCTGTCGCCGGGGACCCCGCAAACCACCCCACGGACGAAGACCTGTCCGTGGGGGCCCCGTTAAGGAAAAAGCCACTTGAGTGTGAGGTTTCGCATCTACAGCAATTCCGAAAATGCTATCGGCGGCGAGCCTCGCAGCCCGCCGCCGATGCAGTTGTCACCCTGTCTGGATCTCGCCTACGGCAAAATCCAGCGAACGGTGGCGAAACCGATTTTGTCGTTGCCCCTGGGCGCCAGGCCGCCGGCGCCGGACCACGTCGAGCGCTCGATGTAGTCGCCCTCCAAGCCATAGCGCAAAATGCCGAAGCTGCCCTTGAAAAGGTCATAGTAGGCGATGGCCTTGCCGTTCAACAGGTTGCGATTGTTGCCCGTGCAGGTCGAGCTGACCCCGGTCGGCACCGTCTCGTAATAGCAGCCGGAGTTGACTGCCGTCTGCGCGCCATAGCCGGCGATTGTCGTGCCAGCCAGGTAGGTGGAGCGATAGTAGTACTCGTCGCCGAAGAGCAGATCGAACTCGGCCTTGGGCGCGGGATGCGTCTCAAAGCCGACCAGCGCGCTGAAGGCCTTGATGTCCTGCAACTGATGATCGGTTGAGCGCACGACAAAGTCGTACTGGCCGCCGTCCTGATAACGGCTGATGCCCTTGCCGTAGAGCCCCTGCGCGATGAGGTCGATCTTTTTGGGCAGCAGCGGAATGACGGCGCCACCGCCGATGCCGTCGCCCCAGCCGGTGTTGTTCCACCCCGGCGTAGTCGCCGTGGAGACGACGCGGTCGCGGAAGGCGCGGCCCAGAGCCTTGATCTCGTAGTGGCCCAGACGCGGGTTGTCATAGGCGAGCTTGACGATCACATCCGGCGCCAGATTGGTGGAGTAGGTGGGCGTGTTGGTGCAAGTGGTCGTCGCCGTCGTCGGCGTCGTCGTGGAGAGGGTCGTCGAGCAAGTGCTGACCAAGCTGTTGCCATAGAGGCCGTTGCCGGCGGTCGCCAGACCGGAGACGGCCGCGTTGGCGCCCGAGTTCAGGTAGCTGGGATTGGCCAGCGCCACGGCCAGTGAGAAGTTATTGTCCAGCTTCTTGGAGACGCGCAGCTCGGCGAAACGGCCCCAGTCGTAGCCGACCGAGTACTGCGCCTCGATGCTGTTGGGAATCCACAGACTGGAGTTGTCCGCCTCGGTTCCCTTGCGGTTCAAGGTGATCAGACTCCACGGTTGTCCACCGGTGATGGACCAGCCGTTGGCGAAGGCGGAGCGCGCCCACGCCTGCCGTATGCGCGGCGTGTAACTGGTCGTCTGGTTGGGATTGGCGGTGGAGGCCGCGCCGTTGAAGTCGATCTCGAAGAAGCCGGCCAGCTTGGTCGAACCCGCATCGGCGTCGGCGCGCAGAGAGAGGCGCGAGGAGCGCGCCGAAATATCGTACTCGCTCAGATGCGTGTTGTAACCGCCGCTGACCTGCGCTTCAAGAGGAATCACCTGAAAGGGCGTCGCCAGATCGGAGAGCGTGGCATGGGAGCGGTAGTACTGCGTCAGATCGAAGAAGCCGCCCGGCGTGAGGCGTATTCCCTTGTAGGCAATGCTCGCGGGATGCTCGAGCGCGGTAGCCTTGGTCTCGGCCTGCTGCGCCGTCGCGACGGTGGTGTTCAACGTGGTATGCACGTCGCTCAGATCGCTCTGCACCTTCTGCGCCTCGGCCTGGCTGGCGCTGTCCACCGCCGCCGCCTTGCTCTCAGCCTGCTGCGCTGTCTGCTGCGTCTGCTTGAGCTGATCCTGCGTCTGTTGCAGTTGCAACTGCGTCTGCTGCAACTGCTGCTGCAACAGCTCCTGCGCCGCCTGCTGCCGATCGATAGCTTCTTTCAAGGCGCGCAACTGATCGGCGATTTCATTCTTTCTCGCCACCTTGGCGGCGTGCTTTTTCGGCGTGCTTTTCCTGGTTTCAGGCGGGTTGGTGGCCTGCGCCACAGCCGCAAGGCTGATGGTAAGGATCATGGCAAATGCAGCAAGTATTCGAAGATGCTTCATTTCTTCATCACTCCTGGAATGCTTTGACTCGCGGACTCCTCTTTGCCGGCCAAAGCGGAGTGCAAGAAAGACTGTACGGTCGGCCAAGAGCGCGCTGCCTGCGCTGCAGAACTCGCGATCTCGAGGAAAGACTGTGGCTTAGGTCAGGGAACTGGCGTCGGGGCGGGAGGGTTATCGCTGGGCGATAGATGCATCTGCGAAATTCGAATAGCCCCATCTGTGCGGAAAACCTGCCGGATCCAGATGTTATGCTTCGTTCGCGCAAACAAAAAACCCACACGCCTTGAGGACCGGCGCGTGAGTTTCAACAACCAGATCCAGCTTTTTTGAAGAGCTATCCTGTGATCACTCGCACACCCAGCCATGCCGCTCCGCCGCGACAACAAAGGCGGAGGTTTCGACAGGAGTGGCCACGAATCATCATGGTTTTGATTTATACAGAACTTGCGCCTGAGCGTCAAGAAGGGTGTTGCGACGCCAATTTCATGGCGGAGGCAGGCCATGACACGCCGGCTGGCGCTTCCTCGCTATGAAGAGCGCAGAAAAAATAGCTGCGCCGCGCCAGGAACGGCAGAACTTTCCTTTTGCCGGAAGACGACGCACAATAGCAGCAATGATCCGCAATCTTCCGACCGCCGCCTGCTGTCAGAGTTGCGCCCCTTGTATGGGCGGATTGTGGGTATGGGCGGATTGTGGCGCGAGCTATGTTGGGAGCTTGGCGGATAATCGTCGCCACTGTACCTGCTGAGGTGTGACCGCGATCCGGCACTGTGCCCAAAACTGTCCCGGACGTGCACACCAAGGCGCAAGCAGGGCGAAGATGACCGCCCGAGCCGCCCCGTCTATCGAACTAACTTGTTTATATTGTTTTGTTTATCTTCTGAAAATTTGGTGGAGGCGGCGGGAGTCGAACCCGCGTCCGAAATCGCTGTCAGCCAGGAGTGTTCATGCTTTGCCCGCTTCCTTTTGGTTTCGCCCCCGGCACTCAGAACGGACAAGATACACCGACGGCTAGTCCGATAATCTCGCGCAAGCAACACGGACCGAGCCGCTCACGCCAGCCTACTGTATGACGTCCGCTCACAGCCCGTAGGCAAAGCCGTGGAAGACGGCAGCTTATTTAATTAAGCTGCAAGTGGCAGACTGTAGTCGGCAACTTTAGTTTTGCAGGCGATTACGGGTGCCCACACCCCGGCATGACTCCTAAGCCGCAATCGATCCCGTCGAAACCGTGACGCCCCCATTGGACTATTATCCCAGCGATCAAAACCGCCGCCGGAAGTCCAAGGCTGGCGCGAACCGGAACAACTGGCTCGTGCTGCTTGGCACTATTCTAAGCCCATTCCGGTTTTTCCGCAGCGGGAAGGCGAGGATTTGAAGCGCAGGAGCGGAGGAAAAGCAGCTTTGAACCCCGGAACGGGTTGAAAAGAGCCTTTGAAGAGGCCGAACAGATCCGCTGTCGGGCCGCGCCGGGCAAGCCCTGAAAAACCTGTTTGCAACCAACTGAAGCCAAAAAAGATGTGTGCCGCAGAGCGAGCGGTGGTGTTATGCTGGCGGGGTTGCGGATGAATCCGCAACAAAATGAACGCACAACGAAAGAGGAGACGGGCATGGACAAGCAGGTAGTGCACTTCACCGTGGATTTCGCGATCAACGAGGGGAAACTGGCCGAGTTCGAGAGCACGGCGCGGACGATGACCGTGGGCAGCCAGAAGGAACACGGCACGATTGGCTACGAATGGTACTTCAGCAAAGATCGCAAACAGTGCCGGCTGCTGGAAAGCTACGTGGACGCCAATGCCGTGCTGGCGCACCTGTCGGGCCCGGTGGTCCAGGAGTTGGTGCCGAAGATTCAAGAGTATTCGAGCATCGCCAGATTTGAGGTTTATGGCAATCCTGGCCCGAAGGCAACCGAAATCCTGGAGGGAATCGAGGCTAAGATCTTTGCGCACGGGATCGGTCTGAGCCGCTAGGCTTGATGGCGATTCCAGGCTCTGCTGCTTCTCCAGGCCGGCTCTATTGCTTCTCCAGATCGATGCTCTCGTACTCGTGGCGGGCGATGGCGGCGCGAATCTCGGCCGGAGTCTTGCCCGCCCTGGTCATGCGGTAGGCGAGAAAGCCCTCCTTGGCGCAGGTGTCGCACTCGGTGCCATGTACGGTCTCAAAGCAACTGCGCAGGCTGGTGTGGCCCAGCGAGCGGTCGCAGCGGCAGTTGCAGGGAAGCTGATAGACCACATTGCCGATCTTGGCCACCTGCTGGTAGACGTGCACCTGCCAGGGGTAGTGGAAGTGTTCGCCGGTCAGCTTGCCGCCAGAGAGAATCGGCGGCAGGGCTCTGACCTTGAGCGGGGCGGAGGGGTGGTAGGCGGGAACATCGTCGGCCGGATTCGACCACTGCGCGTAGCTGGCCGCGGTTACGGCGAAGATTGCCAGCCCGAGAACCCACCGGCGCTTTGTCCAGTTGTTCGTCATAAAACCTCCTTGTCCCCCTTTTGAAGGCTTCCTGTCCCTCATTTTAGTCAGACCGGCCGGAATTTCACTGGACGCCGATGAAAACCGGCCAATTCTTCGTGAGCCTGTGTGGTTGCCGGGGTTCCGGTTCCGTTGCCGAGCTTCCGGTTCTGGGATGCGACCCTGCTCTATGAGAAAATCAGGACTTGCGCACCCCGTCCAATCTTCGCTTGCTGGTGGTCCGTCTGGGTGCCATGGGTGACATTCTGCACGCGCTGCCGGCGGTGACGGCACTGCGGCAGGCCCATCCCGAGTGGGTTATCGACTGGGTGGTTGAGCCGCGCTGGCGGGCGCTCCTATCGGCGGAAAGCAATCCTGTTGGCGTAGGTCTCCGCAGCCCCGCTCAGCCTTTGATCGACCGGCTGCATCTTGCCCCCACCAAGCAGTGGCGCAAGGCCCCGTTCAGCCGCCAGACTCTCCATGAAATCAATGCTTTGCGAGCCGCGCTGCGGACCCGGGAGTACGACGCGGTCATCGACCTGCAAGGGGCTATCCGGTCGGCGGCGGTGGCGCGGCTGGCCGGCGGCCGGCGGTTGATCGGCGAGGCGGAGCCTCGGGAACGGGCGGCGCGCTGGCTGTTTTCCGAGCGCGTAGCCACGCGCGGCGCACACGTCATCGAGCAGGACCTGGACCTGGCCTCGGCTATCGCGGGCGACAAACTCACTGTGAGCGCCCCCTTGCTGCCCGTGGACCCGGCGGCCGAGGCCTGGGCGGACGCAATCCTGCCCCCTGGAAGCCCGCCCGCCGTGCTCATCAACCCCGGCGCCGGCTGGGGCGCCAAGCGCTGGCCCGCCGAGCGCTACGCCGCCGTGGCCCAGGGACTCGTCGAGCGGGGCTGCCGCGTGCTGGTGAATGCCGGGCCGGGCGAGGAGCCGCTGGCGGAGATCATCGTCCACGGAACCGGCTGCGCGGCCACTCCGCTGACCTGCACGCTGGCCCAGCTCATCGCCCTCACCCGCCGCGTGGCGCTGGCCGTGGCCGGCGACACCGGCCCGCTGCACCTGGCCTGTGCGCTCGGCCGCCCGGTTGTCGGCATCTACGGGCCCACCGATCCCAGCCGCAACGGCCCCTTCGGGACGCGCTTCGAGGTGCTGCGCAGCCCCCAAAGCCGCCGCGATCACTCCCGCCACAAAGCGCCGGAGGCGGGCCTGCTGACTATCCGGCCGGAAGAAGTGCTGCGCGCCGCCGATCGATTGCTTTATCCTGAAACGGCCCCTTAGACCGCCGGATGCTCCTAAGATGCCGGGTGCCGGGTGCCCCAGGTCTCGATTTTGAGACCTGGGAAACCTCGAACCTCAATTCCGTGTGCCCCACCCTCGCCGCGCACTTGTTTTTGCGGCTAGAATGGGAAACCTCAAACCTCAATCGCCCCGCTCCTCAGGAGATTGTCCGTTGACTCAACCAACACACGCGCCGCAACTCGACTGGATCACCCGCTGGCAACGGGTGGCCCGGCGCATTCGCGTGCCTCTGGGCTTTTTGACGGCGGCGCTTTACCTCTTCGAACTGGCCCGGCGCGCACCTCACCCAGCGGTTGTGGCCTGGAGCCTGGCGCTGGTCGCGCCCGGTGTGTGGCTGCGCGCCTACGCCTCCGGCTACGTGAAAAAAAACCGCGAGCTGACGGTGACCGGCCCCTACGCGCACACCCGCAACCCGCTCTATCTGGGCTCGATGCTGATCGCCGCCGGTTTTGCCCTGGCGCTGCTCAGTTGGCCGGTGGGGCTCATGCTCGCCCTGGGGTTCACGGTGATTTATGTGCCCGTGATCGCCTCCGAGGAACGCTTTTTGCGCGCCACCTTTCCCGGTTTCGACGATTATTGCCGACGGGTTCCGCGGCTGATTCCCCGGCTGAGGCCGGCGCGGAATCCAGTTAGTGAAAGCGCAACCGAGATTCCTGGCGACAGGTCTTCGTCGCTGGGGCAAAGCTCCGGCGCCTTTTCCCTTTCGCTCTACCTTCAGCACCGCGAGTACAATGCTGGGATAGGGGCCGTGCTGCTTTACCTCAGCTTGTTCCTTCTACGGCCGCTGCTCGCCGCATTCGTGAACCTGCCGCGATGAGCGGTTCCAGCAGTCTATTTAGTAGCCTATTCAGTAGCCCATTCAAAGGAGCCCTGCCCACGGTGAAGACGCGCATAGCCGCAATCGCCCTTTTTAGCGCCCTCGCTCTGCTCTCCGTGGTGGCTCACGGCCAGCAGAAGCCTTTGCTCTCGCCGCCACGCCCTAGCTTCAGCTTTCCGCAGAAGCAGACCCTCACCTACGCGGTCGATTGGCGGGTTTTTCCCGCCGGAACGGCCGTGCTGCACTTTGAGGCCGCCGGCGACCGCGAACGCATCACCGCCAACGCGGACACCAGCGGCGCCATCAACCTGCTCTTCCACGTCAGCGACCGCTTCCAGTCCAGCTTTAGCCGGACCAGGGGCTGCACCGACGACTTCAACAAGCAGACCATCGAGGGCCGCCGCCAGGTCAGTTCGACGCTCCATCTGGACTACAGCCAGAACCGCTCCATTCTGAATGAAAAGAACCTGGTCACCGGGCAGGCAAAGCGGGTGGAATCGCCCATCTCCGGCTGCCTCACTGACCTGTTGACCGGCGTCTTCTACGCCTCGTCGCAGCCCATCGAATTGGGCCACAGCTTCGTGATGCCAGTGGTGGACGCCATGAACATGGTGCCGGTGACCATGAAGGTGGAAGGCCGCGAAGAGGTCAAAACCCCGCTGGGAACCTTCAAAACCCTGCGCGTCGAGCCCACCGCCTCGGCTGGCGTGGTGAAGAATCGCGGCAACATCTGGATCTGGTACACCGACGACGAGCGCCACCTGCCGGTGCAGATGCGCGCCCGCCTCTTCTGGGGCACCATCACCTTCCGCCTCATCGGCAACGAGAACAAGTAACCACCTGCGGTGGGGCTGGCCGCCTTTGGCCTGGGGTGCCCCAACCTTTTCGCGTTCTTTCCACCCCAGCGCACAAAGTTCGCGCGCCGGGGACCCCGGTTTGCGAAAAGGGTGGGAAAGCAGGAATAACCTTGCGAGCGACAAGCGAGCCGCTGGCCCCACCGCAGGTGACCGGGTGCCCCACCTTCGGCGCGTCTTTATTTTTGCGCCTAAGGTGGGGCACATACAACTACAGTTCTTAGAGCATTTTCGCTTTTACTGTAGACTCCTGTGCCCCATCCATTTCCGCGTTTGTTGCGGAAATGGGTGGGATACCAATGCAATCCAGGTCTACACAATTTCCGAAAAT
>Ga0182013_10003159_pt1 | contig 20917 bp, 10 predicted proteins | sample 612S2MmetaG_FD_120487 | JGI IMG/M metagenome (GOLD analysis project Ga0182013, IMG submission 120487) | Permafrost microbial communities from Stordalen Mire, Sweden - 612S2M metaG | ecosystem: Environmental > Terrestrial > Soil > Wetlands > Permafrost | place: Sweden: Stordalen | collected... | reverse complement strand
CTCGGGCAAACTTCTCAAAACTCGGCTGGCAGGCAAATGTTATCTGGCGCATCGCGATCTACTCCTACATACCATTTGATGCGGACAGAATGCAGGTGGATCACTTAATCAGAGGTTCCCTAGTGCGCACTTGCTAGAAAAAGAACTCAAGCGTAGACGCGTAAGCAATCCAGGATGCAGTAGGCCCCACTCACCATTTGCACCTTGATTGTGTGGCTGCCATGCGTCAGTCCAAGTGAGGTAAACACCGGTTGCTGGGTCACTTTGCCGCCGGAGGCGTAGCAGTTGTAGGTTCCTTGCGAAACTCCGTCAAGATAGATCTGTACGTTCCCCATGTCCGTGTCGTTTTCCGTAATGTACTGAATGCCAGTACCTGTGAACGTGTAGGAGAAGTAATCACCGACATTAGTCGTAAAGTGAACGTCCTGATTATAGTCGGTCACATTTCGGCCGGTGTCGGAGCGCCAGCTGCTTCCCACATAACTGATGGTCGGATCATTGTCGTTGACCACCGCCTGCAATTGGCTGAGCACGCGGTAGGCATCGAGAATGGCGTAGCTTCCATCGACCTTGACCAGTTTTACGCTGTGAGATCCGCTTGCGAGGCCTTTCACCTCGTAAATGACCTGCCGTGTACGCTTTCCTCCCGTCAGGTAGCAGTCGTATGTGATCATTAAGGTTCCATCGAGATAAATCTGCACGTTTCCCATATCACTATCCCGCTCGGATAGTATCTGGACGCCACTTCCGTTGAAGGTGAATTGGGCGTAGGCGCCATTGGCGGTGGTGAAGTGGACGTCGTCATCATAGTCGCCCACACCACGTCCCGACGAATAGGTCCACGTACCGCCACCGTAAGTGATTGTGCTCGAGGTATCGTTCACGATATACCGCCCAAGAAGTTGATCGGCAACCGTCGTAAACGGCGATTCGAATGCTGGCTCGATCAGTCCGGACGGATTAATCAGCGGCATGTCCCAAGTAAACGCGCCACCGGGGTTGACGATCGAATTGGTTGCACTTATCAGTTGTGGAGTGGTGTTGTATGGGCTGTTGCCCTGCGCCCACCAACTGCCGGCGAAGGTGAGGACGTGGGTCATGACCTGTGAATTGGCGCCTTCCGTCGCATCTGCCGGCGCAGTCATCCAGCGACTATTGCTGAAGATGCCCAATGCGCCATAGTTTTCCTCGCCGGCAGTGTAGTCCTCCTGAGGAGCAACCGCATCAATGGGATTGTTAGGGCCATTGTTAAACGCGATGATTGAGGTCCTGTTCCCGCTCCGGGCGGCAGCCGCAAAAGAATCCCAATTAGGCGGGGATGCGAAGTTATACATGGCGCTTCCGTAGACAACGCCATCAAACCACCAGCCCTGGACCTTGGAACCCCAGCGCTCGGACCACTCCGTGATGATGTTTTGCCACATTACCTGAAAGTCTGCCAATCGTTGGCCGTCGGTATCATTGTGCCACTGGAGTGCGGCGACAGCTTGACTGTCATTTTGAGGCGCACCCGAGGGCAGGTATACCATCAAGCCGATGCCGCGCGCATTGAGCGAGGTGTAGAGATCCGCGACTAGATCACGCGTTGAACAATGGCTGGGACTATAGCCCACGATGCTGTCATATGTCGCGTTGGGGGAACAGTAATACCCCGAGTTTTGGCCGATACAGTGGATCAAGTACCCCACTCCCATTCGTTGAAGTTGATTAGCCACTCCATCCGTATCAAATGCGCTAACTGCTGCGTTCCAGGCCGAAGCGGTTGTAACAGGCGGGCTCTGATATTCGGCCATTTGACCTTGATTGAAAACTCCCCATTGTGCCGCGTTGAGCCAATTAGTTGCAGCTCCGCCCGAAGGAACAGGTCCAGACTGAGCGAGACCATTGGGCATTCTGCCAATCCCTCTGCATGCTACAGCGGTCGCGCCTAGCGCTGCTCCGCCAAGCTTTATGAACTGGCGACGACTGATTCCATAATTTATCCTGTTCCTCATCGACCGTCCTTGTGTGGGTTTGATTTGCAGACGAACCTCGACTCAGATCCTCGCCCGGGCCGGCTCTTCGAAACAACTCCATCATCCAATTCTTGCCGTTACGCTCACTCGCATCGAAGAATCCGCCCGGCGTGGGGAGGTAGAAGTATTCTGAAGTTCTCTGATTGACCTAATGGTTCATCAGAGAAATGATCGAAGACCCGGCGGCGTCCGCATGGCGGGATAGAAATACTCACTTCCGCCTCCGCGCGGTTGAACAAGCAAAACATCGTTGCGCCCTGCAGTTCCACTCGACCCACTTGCAGAGCTGGGGAATCGAACTTGGCTGCCAGACCCGTCGGAGGGAGAAGTTTACGGAGGACGGCTAATCGCTCCTCTGAAAGCTCTTTTAGATCATCTCCGGACAGGATGAGCCCGCCGCTCGCATACACGGCAGCGGCATGGAATTTGAACTCATCGTCTGTCAAATTCCCTGTGAGGCATACCGTGTCCGGATCATTCCACCAGAGCGTGCCGTTCTGCCAATTCCGCTCCATCGTCTGAGTTGCATCCTGCTCGAAGGTTTTCCAATCGCGCGCTATATCGTTGGAACTCCTCGACCCGTGAATCAATCCGAATGAGGGCCATACTGGATGGTTGCATCCCAGTAGAAAGGAATCTTCGCCCGCACCGCGCCGAATCGCTTCCATCCCTCTCCGGTATGCTTCCACGCGGGTGGCGTGAGGATCGTGAAACACTCCTCCATGCATGGCTCCCCAGAAAGTGGCGTCCAGTTTGAAATATCTGCAATCCCATTCCTCGCGTATGTACCGGAAGATGTTTTCAAGATGGTGTTGGACTTCCGGATGAGTTCCATCGAGCGCATACCAGTGACCCTGATCCCATCCGCCGAAGGTGACTTTTAGGGCCGGCAGGGGCTTGCCATCATGATCCCGAATAAACCACTGAGGGTGCTGCTGAAACACGTTGGACTCAGGATCGGCGACGAATGGAGCGATCCACAACGCAGGCTCTTGTCCCCGGTCTTTGATTTGTTTCATGACCAAACCGATGTCTTCCCCAAAACTTGGCGCGGTGTCCAGCCAGTCGCCTAGCCAGGGCTGATACCCGTCGTCAACCTGCAGATAGGTGAGTTGCGGGATTCTCCTCGCGATCGCGTCGACATTGTCAAGTATCTGCACGGAGGTACTCTTGGTGCCATATGCCCCGTAGGAACACCATCCAGTGGGAGGCCGCTTCCAAAGAAGCGGGGGGTGGTGCGTATTGATTTTCTCTGCAAGGCTAGAGAGAAGAGCATTCCGGTCAGTGCCCTTTGTAAAAAGCAACTCCTCGAGTTGCCAGGTCTCGCCGGGTCCGATCAAGAGCCCCTCCGTCTCGATGACGGCCTGAACTGATCTTCGCCGGAGGTAAAACCTGCCCGCAAACCTCCTGCACGAAGTAAAGGCCAGTATAATGTGGTCGCTATCGGGCGGGGAGAGAGTCAGGAGGCCTGTAGCTACAGTTGCGTCAGATGGCCCCGGTATTCTGTAGTGTTCAATTTCGTTGTAGCCCAAATCCGTTGGCTGGCTGAGTGTTCCGCCAGTCTGGGAGAGCATCTGGAAGCTTTCGCCATACAGCACGGTCTCGCCCGGATAGGTGTGCCTAAGATCGACAAGAACAACATTCTTTACCACAAAGGCTTGTGTGCTGAGGTTGGTAAGCGCGGGGTTGCATACTGGCCCCTTCCATTGCAAATCGAGACGCATATCGTCTGCCGCAGCATTGCGACCGTCTCCAAGGACTACAAAGCCGTGCTCAAGCTGCGAATCCGGGGTGAGTGAATCTGCGAGTGCATTGCAAACAGGGAGAAAAGCCGCCCCTGCAAAGGAGACATCCCGGAGAAACATTCTGCGGTTCATTCGCCTGTCCTGAGTCCTGTCGATATAAGAGGACGGCGCACCATCGAGATTATTCAATGGCACGCCGTAACAATGTTCGTGGTCGAATTAGAAATTCAACCGCAAGGCGAACTGAAGTTGACGAGGTTTAGTTGCAAGCGCTGAAATGACCCCGGCTGTTGAGTCGGAGATGTTTGGATCAGGGACCCCATAGTTCTGAATGTTCATGATGTTGAATGCTTCGGCACGGAATTGCACGAAAATCGTTTCAGAATATGCAAAGTTCTTCAACACTGAAAAGTCGGTAGTAGCCACGTGCGACGACCGCAGCGAATCACGACCGACATCGCCAAAACTCTTCACCGGAACACTGAATGCGGCAGGGTTGTACCACTCCAGATATGTGGGGTGGGCGGGTTTGGGACTGACGCCAGGGACAAGGTTTGGTCGACCGTAGCCGCCTCCCCCCTGCCCTATCTGCGCAATATCCCCGTTGACATTCATCGTATAGACTTGACCGGAGCTAAGTTTCGAGATCGAGTCGACTTGCCAGCCTCCCAGCAATACTGCCGGGAGACCCGTGTTGAGAAACTGTTTGCCTTTCCCGAACGGTAAGTCATAGAGACCAGAAACCGACAAGAATTGAGGAACATCGAATGCCGACACCGCCCTGGCATTGCGAGGGTTGTAGAATTCCTGGACCGCCGCGCCGCCTCCCGGACCAGCTTCAGCTAAACCAAACCGTCCGCTGCCGTCGTCGATAGACTTCGACCACGTGTACGAGACGAGATACTGGAGCCCGTGTGAGTATGGGTGTTCTAACTTCACTTGTAGTGAGTTGTAATTGGAATTCGCCGTGTTTTGGTCCCACGGTGTTGGAACCATGTAGGGATAAGGCACCGTCGACAGATCGCCAGGCACTTTGGCTACGTTACTGAAGCCACCGTAGTCGAGCCGGTGCGACTCCGATCCGACATAGCTTACCCCAATTATGTTCTTCTTGACTGCAGCATCGATACCGAGGTTGTACTGCTCGGAATAGGGAATTTTCTCCTTAGGGTCGAAGAAAAAACCTGTTTGATTGAATGGAGTTGCGGAGGGCAGACCAAGTGATACGCCAGCCTGCGATTGTTCAAAAGTCGTGGGCGTAGCAGTAAGAGTTTGGTTATAGGTGGGACTTGCGACGCCGCTCGATGGCCAACTGTCCACCGAATTGGAAAATGTCTGACCAACACCGCTCAGGTCGTCATACAGGATTCCATAGCCCCCGTGCACTGCAATGTCATGCGGCGCTCTGTATGCGAAGCCTAACCTCGGTCCAAAGTCAACCCAGATAGGAGCGGGCCCGTAGAATGGATTTGGATCGACCTGAATGTGACTACCCGCGATGGAGCCGTCATACCCAGGCACGGCCGCAAGATCCGTCGCAGCATCCGGGCTCGTACCGGGAATGCATGGCGACACGTCGGAAGCTGCGCAGGCAGGAGGCAGTTTTCCTCCCCCGATATAGTAAATCCCGTTGTCAAAGTCGAAGCCATTGTCCAGGCCCAGGGAGAGCGTTGGCTGATCCAAGTGATCGAAGCGCAAGCCCACATTTACGGTCAGTCGAGAATTCACTTTCCACGAGTCAGCGGCAAACAGGTCCCATGCAACCATCCTGCTCTTGTACCCACCGGATTGAAAATTGTAGCTTGCGCTCGCAGGAAGCGAAAGAAGGGTGGTCGCAAGCGGGTTCCCCGTATTCGGCGCCACGCCTGTCGGAGAAGGTGCTGAGCCCGGGGTTCCTGTTGTCAGTGGTTCTGCTGTTGGGAGAATACCGAAGCTGTCGTCTTGGCTTGTAGTCTCCTGCGTGCGCCACTGCTCGACGTAACCACCGCCAACTTTGAACATGTGCCTTCCGCGTTCCATAATCAGGTCCCCGGAGAGGTTGGAAGCTAAGTCCTTTCTTATGGCGACTCCGCCAAGACTTGTTCCCCTGTAGAAATTCGAGAACTCCAACTGTGGTGGTCCAAACTGCGAAAGATCGGTGGTCAATCCTGTCAATCCGCCATTTCCCAGGCTGTCTTCAACTTGCCATGCTGGACTAAACGGGCGGCCAAGGAAACCGCCGCGGACATCGACGAGTAACTTAGGCGAGAAGATGTGCGTGTAGCCGAAGCCTTCGTTTGGCGCGAGAAATTTCGTTGTTTGGTTTACATGCAGATACACAGGCGATTCGATGAGCTGCTGTTGATCGCTCCATCGCAACCAGAAGGAGTCCTTGCTTGAGATAACCTGATCCAGCCTTCCACTAAAGCTGGTGTCATTGTTGATGTTTGGATTCTTATTCAAGACGTTGCCGCTAAGATTCGTCGCGTTCGGTTGATCCAAATAAAACTTGAGATAGTTCTGGATTGCCGTATCGATGCGGTTGGCAGGAATCACATTGCCGCTAAATTGTTGCCGGACCAGGATGGCATTTCCCGCGCCATCAATGCCGGTAGTCGTGGTGGCTGGGTCATAAATCGGCTGAGGAGTTGTGGTTCCTGGAATCGTATAAATGGATTGAGAGAAGTCTCCGTTGAGTTCCGCCGATGTTGGTTCCCAATAGTAGGTATTATTTGGGTTCAGATATTTCCATCCCTCATAGCCGAAGAAGAAATGGGTCTTGTCGCGCCCGTTATAGAGCTTGGGAATGCGAACCGGACCGCCGACCGTCACGCCGAATTCATTCTGACGGAACGGCGCCGGACCGGGCTGACCTACATCTGCAAAGGAATCTCGCGCGTCGAAGAAGTTGTTTCTGAGGTATTCCCATGCGGACCCGTGGAATTGATTCGTTCCAGACTTGGACACAAGGTTCGTTACGCCGCCCAGTACCCCACCATACTCGGGATCGTCGGGGTGAGAGACCAGCTTGAACTCCTGGATTGAATCGAGGATGGGAAGCGCGCCGTAAGCTGTCGAGCGGAAGTCGGTGTTGATGACGCCATCGTACATGTACATCTGCGAGCGGTTCTCCTGGCCGTTGATAGCAGGATTTGCGTAATCGGAGCCAGGCAGGGCAAAGGTTTGGCTATCATCGCCTGCCAAGCCTGCGCCCTGGCTGACTGAAATGGGCGTTGCACCCGGCGCCAACAAGAGCAATTGAGAGAAATTTCTGCCATTCAACGGAAGGTCTTCCACAGCCCTTTCCCCGATAACGCTACCCAGTTCCGAGCCGGAGGTCTGCACACCCTGCACATCCGCCTGGACCGCAACAGTCTCATTTGCTCTCCCGGTTGCAAGGGGGGCGTCCAGCGTCAAGCTCTCGTCCACTGTCAAAACGATGTTTTCATCAGTCCGCACAGAGAACCCGGACTTCTCGAAAACGATCTGGTACCTCCCCGGCGGCAATAGGTTGAGGACGTAATTTCCGGTACCATTGGAAACAGTCTTACGAAAAAAACCGGTTTCGATATTGGTCGCGGTGACGGAGGCTCCGGGAATCAAACCTCCATTTGCGTCCGATACGCTTCCCGAAACCTGCGCCGTGGTCGTTTGGCCGTTGGCAAGTTGATGGGAAGCGCCTAAGAAAAATCCAAGGAGCACCAACCCAATCCAATTCACCTTACTCCTGCATCTTGGGCCGTTTTCCGTCAAAAGAACATCACGCAGTCCTGGCATCATTTCCCTCCAAAGTTTATCGATTAGAGATGCGTTACGTTTACTGCCTGGTTTTGTCAACCGTGTGCCGCACATCCGAGAGTGACAGAGGGCGTTTGCGTCGCCCGTTTTTTTCACGTCGCCTCCTTAAAATCTGACTTGTCAAGCGTCGATCGTCCATTTCCGAGGACAGTCCGCACCTGTTTTTCAAATTGGGGAGGATTAGAGTCGGACAGCGCTGAGATCCGTAAGGTGAATTACGGTGCTCTTGGTCAATATTTTTATAAATGTCTCATTTCAAAAGTTGTTACGATTAGCATTTCCAGTTCGAGCGAGAGGGTACAGTACCTCTCCAGCGACGTCACAGCGACGTCCCAGTCGCAGTCGTTTGACGAGCCTCCTCGGTCTCGGTATGGTTATACGGAATCCACAAACACCCTTTATGCGGGATGAAGCAGAGGAAGTGAGCAGAGATGAGGCTGAAAGAGCACTTCGAGGCGTGCTGAATGGGCGCGCGTTTCGATCAAGCCTCCAATGCCAAGCCCTCTTGCGATACATCGTGGAACATTCCTTGTCGCAAGAAACAGAAGCGCTTCGGGAGCGCGTGATTGGGGTAACCGTCTTCGGGCGCGCATCGAACTACGATGCCGGCAATGATCCCGTAGTTCGCGCTCGGGCCGCAGAAGTCCGCAAGCGCCTGGCGCAACACTACATGCACGAAGATGGAGCTAAGGAGAGAATTCGAATCGAAATTCCGAGCGGCTCGTATAGGGCCTTATTTGAGGCGTGTACCGGCAAGCCATCGGAAGAGGCGGATCGTGCACCTGGGAAAAGCGACGGAGCGCCTGCAGGGGCCGCCGAGCAAGTGGGAGAACTAACACCCTCATCGATGGATATTGCAGCCAAGCCATCAGACGACAACTTGCCTTCGTTTAAGTCCGAGCAACCGCGGTTCAACTGGTCGACACAGATAGCCGGAGCTCCGGTTTCTGGCATTGTCCTGCTCGCCTCTGCTTTGGTCGTAGTCGGTGTGCTCCTTTTTGCCGCCGGCTACTGGACAAGGACTGTTCTTCCTTCGCCACAATCCGATGTGGAGTATTCAAGGCAGAAATTTTCGAGTACCAACGATCCCGTTAGCGCTTTCTGGGGTCCGTTTCTCAAAGAGGACCCATCCCCAATCATTGTGTATGCGGATCCGATATTCCTCATCGACACGTCGGGGGACCTGCTGCGATTTCGTCGTGGTGCGGCTGATTTTCGCGGCGCAAAAGTAGACCCGGACGTGGCACGTCTATATGCGTCGAACCCAACAGTGGTCAAAGCTGCCGGCTCCCTTTTCTACGACAACGGCTATACAGGGACTGGAGATCTAATGGCCGTCAGCAGAGTGGTCGCCGTGCTCTCTCGCATGGGTGGAACCCCACGGGTTCAACCCAGCCGCCAGATAACGTTGGGAGATTTGAAGGCGCACAATGTAATCATTGTGGGATCTACCTTTCAAAACGTCGCCGTCGCAGAGCTTGTTTCGACCGGCGCTTTTGAATTCGTGGAACCCGACCTGCACGACCCATGGTCCGGTCGCATTGTTAATACCCACCCGCAGCCCGGAGAACAATCCCAGTACGAAATAGCGCTCGATCCCGCTACTCACAAGGTCAGAGGCGACTACGCACTCATTTCGTTCCAACCCGGTCTGGCGCCAGGGCGACATATTGTTCTCATGGCTGGGATTGATACAACGGGAAATGAGGCTGCAGCACTCTTCCTTAGCTCGGTAGAAGGTTTAAAGAATATTTCCAATGCCCTGTCTCATACAAGAACCGGGGGCCAATCGCCAGGAAACCTGGCCTTTCAGGCGCTGTTGCACGTAGACATTGTTGAAGGTAGTCAAGTTGGGGATACCCGCCTTGTTTTGCTGCATTCCAATGCAATTTCATTTCAAGGGAAATGACTTACCCCCTGAATCGCTGAGCGGTCGGATGCTCTGCCGCACGCGAGGTCAAAATCAAGACAGCACAACCGCGTGAGCGCTTAAGCGAAGGCAGCCGCTGCGGTTGTTGGACTACTTTATGGCACTGGAGCGCGGTGTGAAGCTGGACCGCCAGTGCAACCACTGCCAACAATGGCTTCCCTCCGAATGAGGGATGTTCTACTACGAAGAGAGTGCTGGCCGGGGTGCCGAGTGAATTCTTTGGATACTACCGAGTGCTTTTGAGTAGCTCTGGTCGCCATCGACGCTCATGTTTTCAATCGGTTACAAGCTATTGTCGATGGCATGGGAGAGGTCGTAGATTCGATCTCGACCAGGTTCGCCAAAATTAACAACTTCGACAGCTGATCCTTCCGACAAGGGATGCTAATGGGCTCTGGAGTTCTCCATCGGTAGCGTCATCTCAACAACTTTCGAAGTTAAATCCCATTTTGCTGGGAGACCGCACGAGTTGCGCACATATATGCCCTGAGGTAACAGCCACTGTGGCCAAACAGTTCGTTATTGGTCGTCTCCGTGCTCAGCGACGAACACTGCAGCACGCGAATCCACATCGGCATGGGAAGTATGCGGTAGGTGAGCTTCCTGAAAACGAACTCGGCAAACATAGACCGTATCTTCGGTCTGTTCATGATGCCAGAATTTGCTGCGTTATATTTCATGTGGCGACGCCTGGTATTGGCGGGGAAGATGATGATCTGGTGCGGGCCTCGTTCAGCGTTGGGCAGGAGTTGAAACGTCATTCTATCGGCTCTGAGACCTTCCGGGAACATTCAGAAGATATGCGCGGCAGCCCTAGAAAACGGTGGGGGCCGCGCCGACGGCGATTGTCGGAAAACCGGCCGGCAAGCCGCGGGCATTACAGGGGCTTGGACCAGACCGGCCGAAACCAGTTATGGGCGATGAAACGGTTTAGTAGAGCGCAACACTTGACAAGTCTTGTGTCAGAGCTGTATAAGGCTCTTCGATCAAAAGACCGGACGCGGGACTCAATCCAAAGTATGGGCGTGGGCTCCATCATCGGACGGACACTTGCGCCAGACAAGACCGAGTTTCAACAACTTCAGGAGGAAAACTATGACGCGCTTATCGAGATTTTTGCTCGTCGCAGCTGCGATCCTATTCGCATGTTCAAGTGCTTGGTCGCAGGGCATCTTCGCCACCATTACAGGAATTATCTCCGATCCCTCTGGGGCCGTGGTTCCAGGCGCAAAGGTGATCTTGCAGAACGCAGCTTCCGGCGATAACCGCCAAACCACATCAGATGCTCAAGGCTATTACACCTTTGCTTCGGTGTCGGTCGGCACCTACAACCTGGTAGTGAACCACCAGGGCTTTCAAAAATTCGAAGAACAGGGAATCCCAATCGGCGGCGGTGACCTGAGGACCCTCAACGTTTCTCTGAAACTGGGGGCCGAGACTCAGACCGTAGAAGTCAACGCCGTGGGGGACATTCTTACTCCTGAGGATTCTGGCGAACAGACGATCACCCTATCCACCGTGCAGCTCCAGAATTACGTTCAGACCGGGAGCGACGCGGCGGAATTCATCAAGATGATGCCTGGATTCGGCATCCAGAACGGCGTCTCCAATCAATCCGGCTATACCGGCGAAGTCATCGGGATCAACGCCAACGGAAACGGCGGAAGCCAGAGCCCGCTCAACAACAACTTTACCTATGACGGCTTGCCTGGAAACACGCTCGACATCGTCTCCGACGGTGCGCACGTTTCCGACCCCGGCTGCAACTGCGACACTCCTGTCAATCCGAACTCCGACTTCCTGCAGGAGTTCAAGGTGTTGAGCGACGACTACAGCGCCGAAGAGCAGAAGGGCCCGATGGTCATCACCTCGGTGACCAAAGCCGGCGGTGCGCAATTTCATGGAGAAGGCTTGTTCGAGGCGCGCAACTACACCCTGAACGCGAATGACGCTTACAACAAGGAACTCGGGGCAGCGCGCCCGCAAAACAAGTTCTATTACGAAGGTGGAGATATCGGCGGCCCGATCCTGAAGAGCCGCAAGAAGCTCTTCTTCTTTGGCGGCTTTGAATATTATGGCCAGACGCTGGACACCGGCGTATTAACCGGCACGGTTCCTGTGCCCAGCATGCTCACCGGAGACTTTTCGGCGGGCACGCTTTCCCAGTTGGGGCCTGCGTGGTACGGGCCTGGTGGCTCTGGGGCGACACAGCACCAGGTGTGCACCCCCGCTACCGACACCAGCCCGGGTACTGCCTGTGCCGGGTGGGCCAACGGGCAGATGCCGTCGAACTTAATCGACCCGAGCATGCAGGCGCTGATGAAGCTTTACCCGAAGCCCAACACCACTCCCACAACGTCGAATGGCGGTTTCAACTACGTACAGACTGAGATCTTCAACCAGAACGACACCCAGTTGTTGCTCCGTGGAGATTACGACATCAGCGAGAATACCAAAGTCTGGGCTCGCTGGAACTGGCAGACCGAGGTTCAACCCTTTCCGATCCAACTATGGGGATCGAATGCGGTCGATCAGATGCCTTATCCGACCAGCGTCCTGGGCAGGAATCGCTCTAACTCAATCGCTGCGACCATCACGCACACCTTCAGTCCGACTTTAACCAATGAAGGCGTCTTTGCCTGGACGCGGATCCTGTTCCCGAATGTGTTCGCTGATCCCAGCAAGGTGGATCCATCCACCATCGGATACACCGATCCGACGTTGTACAATCACACAACCCCGACCCACATGATGCCGAATTTTGGCGGCGACCAGTGGAGCGGTCAGCAGGAAGCGGGCTTCTTCGCCAACTACGGAGGTTTCTATCTTGGCGGCGCGGGCCAGGGTCTGTTCGCCAACAAGTGGATGCCGAGTTTCTCTGACACCGTCACCAAAGTATTCCGTACCCACACCATTGCCGCCGGCATGTTCTACGAGTGGATCAAGAACGCCCAGCCGGACAGCGGTAACAGCCAGGGGACCGCGCAGTTCAACGCCGCCAGCAACTCGTTAACCTATGGCGATTCGTATGCCGACGAGTTGGGTGGCAACCTTCAGGACTACTCTGAGACCAACTTCAACCGTCTGGACTCGGAATCGTATTACACCATCGAAGCGTTTGCTCAGGATACCTGGGTCATCAGGCCAAGACTTACCCTCAACTACGGCGTGCGTTTCACGCACTTTGAGCCGTGGGTCGATGACGAGCACGATGGCTATTCGATTTGGGTGCCGTCGCAATATAGCTCGGCCAACGGTGGCGCCTGCGCCGCAACTCCCACCTTCTGTGGATTCGAGTGGCACAAACAAAATCCCTCCGTTCCTCTCGCCGGTTTCCCGACGCGGACGCTCTTCTATCAGCCGCGCATCGGCCTTTCCTACGACCTGAGGGGCGATGGCAAGACAGTGATCCGCGGCGGCTGGGGGTACTTCTTCTATCACACCGGCCAATTCACCAGCGGTCTTGACACCTCGGCGGGAGAAGCCTCGGCCACCGTTTCGCCCTCCAGCATCGGCAGCAACGGGGTCGCGAAACAACTTCTTGAAAGTCAGTTGGGTAGCGTACCCTTCAATTCCGCAGTCTCCTCGCCCACGCCGGTCAACAGCACCGACGACAAAGAGCCGTACACCGAGGATTACAACGTCACCATCGAGCAAAGAACTCCATGGTCCGGCCTGGCGGCGCTTGCATATATCGGAAACGTAAGCCGCGATCTGCCCAGCGGCGGCGGATACGGCAGCGACGTCAACCTGATTCCGTTGGGCACGTTGACGACGGGTCCGAACGCGCCTGCGGTTCCCGGCCAGGCAAACGTCAACAACTTCCGGCCATTCGTCGGTTACGGCCAGATCAACATGGTGGTCAACAATACTTACTCCAATTACAACTCCCTTCAAGCCAGGTGGGCTCACCAATCGTCGAAGATCCTGATGCAACTTAATTACACCTGGTCAAAAGCCATGGGAATCGTTTCTTGCTCATCTCCGACGCTCGGCGGTCTCTGCGGCGCGACTCTCAACCCATTCGTCCTGGGCGACAACTACGGGCCGCTGCCCTCGGATCGCCGCCAGCTATTCAACGCCGTCTACAACTTCAACCTGCCAAGCCCGATCCACGACAACAAGCTGCTGGGTGGAGTGGTCAACGGCTGGCAGATTTCGGGACTCACGAGTCTACAATCCGGCGCCAACCTGACCGGGAACGCGGGCTATAACTGGAACATGAATTTGAATAGCGCTGTGATGCCCGGCACGCCCACCACTGGACCGGATGCCAACTATATTGGCAATCAGTCGATCTACGGGACCCCGGACATCTCGTTTACTCCGCTCGTCACCTGCAATCCGCATTCTGGACTGGCGGCTCATCAATATGTAAACCCAAGCTGCTTTGGTGTGTCTACAACCGTTGGACAAGGCGGCCCATTCGTCCTGCCCACCGAGTACGGGCCGGCCTACTTCAACTCCGATCTGGGCATCTTCAAAAACTTCCGGATCGGAAGCAGGGAAGACAGCAAGCTGCAAATTCGCGCGGAAGCTCAGAACTTCCTCAATCACCCGCTGCGTTCCTTCCCGAACAACAATAACCTGAGCCTGAGTTTCCAGCAGCAGACGGCGCAGTCGGGCGGTCAGACGGTGGGAACCAGCACTTTCACGCAAACCAACTCCAATTTCGGCGTTGCACAATACCTGCAAGGGCATAGAATCGTCGAATTAACGGCCAAGTACTACTTCTAATCCCATCGGGGAAATCCCCCCCCGGCTCCGCCCGGGGGGGATTATTATTTTTAGAGTGCATTCTATGAGCCGGATCGCCTTCATGCTGCTATGCCTGTCCCTCAGCTGCGCGGCCCAAGGCACGGTCGAGCAGCCGCAGGAACTTATGCGGAAGGCCGTCGAAGCGCAGCAGGCTGGACGCTTCGACGAGGCAGTCCAGGATTACCGCATCCTGGCCAAGCAGTATCCCAACATCTTCGAGATCAGATCGAACCTGGGAGCCGCACTGGCGGGCGAAGGGCGGTACACCGAGGCGATCGCCGAGTATCAGAAGGCGCTCGCCATCCAACCCAACCCTGCCGTGCGGCTTAATCTTGCCCTAGCCTATTACAAGAGCCAGGATTACGAAAAAGCCGCGCCGGCGCTGAAGCAGGTGCACGCCGAAGAGCCTGCCAACATGCAGGCCATCGAACTGCTCGCGGATTGCTACCTGCGGCTGCAGCAGAACCGCAACGCGATCGCTCTCCTCACTCCGATTCAGAACCAGGATCCCGGCAATGACGCCGTCACTTATCTTCTCGGCACAGCCCTGGTTCGCGACGGCCAGGCGGCGCAGGGCCAGAAAGTCATCGACAGACTCCTGAGAAACGGAGATTCCGCGGAATCTCGAATGCTCATTGGCACCGCGGCGTTCATGGCCCGCGATTACGAGCGAGCCCGCGTCGAGCTTGAAAAGGCGATCGAATTAAATCCCAACCTTGCGGAAGTGTATACGTATTACGGAAAGGCACTTCTCGAATCAGGTGACCAGGCGGGCGGCCAGAAGGCATTGGAAAAAGCGCTCGAACTCGATCCGAACGACTTCACTTCCAATCTCGATATGGGTCTCCTGCTTCGGCAAACCCAGGATTACTCCGGGGCAATGAAATACCTTTCTCATGCTCTCCAGATTCATCCCGGTGATCCAGGTGTCCGCTTCGAAATCGGCAGCACCGAATTAGCGCAGGGGAAACTGCAGGAGGCCGCCGACGAGTTGGAGTCCTTGCTCAAAGATCAGCCGGACTTTAGCGAGGCCGTGTGGCAACTGGGTAATGTTTATATCCGCGAGGGCCGCAAGGCGGACGGCCAGCGTGAGCGCGCAATTTATATGAAGATGAAAGCTGCGCCGCAAGCCCAGCCGGATCTCGCGACAAAGGACTCCAAGTGATGGCGTCGGAGGCGCGCAGCAGCCGCCCGGCATACGGGCGAAGGCCCAGCGTGTCGGAGGAATTTCCGGAGACGAACTCACCGTAGTAAGGTTGGGCCGGATGGTCGCTTCCGCAGGGCGCACACTCATCTCGTGGTGGGAGGATTCAAGCGCCGCGAAACTCGCGAAGCCGGCAGCATTGATGCGTTCTGAGCGGTTTCGATCATTGCCAGTATGTTTTCGAGCGGCGTGCCGGCCTGAACGTTGTGGCAGGAGCAGCAGATGTAACCGGCCCCATCTGCGCCCAGAGTGTCGAGGCAATTGCGCACCTCGCGGCGAACGTCGTCGGGGGTTCCGCGCGGCAGCGCAAACTGATTGTCGACGCCGCCGTGAAACGTGACTCGATGGCCGAATTCGCGTTTCAATTCAGCCATGTCCATTCCCGGACAGATATGCTGAATCGGATTGAGAACATCCACGCCGCAATCGAGGATGGGCCCGAGCAGGCGTCGCGCCGCGCCGTCAGTGTGGTAAAAGACGCGCAAACCATGGGAATGAATCAGATCGCACCAGCGCTTGAGACGCGGCTGCAGATGCCGTTTCCACATGGCAGGCGACATCAGGAGCGTCCGTTGTCCCGCAATGTCGTCGCTAATGAATACGAGGTCAAGCGACTTGCCGGCGCGCGCGAAATAGCGCTGCATCATCTCCGTTTGAATCTGCTCCACGCGGTCTAGAATTGCGTCGACAAGTTCCGGCGCCTCCACCAGATCCATCAGTGACTGTTCCAGCCCGCGCAACTGGCAATAAATCTCAAAGTGCGAGACCCAAGGTCCGATTACGGCAAAGTGCTCGGCCGCCTCTTGTGCCTTGGTCACTGCAGAGTCGTAATCGAAGTTTTCCACGATCGGCCACCATGGATAGTCGGTGAGCGACTTCGGCGAGTTGAAGGCGGCGAGCGGCGCGGAGTCGAATTCCGCGTAATGGGCTTCACCGGCCTGGATCTGCCTGAGTGGCACGCCCCACATGGTGCGATCGCCGCCCGACTCCGCCCCCGCGCCGCTCTGCGCGCCCGCGCGGTCGCCTGCGGCTGTCTGGTAATCCATGAAAACCCAGACAATCTTGTCGAGGTTGAGCGCTCGATACATCGCCAGGTCGTCCGTGACGCCGCAGTATTGCCGCAGAACCTCACCAACTTCGGGCGTATGCCAAAGATCTACCGGCAACCGGTCGACCGGCTCGCGATTCAAGACAGCCAGTATGCGCTGCCGCGGGGTCATTGTTACCGACATTCTTCGCTCCACTTCTTTTTCAATCGGAGTTCCAGTTCTGTTTGTTAGTTGGAAGCGAATATACCACCCGGTTGCGACGTTGGCCGGAAAGAAATCCCAGCCGTCTGCGTTACCCAATGAGGGATTGTTCCTATCTACGTCGCGCGAAGTGATTGTACTGGTGTCGCCGGGAGCGCCGTGTAACAATGGCTCGATCCAAATGGAATTCAAATCCGGAGTCTGAAGTCCGCGTTGGTTTTGAGTCGGCTCCGCATTTCAAGATGAGGGCGAATTCGTGAACGGAAAGTTCAGCAGGCGGGAAGTTCTGAAGTCGACGGCAGTGGGTTTTGTCTCCGTTGGTTTACCAGAAATTGTTTTGGGCATTAAGTCTCCAAATGCGAACAGCCTTGTTGATGATTTCATCCAGCCTCCCGACGATGCGCGGCCATGGGTCTACTGGTATTTCATGGACGGCAATCTGACCCGCGAGGGGATGGAAGCCGATCTTGCGGCGATGAAGCGTGCCGGCATCGGGGGCGCGATCTATCTTGAAGTCGGAATCGGCATTCCGCCGGGTCCAATCGAATTCATGAGCGAGCCCTGGCAACAGCTTCTCGGTCATGCGTTTCAAGAGGCCGATCGTCTGGGCATCGAAATCGCTCTCGCGGCGGGACCCGGCTGGTGCGGCGCCGGGGGCCCCTGGGTAAAACCCGATCAATCGATGCAGCACCTGGTGGCCAGCAAGACCCAGGTGCAAGGGCCGATTGCTTTCGACGCAGCGCTGCCTCAACCGCCGCCACGCGCGCCGTTTTTCGGAGAAGATACGCTGTCTCCAGACTTGCTGAAAATCTTCAAGGAGTTTTACCGCGACGAATACGTGCTCGCCTTCCCCGCTCCCGCGAACGGCGATTCCATTCCCGATATCGACGAGAAGGCGCTCTATACGCGCGGCTCGTACTCATCCCAAATTCCCGGACCCTACACAACGCGCCCCTGGGTGCGACCCTTCCTGCCCAGCAGGTCGAGTTACGAGCCGGTGTCAGCCAAGAATGGTATCGCATCGGACAAGGTCATCAACCTGACCGATAAGCTCTCGCCGGATGGGCGGTTGACCTGGAATGTTCCCGCAGGAAACTGGACCATTCTGCGCTTCGGCCGCACTCTCACCGGCCAAACCACGCGCCCGTCTCCCAAGCCGGGACTTGGCCTCGAGTCGGACAAATTTGATTCGGGCGCCATGGATGCGCACTTCGACGCCTACATTGCCTCGCTCCTCAAGAAGACTGGAGCCCCGCAACACTCCGGCCGCGGCTTAGTGGGCCTGCACTTCGACAGTTGGGAGATGAGTTCGCAAAACTGGTCACCTCGCTTTCGGGAGGAGTTCAAGCGTCGCCGCGGCTACGATCCGGTTGCATTCTTGCCCACGTTCACCGGCTCGGTGGTGGATACCCGCGAAATTTCGGAGCGGTTTCTGTGGGACATCCGCAAGACTGCAAGCGAACTGGTGTGCGAGAAGCAGGCAGGACGGCTGCGCGAGCGCGCCAGGCAATACGGGCTGGTGCTCGCGCTCGAGCCCTATGATCTGAATCCCTCCGCCGATCTCGATCTCGGCGCTACGGCGGATGTCCCGATGGCCGAGTTCTGGTCGAGAACTTACCCGTATTTTCCGCCTACGGATTTCAGCCTTGCGGAAGCAACCTCGGTTGGCCACACGCAGGGGCGCAAGGTGATCGGCGCAGAATCATTTACTGCCCTGATCGAGGAGAGAGGTCATCAGCATCCGGCCTCCGTGAAGGCGGAGGGAGACTGGGCTTTCTGCCAGGGGATCAATAAATTTGTCATTCACCGTTACCAGGCGCAACCCTGGCTCGATCGTTTTCCCGGAATGACCATGGGAACCGATGGCGGCTTCGGCGTGCATTGGGAACGCACCCAAACCTGGTGGGATTTCGTGCCCGCCTATCATGCCTACATCAGCCGCTGCTCGCAGATGCTGCGTCGCGGTCTCTTTGTCGCCGACATTCTCTATCTGACTCCGGAGGGTGCGCCCAGTGTCTTCTTTCCGCCGCGTTCCGCGTTTCGTCCTGGCACGTTCGCCGATCGCCGCAGCTATAACTTCGACGGATGCGCGCCGGAAACATTGATTGCCCGAGCTTCGGTCAAGGACGGGCGAATCGTCTTTCCCGATGGCATGTCGTACCGGCTGCTGGTGCTGCCGCGGTTCCAGACCATGACGCCGCGCACGCTCGGGAAGGTGGTGCAGTTAGTGGAAGAGGGCGCCACCGTTCTGGGAGCCCCACCGGAGAAGTCGCCCAGCCTGTCGAACTACCCGGAATGCGACGGCCAGGTGCGCGAACTCGCCGCGAAGCTGTGGCCGGAAGGCAAGGCGATGCCGGAACGCCAGGTAGGCCGGGGCCGGGTGGTCCTCGATGCGGCAGCAGCACGCAAGGCTCCCGCGAATCCGCTTGCGGAGGCTCAGTGGATATGGTCGGCATCGGGCGGCGCGACCGGCGACAATCCATATTTCAAGCGCAAATTCTCCATCGAAGATACCCGTAACATCGAAACCGCGATGTTGGCGATTACCGCGGACAAGAGTTACAAATTGTTTTTGAACGGGGGCTTCGTCCTGAACGGAAGCGCGGTGCAGCGGGTCAGCCGAGTGGATGTCAGTAGCCTGCTTCGCTCCGGTACGAATGAATTTTGTGCGTATGTCGAAGGCAGCGCAATGAAGTTAGGCCAGTCCGCACTCATCTCAGACAGCGCAGTCGATAAGGCTGCGCAGCCAGGCGTGATTGCCTCACTGGCCGTCCGCTTCAAGGACGGGAGCGAATTTAAAATTCATACCGACCGTGAATGGACCTGTTCTGCGGCGGAGTCCGGACCCGCGGCACCCGTCACCGAACTTGGACCCTGCGACATGTCGCCGTGGAAGCTGAATGACGCGTCCTTCGAGCAGGACGACATCTATCCCAGTTATGCCGTCACCGCGGAGTTGCTTGGGCGGATGGGCGTCGAGTGCGACTTCGAAGCCGACGCGCCCCTGCGTTATATCCATCGCAGCGACGCCGACGAGGAGTTCTACTTCCTGGCCAACGGTGAATCTCATGCGCAAAGCGCAAGCTGCCGTTTTCGCGTAACTGGTCGTCAGCCCGAATGGTGGGACGCCCTGACCGGCGAACGGCGCGACCTGCCACGGTTTTCGCAAAGCGGCGGCCGGACAGAGATTCCAATTTGCCTCGAGCCACTCGGAAGCGGATTCGTCGTCTTCCGCAAGCCGGCAACAGCGCCGGCCTCATCACGCGGCGAAAACTTCGCCCGACTTGAAACCGTGGCCACGCTTGCAGGGCCGTGGGAGGTTGCATTCGATCCCAAATGGGGCGGCCCGGAACACATCACGTTTGCGCACCTCGAAGATTGGAGCAAGCGTCCCGAGCCCGGAGTTCGATCCTACTCCGGCAAGGCGACTTACAGGACCGTCTTCGATTGCGATTCGGTCGATGGCAACACGCGCGCTTTTCTGTCTCTCGGGAGTGTCGCCAACATCGCCTCAATCAAACTCAATGGCCGCGACCTGGGAGTGGTCTGGTGCCTACCGTGGCGCATCGCATTACCGGCAGGCCTGTTGCAACCGCGCGGCAACTCCCTCGAAATTGTGGTGGCCAATCTCTGGATCAACCGCCTGATTGCCGATAGCGGACTGCCGGTTGAGAATCGGCTAACGTGGATCACTGGAAATCCGTTCCATCCTCAAGACCCACTGCTCGAATCGGGCCTGCTCGGGCCGGTCACCATCCAGTCGTGCGCCATAAACAAAGCGAACTAGGCAGGTGGTTAATGCCTGATGGTGCGGCGGTTCTATTCTCTAGACGCGGCCTGAAAGAGCGTCTGTTCCCGCCTCGCATCGTCAGAGCGGCCCCCAGCGAAGAGATGGGCATCAGGCGGTAGTGCAGAAGTAGGTCGGGCCGCCTGGCGGGCGACTGCCGCACACGCACCGTACGCAGCCTGGAGCATGGAGTTTTCGAAAGGAAGGCGGCAGCCGAGATACCGGCTGCCGCCTTGTGATTTATTGCTACCGAAAGGGCATCAATTCAGAAGCGGATGTGGCCCTCGAACTGCAGGAAGCGGGGTCCGTTCTCCTGGCTGGTGACCTTGCCGAAGGTGCCTTCTCCGCCAGCGTTGGCGTTCATATTTGGGTTCTGGAAGATGGCGCGATTGAAGATATTGATCGCGTCTGCCCTGAACACGAAGCTGGTATTTTCTCCCCAAAAGAACGG
>Ga0182013_10003155_pt1 | contig 20929 bp, 26 predicted proteins | sample 612S2MmetaG_FD_120487 | JGI IMG/M metagenome (GOLD analysis project Ga0182013, IMG submission 120487) | Permafrost microbial communities from Stordalen Mire, Sweden - 612S2M metaG | ecosystem: Environmental > Terrestrial > Soil > Wetlands > Permafrost | place: Sweden: Stordalen | collected... | reverse complement strand
AGTTGGACCTGGTGGCTGATGACAATCTTGGGCCTGTACGCCGGACTGCGGCCGCAAGAAACCATCACGCTCGAGGTCGGAGACTTCACGCTGCCTGACGAGGGCTACGGCTCGGTGCACTTCGCGACCGCCTGGAATGGGGCCGGCGGAGAATGGGGCACACCCGAAGAGGACGTCGGACCAACAAAGACGACGCGACATCGCACAGTGCCGCTCACGCCGTACGTTGTGTGTTGCGTGCGCGAGTACCTCGAGTTCACCGGTCTCACTGAGGGCAAGCTTTTCATGACCCTCGGCGGCAAGCGCCCGTCAGCGGCCAACTGGTGGCGTGCGCTGCACACAGCGGCGACGAAAGCCGGCGTTGAGCCAGCGTTCTACCCGTACGGACTGCGTCACTTCGCCGCGTCGCACTGGCTCGCTGCGGGCATTGAGCCACCGCGGGTAGCGAGTTGGCTCGGCAACAGTGTGTCCGTGCTGCACGCGACCTACGCTCACGCAATCCGCGGTGGCGAGGCACGCAGTCTGACAATGATGAGCGCCGCGTTCGAACAGTGACACTGCAATGCCGCCACTCTTGTTGACGTGGCGGCATTGCGGGCGTTTGCTCGCTGTTAGGTGTTGGATTACTCGTTCAGCACGTATCCAGGCGATCCAGAATCTTTGAGACCTTGATTGCAAGGTTCATGTATTCGAGGGCGATGTCTCCAACCATGTCAGACCACAGTCCGCCCGCGTTGTAGCGGGTTATTTCATCCGCTTTCGACCGCTCCTTCAAGGGCAGTCGAACTGCAGCGTCGATTTCTTTCACAGCCGCATCAAAGCTAACCTGCGCGATCTTTAGGGCTTCTGGTCGACTCACGTAGGTTATGTCGTCGCTTTGAAAATGTGGAGTGATGCCCCTGATGTCGACGGACAACTCTTTCACGTAGTCCTTGTCTACTTGGTTCATTCCCTTTTCTATTTTGTACATTCGCATGCTTTCTCTCGGGTGGCAAGCGCCACGCTAGTGACAGTCGGCGCGAAACTGAGATCCCAAATACTGGGGTGATTCGCATCTCTGCAAGGATTCTTGTGTGTTGCTCACAAGCGTCAAGGGTGAGCTGTGGGAACTACCCACGAAAGGAATCGCATGTCAGAAGATGAAATACGAACGGAGATTTTCAAGTTCTGGACCAAGGACGGGCCCGTGCAAATGGAGTACGTGACTGACTCGGGCAAAGACCGCCTTGGCATTCTGTACGAAGACATTGGGCCGTCACTCGAGAAGGAAGACAAGCTCGTGGCTATGGCGAGCGAGGCGTTGGCACAGATCAACGCCGGTGGGAGCAAAGTCATACCGGAAGTCACCGATCGGCTGCATGCGCTCTACGGAGATGGTGCGGGGTACATCGAGGTCATGGACCTGACGATGGAACTGAAGTCCGCGTACGATGCGCGGAGGCCCACATAGACGAATCCCCCACCAGCTCACGCTGGTGGGGGATTTGCTCGTCTTAGTAGCGCTCGGGGTGGGTTTTAGGTACAAGAAGCAGTAATCATTGACCTCGATGTCACCAGGTGCGCATCATTTCCGGCCACTAGGACGTCCAGGAACGTGTAGTTAGTGGCTCCGGCCGGTATTGCGTGATTCAAGGTACCTGCATTTACCCCACTGCCGCCTATTGGGTCACCCTGAGGGTTAGTGGGTTGAATTGAGATTGAGCAGTGGGGAATTCCTGACAATTTAGAGACATTGGTCACGTTCAGATAGACCCGAACATACTGACCTGGCAGCTGCTTGAAGGTCCGAACGACCACGCTGTAACTCGCGACCTTCTTTTGATTGCCTACGTAGATGGCGACCATCGGAGCTGCGGCCAAGACTGCTGCGATGACGGCAGCGATCTGTTTGTTGCGCTTGGAGTGGGTGATGCCAAGTCCGACGATTAGGAGAATGAAGAAGATAAATGCGAAGCCGATGAGATAACCCACTGCGGCAGCGTACAACTCAGAGTCGCACTCGGGTAAAGAAAATCCCCGGGCTTCAACGGCCCGGGGATTCCTTGTTGCTTCGCTCTATCAAGTAGCGACTTAGTCAAAAGGAAATGATTCACGTTGTGGTCGGTCAGATCCCCGGGCTCCCATTTACACTTGATGCTTCGTCCCAGGCGAGTTCAAGGGACTCGATGCCGAAACTAAAGGTATCCCGACCCAACCACGCCGGCGGATTGTCCGGAGACTCGAGAATCTCGATGACCGCGGCGAGCAATAGCGCGACTCCTGCCTGCTCGTCGTCTTCGATGTGTGATGGCTGGAGCTGCCAATGGTCGACGAAGTCGGGATAGCTTTCGACGCCGAAGTAAACGCACGTGCGGTTTGCAACATTGTGCGCGATGCGTTCCTCAACCGGTGTCTCGACATTTAGCGTCGAACCTGGTGGATGCAACACCGCGTGGACCATTTCGTGCACACCAGACAGTGTGAGCTCTTCATCGCTCAAGCGAGGGTCCCAAATAAAGAGGGGTGGCGTAAGCGGACGGTACATTGAAAGCGCCTGCGGTACGTGGCCGTAGAACTCCCGGGCGTTCATGATTTCTCGCACGGAAGAGAGGCGACGCGCAAGCGCATCAAGAGAAGCGTTGGTCGGTGTGCTGTCTATGTCCATCACTTCATTTTGCCGAGTGACAACCGCTTTATCGTTTCCGTGATAATGCAGGCAACCCTTTGGGTCGCGATTGCCGCTTATACATTGTTGCCAGGGCGCCGTAGTTGGGTCGCAGGGAGTACGAGAGCGCCGCGGCGAGTATCGGTAAGTCGCGATAGGACATTTACGTCGGATCGAGCCGTCCGAGGTCGGCGATTATCGATGACCCCGTCTTTATGGTCATCTCGACTTCGACCTTTGCTGGCGTGGACGTGAGGTTGGTTCCGGCCAGTGCGGCAGTGATGCTGCGAAAGTCAACCTTTCCCGATCTTGGAAGCTCGACGTGTCCGACTGCACCTCCAGGCCCCTCGCAGCACCGTGGCCGCTATGAGTTGCAATCTGGAGTGGGAATGGGTGGGCGTCGAAGACGTCGAGCGGCTCTGGGCCCAGTTTGCTCACCAGGCCTACGACTCAGCGCGAGCACTGCGGTTAGATAGCGCCATGGACAACTCACGCTTCGCTGCCGAAACCCTCGACCTCTGGCTGTGGTGCGTACCCGACGGCGGCTATTGGTGGTGCGATACATGCAACGAGCGTCACATCGTCGACTGATCGATTTGGCGGTACTTCACTGAATGATTTGGTGGCATTGGCGTCTGTTCGAACTTCTCGTTATTCACTACCTGCAATAACGAACGTGTATCTAACTTGCTCCTCTTTAGCCCCCTTTGTTCGGCCTACACCCGCGATACCCACTTTGAAGCCCGAACGTCTGCCAAAACCCATACGTGGAACGGACTTTGCCGAGATCGACGTTTCAATCTCGCGACCGTTAGCGCCTACTGATGTACGGCTCTGGTCGGCAAGGTCTTCGTGCCGAATCGCTGCACATACGGCTTTTGTTGGCCCCCCCAACTTTGATCTGGCTACGTGTGCCAAAGCCCATACGTGGAACGGATTTTGCCGAGATCGACGTTTCAATCCCGCGACCGTTAGCGTCTACTGACCGGCCGCCATCTTTCGCATGGAGTTGTGATAATGAAGAACGGATTTTGACCTGAACGACCTACGGTCGACCTTGTGAGCAGACCGCCTTCCACGAACTTACCGACGTGTGCCCCGTGCAGTCTTGCCGGCACGGTAAGCCCCACAAGAAGCACAAGAAGCCAACAAGGAGGGACCATGAATACTCGTCACACGTTTGCCGCGCTCGTACTGGTGGGGACAACCCTGTCCCTAACTGGTGCCATCGCCGTCAGTCCCGCCTCAGCGCTCAGCGCGACCAGTCCATTTTGCAGGGCCCTCGGCCAGTTGCCGATCAAGCTGGCATCCTTCGGCCCCACGGCATCACTGCCCACACTCAAAGCCGTTGCCAAGACTGATGCTCGCATCAACGCCACGGCCCTTCGACTCCTCGCCAACGATGTCTCGGGTGACGGCGCCCTATCAAAGGCGACGAACATTCAGAGCTACACCAAGGCTGGTGCACTGCACGCTGCGTGGGCCGAGCGCTATGCCATCGCGATCGCCGCCGACCCGTCGTCGGCTACCGACATCAGGTTCTTGAAGAACGAGTCGGAGTACTCCGTGGCTTACGCCGTTCAATACCTCAGTCTCCTGGTGGCGCTCCACCAGACCCAGAACAAGGTCTGCCCGAACATCCATCCGATCGTGGCCACACCCACCACCACAACCAGCAGCACGGTCATCCAGACCGGCACCAATGATGGCAACACCGTGACGACGTCGGACATACCAACGATCGGCGTCAACACCGGGGGTACCAACCCGTTGACAATCCCCACCCACCCTGGAAAGTAGGGCGACGGCCAGGTGCCACCGAAAATCATCAGTCTCACAATGGTGGGCGATGGGGGACTTGACGTCCTCCGGAGGTCCTTTCGGACCCCTCGACCACATCTCGACTGACCCGCACCCGGTTAGGGGTGTGGTTGGTCATTTCGGTGACGCAAATCAGAGTTCAGCGGGCTGCGCAACATCTTCCGCGCACGCGAGACATCACTCTGAACACCAGGCTTACTCCGGCGGTCCGACGCGTGTAGTTGAGAATTGCTCGAGCGGTTCACCATTTAGGTAGTCAACGCGGTGAACTCGACACGAGACGTGATTCGGTCCACCGCCATCCAAACTGCTCACTACCACTTGAATGCTTGCGACTACGAGGTTCTTGCCTGCAACGTCGGTGTAGGCGATGTCCAATCTCACGGCTCCAATCTCTGCTCGGCCCCCCTGAGGAGTCGAGGGAAAGCAGAAGGCTTCAACGCTGATGCCCGACCAGTTCGCCGATGAAGTCATTATCCTTCCCGTCATCTCAAAATCGGCACCCGTCGGAACTACAGGAGTGTTCGTGAAGATGTTCGTAAAGGGCCGTAACTCGTTGCGGTCATTGAGCTGGCCGTAGCCATGGACCCAACACTTTCCCGGATCGATGAGCGCGAGTCCTGGGCCGACATTCTTGAGCCACACGTGAAAGTTGACTGGCCAGTCGGTATTGCCTTGGAAACCCACCTGCACAGCTCGATGAACCAGGGACGTACCCGAGTGACTGTCTCCACCGTCGCCGATGACAATCCAGGGGCGCGTCACCGCGGTTACAGCATCTCTGGCAGCGGAGGCTTGTTCGTTGCTGACTTCGATTTCCTTTTTGGCGTTCTTAGAGAGTTCTCTCGTCTTCGCAGCCATCCATAAAGTTGCCCCCGCGACGGCGAAGGAAGCGGCGATTCCGGCAATTGCAATCCACACACCCAGGGCGTCAGTTTGAAGTGTGAAGGTGACAGAGAAGAGTTGCTCGCTCATTGAGACGAAGTTACTGCCGCGCACGCACCTTTATCCGCGCTGAGTTTGTCGAGCGAGTGTTTCAGTCCGAACTTGGCAGCGCGGCCAGGAATTCGCTTACCGCCCCGATTGCGCGCCGTTCCAATTGTGCTTCTTCTTCTACATCCTTTGCCAAGAAGCGGGCGTAACTACGGGGCCCAATGTTCTCGCGGGTAGCGAAGGATGCGCTGATCTCTTCGAGAGCGACAGCCACCTCGGGCCGGTGAAACACGGGACGTCGGGAGAAGGTTTCGGCTGCTGCGGCCGGTCCGCCGGGCCAGCTTTCAATGAGCCAGACAATGTCGTAGGCATCTTTTGGTTTGTCACGCAAGCGGAGGGCATTGTTCTTAGCCACCAAGAACGCGAGTGGCCCAGTGACGCGTAGATCCATTTGGAGCCTCCCTTTGTCCCGGGGCAGTACGAATTCGCGACTGATGATTTCAACATCAGTTGTCAGTAGGTCGCCCGCGTCGAGTGCGAGAGCAGATAAACGGCTGCCAAAGTTGTGCTTGCCGGTCGGGTTAGTTGCTTGCGTGGGACGAAACGCTCGGCCAGCCTCGCGCTCCGGGCTCGCCGGGCAGAAGAACTCGACGGTTAGTCCGATTCCATCCCTGCGCCGCCAGCGAAAACTATCATCTCCTATTTGGAAATCCAAACGTTTGAGAACTGTCTCGATGCGCTCGTAGGCCTCGGTATCGCCTTCGACGAGCGCAACGCTGAGGCATAAGTCGATGTCAGCCGTCCCCACGTGTGGTTCGATGCCGGGATCGAGAACGGGAACTAACAGGCCTGGTACGAGGCCCCCAATGAGTACCACGTGAGATGCCATAAACCCAAGTGCGCGGACGAGGTCAGCGGCCTCGGCGGCCAAAATGCCGGCGAGTTCTGGATCGTATCCGTCAACGTGTTGTCCGTCACGCTCGGTCAATGAACTGCTCCTTGAATAGTTGCGCCGCATCTCGACTTCGTCCACCTTGACGTTGTAGGTCAAGCCAAACTCTGATGGCAGGTGCAATGCGAACACCTTGGATCTCTTTTGCCCCGTAGGTGCCCACTTGTCCGACGTCGCTCCAGACTTCCACGTTCATTCCTCGGCCCGCATCGTCGGCATCGAGGTGTTCGAGTCCAAGTTGGGATAACGCTTCTGCTGGCTCGATGCCGCTTACCCGAACTTGCGTAACAGTGATTCGTGAAAGCACTGGTGCCCCGAGAAGATTGCAGGCGGCGGCGCCGGTGACGGCATAGGTCATGGTTGCATCGGTGGCGCGCTCCGCGAAGCGTTGTACCAAATCCCTCTCGGTGCGCGAATACAAGTATGTGGCCGCAGCGACTGGGCGTCGACGGGCGCCGTCTATCTCAGAAAGCCAGTCCAGTGCGGCTCGCCGGTCGTCGAGTATCCGACGTTGCTTTGGACCTCTACCAATCGCGTGGACGAGCCGGTTCTGTTCCATTGCACGGAAAACATTGTGCGCTTGTCCCACTGAAATGGCGGCGTGTTCCGCTAATTGACTGACAGTCCACTCCCATTCGTCGCTCCCAAGAATTACTTGGACAGCTCGAATCCCGGTGGGGCCGAGGCGGGGGCCGTCGTAGTTGGCACTGCCGCTTGAGGTGAGTCGGCGACTGCTGTGGTCAATGTGTACGAAGGTTCCTGGCCACGACAGATGAATCGCACCGCGGCCGTCGAACCACGAGAGTCCAGCGGCTTCGAGTGCATCTCGTTCTTTGTAGGGGATTGATCGATCGATTACCAGACCTATCGCTCGCTCCGGTAAGTCATTCGCGAGGTGGCGTGCGCCGAGGACCGGGTCTGAACCCGGTTGCGGCCGAGGTAATACGATCAAGGGCCGCGTGTGGTCGTCAACGGTAACTCGGGCTTTCGAACCTGAGATGGTGTTTACTTCGGCGACCGCATCCAATACACGTTGGTAGCGATCGAAGTCCTTTGGTTCGAGTCGCAGCGTAACCTTCACTGGATAGCACCCTTCACTACGTACTGAACTCTGTTAATTGGTGAATGATAGCAGACAAGGGCTAGGCCATCGAGATAGCAAGACAAAACATCTCGGAAACGATGCAACGGCGGGCTGATGAGCGCACCGTGACCCCGCACGCGAACTCGTCTCACACACGTCGGGCAGGATGGTCGTATGCGGTTTCAGAACCTTTCCGATGTCCAGCGACTCATTGACCAAAGAGTCCATGAGGTTCCCGCGATCGAGTTCAAGTCAGATGCGCCGCTCGATGGCGATGCGGCGAGGAGGAAATTCCTGCGAGACGTCACTTCGATGGGCAACAGCGGAGGGGGCACAATTATTTTTGGCCTCACGGCCGATGACTCGAGCGGAGTCGGTGTTGCGATGGAACTTTCGCCCATCGCCAACCCGGCCATCTTGAGCATCATGGAGAACATTGTTCGAGACGTCGTACGGCCTCCGCTCTTATGGACTCTCGTCGACTTCGAAGTCGGGGATGGCCGTGTTGTGATCGCCGAAATCCAGCCGTCCGCACTCGGTCCGTACATGGTGCAGGGCTATGACGAAAACCGTTATTACCGCCGCGGCGAAACGGGAGTCGTCAGGATGACGGAGTTCGAAGTCAGCAGCGCGTATGCGCTGGCACACCGCACGGCGGAGCACCGAGACGACGAGTGGCGAAAGCATTTCCTGCCGATGTCGACACCTCCAGACGAGCCGTGGTTATCCATCGCGTCGCTGCCCTTCGAACCGTTTCTCCCAATCTTCGAGGGCAGGGAGATCAACATCTATCAAGTCGTGCGCCCGCCAGCTGTCAGGAAGCGCTTGCTCGGACTGCCCATCCATGAGGCTACGGTTCGCCACTGGGCAGACGGCATCACCGCGGACGACGAACTTGTCGGGCGACCGCTCGCCTTCAAATTGAGGCTTCATCGAGACGGATCCGCAGGTATCGCTCAAAAGTTGGAGAACCACCTTGACCTACGTACGATAGCGAGGACCGTCGACGCCTATCTGGCGTACCTCGCCGACTTCTGGTCAACGTACTCGCTTCGCAGTCCCGTCGAACTCGTTGTCGGAATTTCGGACGTATCCAAAGTCATCAGGGCGACCACGCTGATAGGAGCGTCCCAAGGCGGCGTCGTTCACCCACCCGATGTGACCGTGACTAAGGTCAGCATCTCAGAAGAGGTCCTGCCGTGGGAACTCACGCGCGCCCATGTTCGACACGGGTTCGTCCGACGGTTCATCGAACGACTGAGCTATGCCTTCGACTTGCAGTACAACGGCGAACTCTTCACTGTCGGTCCACTTTTCGTAAGGGGAGGCGCTGCGACTGGTCTCTTGCTGGGGCCAGGACTAATTATTCGACGCCGTCCCGGCGGCTCTAACACTGTCGCCCTAATCGACAAGGCTGGGCGCATTCACGGAAGTGCTGGTGGCATAACGAGTTTCGTTGTCGAAGGGGCAGTCATTGATGAAGCGGGTGACACTTTGGCCGTAGTGGAAATGACGGATGGTTTCGCCTGTCCACCTGACTATTTGAGCGACAACTCCGTTGCAGAAAGCGGAGTGGCATTAGCACCTTGGACTGAACCGACTCCCGACCTGGGTGGTCCGGAAGTTCCGACCCCGACGGGCAAGTGGAGCAGCGGGACCGTCGAAGCTGCACTTGGTTAGGTCAAGTGCGGGTTCTGCGGACGGTGTATCCCGAGGTGTGCGACGCGGCCCACGGCGACGAGCACATGTTGGTCGGTGCACCGCCGCGCGCCCTCTCAAATGTTGCTGCGCGAAGCGGAGTAAATGGCGATCCTGCGAATGCCGGTGGTGTGGTGCTGTGGTTGGGAGCGAGCGCCGAGGACGTGCGACTAGTGGCCGTGCTCTCTCCGGTTGATGGACTCATCACGGGTGAGCATGCCCACCGCTGGCTTGAGGAGGGCGTGCGTGTGTATGTCGAGTCCGAGTACGAGGCACTCCGTGTAGCGGGAGCTTTGGGGTGGCCGATCGATGAACTGCAAGTCCGCGCGTCGAAGGCACCCCGGAGCGTCTGACTGCTTGGTGCGCAAGAATCTATTGAGGTCCGAGGCGCTGCGCAGCGAGAGTCGCGAATGACTCAGTCACATCTTGCGAAGCCCCGGCCTCTACGAGCCTTCGGGACATTGCATCGGCCATTCCTGCAACGAGCGCTCCGGGTTGACCCGGACATCGTGGCAGCAGTAGGTCAAGCAATGCGGCGGGCGACTCAACAATGGTCAAATCCAATGAAGCCTCAAACGCCAGTTTCAATAGCTTCTCGTGGTTGAGATTGTTTCGGTAATTGAAGTTCGCAAGCGCACAGTAGAGAATGCGCGAACCTCCGGCGGCACGCACCTTCTCTATGAAGGTCTGAACATCTCCTGTCGTGATGGTCTTCTGCTTTACCTCCGTCCACAGCCAAGGATTGAGGCCGTCTAGCACCTGTACGTCGCCCGGCGTAGAGAAGTCAGGATCAGAGTTGTGACCCATGTCAATCGCGTCCTCACCGTAAAGTAGTTCCAACACTGAAGCCACGAAGACAAGTCCAACCTTGCCATTATCTGAGTTCGCTTCAGTGAAGACAACCCACGCTCTGAAGTGGCTGAGTGCCTCGCTCCAACTCATCTCTGTCGTTTGGAACGTACGAACATCTTTGGTCAATGCGCGACTGAGGTGGAACAGAAGGGCAAGAACATCGCGCGCCTCCGGTGGGGACAACTCGTTGATTGAGCGGGCCGACTCGTAGAAGCGCGCAAACTGAACTGGCTTGCGGTCGGTCATCCCGGGCGTGATGTTCTTCTTGAACGTGAACGGCTGATTGTTGAGCACCTGGCTGCTCTTCGACCTCAGGTCGATTCCCTGCTCCGTGGCGAAGGGGATCACGATCCTTCCAATCGAAGAGGCCGCGTAGCCACGGGGGCTCGATTGCTTTTGAATGTCGAGGACGTCCAACTCCGAAGCATCCTTCATGCTCCTGGCCGTCAACAGAATGGCGGTCACTGGGAGATACGTCACAGGGCAGTCACGACTCGAAAGGAAGCCGATGGTGTCCACCCACTCTGGGTACTTGGACTTCAGAGCGTCACCGCTTGTGCGAGCCAAGAGGTCGGCACTACTCAATGTCCCTCGGATCTGTTCTTCGGAGAGGGTCACTCCACCACTTGACATGGCCTAAGGGTAGCCAAGGGGTGCCGGACTTTGGCTCTGGTCGTTTCAACGAGTAGACCGGGTTGGCAGAGTGAGGGTGAAATGAGTCGGTCCAGCCGTGAAGGGCGAATCGTTGGTCTGGGACAAGGGACGACTGCGCCGTACCCTGTCCCGACCTCTAGCACAGCGTCGGCGGTGGGTCGAGGTAACCGACGCATCGACACAAAGCCCGAGTTGGCTGTCCGCTCGGCGCTCCACAGACGGGGCCTTCGATTTCGCAAGAACATTGGGATCCGTGCTGGCGGCTTGCTGGTCCGTCCGGACGCAGTCTTCACACGTCGGAGAGTCGCGATCTTTATCGATGGATGCTTCTGGCACGGATGCGAAATTCACGGTACTACTCCGAAATCGAATGTTGAGTATTGGGGGCCAAAGCTCGCCGCCAACCGAGAGCGCGATCGACGAGTTGACGAAGAGCTCACTGCTCACGGATGGCTCGTCCTCCGCTGTTGGGAGCACGATCAGCCTGAGGACTTTGCTGATCAGGTCTCACTACAGATTCGACTGCGCATCGCGGAAGATGCGTGATCAGATAGCGACGAAGCAACGTCAAAAACACTCAGAGCGGGTTGATTTCCCAACCGAAGACAGCACCTTGACGGTGCACCGGATGAATCAAGCCATCAAACGGCACGGGTTCGGCGGCCCGGAGCCTGACCTCAATTGACGCGAGCAGTTCGAAAGCCCGAACGGTCGGTGACAACGGGAACGCGTCGTAGTCGTACCCGATGATGACGATGGCCTTCCTGCCATCAAAGCCGGATCGCAGGAGCTTCGAGCAGTCGGTCAATGCGCTGTGGTCGGCAGGATACGGCGACAAGATGTGCATAAGCATGTTGTCATTCTTGAGACCATTGTCACCGAGCAAGCGCAGCAGCTTGATCTCGACAGCCCAACCGGTGGTGCCGTCGATAATGAGATCGCAACGGCTCCGTGGGACAGCCGGATAGGGGACGTCTCTGTCGAGGCGAACCTCCTCCAACCCAGTGCAGGATTCTTTGAGGGCCAGCGTGATGGTCTCGCTCTCCGAGTGTGGACCGATGCCGGGTTGGAACACACGCCCAGAACGTTGTCCAACGGCAACGGGTGATCGCGAGTCAGCGGCAGCTATTCCACTCGCTAATCCGTCTACGAGCCGCTGGAGCTCCACCCTGCTAATGGCCGTCGTGTAATGCGGCCAGGATCTCGTCAGGGCTGTCCGGTGTGCCAAGCACGGCTTTCAACAGTGAGGGCTGAGTCCATTTCAATACATCATGATCGCGTTCGACGTGAGAACGAAGCACGTGCCAGACGGCGCCAACTGAGACTCCGTTACCAAGCTGGCGATAGGTCTTGGCAACTCTCTGTTCGCCAAAATCGAACCAGTCGGGTAGGCCCTGGAGCCGTGCGGCCTCTCTTGGGGAGAGGCGGCGTTCGCGTCCTCCGATGATGCTTGTCTGTGTGATGGCGACCAACGCCGGGAGGTAGCTCGGTGCCTTGGCTCGGATGCCCGACGGTCGGAAGTGCATGACGGTATCCCACAGGCGAGGTGTGTCCTGAGCTTGCCATTCCAGTTTGCGACGCGACGGTGGGAAGAGCTCGGTGTAGATACCCCAGCGTTTGGTCCATCGGTCGAGAACCTCTCTATGCACCGTGTAGAACTCCGCATTCTTGACGAGGTAGTCCGCCTTCCACTTGGGCTCTCTCTTTAGCCGCGCCGGCTTCAACTTGCTGCGTTCGATCCACTCGTCGGCCCAAAGCGGGAAGCCCGGAAGTCGACGACCGTCGCGCTCCTCCCACATGACCTGGACGAAATCATCCCACGCGTCGATCCAGAGCCTCTCGGCGTCGGTGAGTTCGCAACCTTGTACCTCGTGGTCCTCGTCTAGGGGAAGGTCACCTTCGAGCTCCCAGGTCTGGGGATCCCATCCCCCTAACGGTCGGTTTACGACTGCAGGTTCGACGGCCGCGTCGAAGCCGTGGCCCTCGGGAAGGCGGCTAGCTGTGATGAACACGCGTTCGCGAACTTGCGGTCGGCCGCCAAATTCCCGAGGGAGAAGATGAGGTGAGAAGACCGCGGGCGTATCGGAGACTCGGTAGCCCTCTGTACGAAGTGTCTCTATGATGACTTGCCACTCGTGGCGGTGGCGGGGACCGGCGAGATTGCGAACGTTCTCTAAGAGCACGACCGCGGGGCGACGCTCCTGGATGATCCGGAGGATGTTCCAGTAGAGGGTTCCACGGGTTTCATCCATACCGCGTTGGGCTCCGCTCTTGGAGAATGGCTGGCATGGAAAGCCTGCACAAAGGACGTCGTGCTCAGGCACTGCCACACCATCATCATTGGAGTCCTTCGTCACGTCGCCAAAGGGATTGATACCCCAGTTTCGCTCGTATACGGCAGCGGCAGCGGCGTCGATCTCGATCGCGTAGACGCACTTGCCACCCATTGCCGCGAGAGCAGCGTGAAAGCCACCAATCCCTGCGAAGAGGTCGACGAAGGTGAACTTCGGTTTCGCCATGAGTCCAGCTTAGACGTGGACTGTGACGCGATCGGGTACGCCGACGTCCACAATCACACCGATCGGAGATCTCCAAAGTCGCGTCACATTGTCTACTGTCCCTAACGCCCGGAACTTTTCACGCATTTGACCGTCCTTAGTTTTAGTCCTCAAGCACGTGAAGAGTATCGATAAGTCGCTAAAGGACGTTCATGTCGGATCGAGCGGTCCCGGGTCGGCGATTGTCGATGACCCCGTCTTCATGGTTATCTCGACTTCGACCTTTGCCGGCGTGGACGTGGGGTTGGTTCTGGCCAGTGCGACAGTGTTGCAGGGGAATTCAACCGTTCCCGAGTTTGGACGCTGATTGAGAGCGCAGTCCGGCTCGTGACACGTTGCCGGACGCTCGAGAATCCACTCGGCCTGCAAAAGGCAAATCCCCCACCAGACGTAGCCAGTGGGGGATTCGTTGTTCGGTCAGTTCTTCTGGAAGAACATGTTCTCGAACGCGTCAAGAATGTGCCAGACCTCAGGGTCAAGCGTTGCGTCACAGGAGGGGCAATTGATTGAGTAACTCTGGCTCTCGTCGATGACGTTCACGGGCTCGACATTCGCGCAAGGCTCGTAGATGTCGTCGCCGTTAGTGTCTTCATCACCGGTAGGGACTTCGTGACTTTCACCGGTGAATCTGGTGGTCCAGGTGGAGTGGTGCGAGTGGCGGAACACTGCATTTTCGATGGCTACTACTCCGCAGTTGGGGCATTCAAGAGTGAGTGTCGTTGTTGTCATGTTCTGACTTTCTGTTTTCGGTTGGGATTGTTCCCACCACAAACACTCGGCGCCGACGCGGTGAACCCAACGCCAAGGTGCGTCACATCGTCGATTGATCGAATCGGCGGTCCTCACTGACTGCCTTGGTGGCATTGGCGTCTGTTCGAACTTCACAGTTACTTCTGTTCGAACTTCTCGATGTTCACAACTTGCAATAACGAACGTTTGTCTCGGTCTACTCTCTTTTGCTCCCATTGTTCGGCCTACACCGGCAATCCTTACTTTGATTCGTTCGCGCCTGCCAAAACCCATAAGTGGGACGGGCTGTGACGAGATTGACGTTTCAATCACGCGGCCGTGATGGCCCACTGACCCGCCGCTCTGAATGGAAAGATCGGATGGAGCGGAATCGCTGCACTAAATGGCTTTTGTTCGCACCGTCGCGACCCCCACTTTGATTTGGTCGCGTTTGCCAAAGCCCATACGCGGAACAGGGTGTGACGAGATTGACGTTTCAATCACGCGACCGTGATGGCCCACTGACCCGTCGCTCTGGTTGGCAAGATCGAATAGTGCGGAATCGTGACGCTAAGAGGTCTCGGTATCCCATGTCGATCACTTACTCGCCGTCAAATGGGGTGACCATCGCGGCGAGCTCGAAGCCGTTGAGGCTCTCGTCCCACCTGCTGAGGTTCTCACATCGCAACCACACACTTTCTGGGATTTCGGCGCAGTCCGTCAGCGCCACGAACGCCGTCGCGAACTCGCGAGCATTGAAGCCCTGTGTCCAATCAATTGCTGGACACGAATCGTCGTGGAGGGTGCAAAGGTTAGGAGGTAGAGGCGTGAAGAGAACGGATCCGCAGTTGAAGCAGTGTGCGCAGTGGCGAAGGTGAACCTTGAACTCCAACTCGTCCCACGTTGGTGGTACCTGTTCGTCATCTCGCAGACGAGAGCTGATCTCGTGCACGCAATCGATCGAGCAGACTACGGCTCTGGCACCAGCTCCGATTTGGGCGACAAAGACTACCCCCATTGTTTGTCCTTCGCCGACGCGATCCTGTCGATACTTCGCGAGTTCAACATCCTTGATCGAACAATTACGTGAGCTGCGGAGCTCACTTTTGGCGCAGCAAGCTGCAAACAAACGCGAGCATCCGGGTACAACCTGCTGAGGCCCGCCACGTCGCCGCGTGCGTAAGTGCCAATGGTGGTGTTGGGCTGGAGGTAGTTGGTCATTATTTCCGAAGGCGCGCTGACGTCGCTGAGGCCGAGGATGTGTCCAAGTTCATGGAGCACCAAGTTGTTGGCGAACTTCGGATGCGTTTGGAAGGCTGCGTTCATGTCATCGTTGAAGAGAACGACGCCACTCGTGTAGTGAGTGCGAGTGGCATCGACAATAGGCACCGTCACCGCGTTTACATTCTTCTGTCCGAACAGCTCATTGGTGCCTACCCAAGCGAAGATGACTGGCGCGATGGAACCAGATGCGTCGTAGTTGCTGAAATGAGGTGGAGTGCCTGCGTCAATCCGGCGGAACGCCAACCCCGTGATCTTGTGCGCAATCGTCGTGTCTCGAGCGACGACAGCGCCCGCATTCTTGGGCGCGTATCTCATGTTCAGTGAGTAGGTGATGGTCGAGCACGTCGGCCACTTCGTTAGCGCCTTGGATCGTGTGGCCGTCGATTCGAACGCGTAGGGACGCGAATTGGGGGAATGAATGGTCGCCGCCTTGAGGACGAAGATCGCACAGGCCGAGGCGAGGCCGAACCTCCCAAGCACTCGCACGAGTTGAAATCTGCAGTTCTTCATGTGGCGACATTGTGCCCAGCGCGCAAATTCACGCACACGGTTCTCCAGCAAGTTGAGATCTCCATACCACTCACAATCAGGGGGGATGACTCTCTATTTGTCTCGAATGCGCAGTTTTCGTCGGTCCGGACTGTCAATGTGGCCGGCCACCGTGGCTGAGCTACAACCAGAAAAAGGTACGCCAACTATGAGCAAGCCAGAAACCAAAAGCAGTGAAGACGCAAATAGGTATTGCCACTCAATCGTTGATGAAGTCCAAGCACTTGAAGAGTTGGTTGCCGATGACGAGTTATTTGACGATGACTTAGGAGACCACTTGCGGGAGCTTTGGACTGAGTTGGCTGAGAGCGTGGGTGAAGAGCCCTCCCGCTACGAGCCGTCCGTCTATGACTACGTGAACCTCTATTGCTTAGAGCTCACCACTTTGGGCGAACGGAGCAATGCAACCAACGAGTGGGACGTTGTCGGTGTTCGCCTGCTTAGAACGTACGGCGGACCTAACGCCTTCATTGAGTGGAACGATTCGGACTACATTGTCGTGCGAGTTTATTGGGGAAGCGAGTTCGCTGAAGCTCGGCTCTTCGCGCCGAGCATTGCTGCTGTTTTTGAGGAAATGGCAAACACTGAATCTTGACTCTTCTTGAGATTCTTGGCGAAGTGCGTTTGCCCAGGTGGCCTCGACTGCGTCGAATGACCGCTCCCGGCACAGTCGCAGTCATGTGCAACCTGGAGTTTGTGACCACAGAAGACGTAGGGCTATTTTGGGCTCAGTTCGTACTCCAGGCTTACGACGCCGCCATAGCGCTGCGGATAGAGAGTATGCGCGACAACATTCAATTCGCCAGCGAGACGCTGGACGTGCTGTTGTGGGCATTGGATGATGGTGGCTAACTGGTGGTGCCACGCGTGCCAGCAACGCCACATCATCGACGTTTTAGCGCGCCGAAGTTGGACTTCGCTCTCAAAGCAATTCTGTGGTTTCAAAATGCCTGACGCAACAGTAATTCCACCCTGCACTGGCGCCTGCTCTCCAACCTTTCAGTGACGATTGCACTCGCCGAGGCGGGTGTCGTTACTTGACGACCTGAACCAACGATCCGTTTCTCTGATTCAGTTCGGTGACGGAATCAATGTTGAGTACCCACAGCTTCGAGCCCTTTGCGATTATTTCGGTAGGTCCGTAGAGGCCGTGATCCTTCACTTTGATGATTCTTTGCAGTGACCCCGTTCGCGCATCAAGTTCTGTGACGGTATTCGTATTGCTTCCATTCTCGTAACCTTCACCGTTTGTGACCCAGACATGAGAATTCTGTGCAGCAACACCCAAGAGTCCGTTGAAATGGTCAGCATGGGATTTGATGACCCGAACGAAGGAACCATCCGAGACCCTTATTTCGGCAATTGAATTATCGGTCTGGCTAAGGTTCGCAACCCATGCGTAGGCGCCGCTCACCGCGATGCTGTCCGGACTTCCAAGTTGACCACGTGTCGATTTGATTATCCGCACCAGTGAGCCGTTCTGAGAGTTGAGTTCGGTCACCGACCGAACTGGCCCACCTATGTTGGTAATCCAGACATCAGAATGACTCGCTGTCAGGTTGAGCGGCGTATAGAGGGCGTCGACGTTGGTCTTGAAGACGTGTACGAGCGAGCCGGTGCTCACATTCAGTTCGATGAGCGCATCACCCGGCCTCGATGGCGAGAACGCACTGGCGTTTTGGTTGAGAACCCAGACGTGCGATCCACTGACCGCGATGGGACCCGGTTCGAGCAACCCATCGCCTTTGGCGTCGATGACGCGCACCAATGTGCCATTCTTGGCGTTCAGTTCGGTGACGGAGCTGTACCTCGCCGTGTCGTAGTTTCCTCCCCCCATGCCAAGCTGTTCATTACCGTTCGACACCCACACTCGCGAGCCCTGCACGGCGATGCCATCGGGGTGATGGAACGCATCGGCTTTGGCGTTGATGCTTCGCACCTGTGAACCGGTCGATGCGTCGAACTCCGTAATCGAATTACCCACTTCGTTTACGACCCACACATTGCCACCACTCACGGCCATCGCTACGGGCCCATCGAAGTGAGGAACGACAACGGAGGAAAGGTTCACGCCGATTGGCGGTGCAGTATTGCTGTTTGAAGGCTTCGGTGAACCAATTGGCGCTGCCCCAACCGCGAAAATCACAAGAACAACAACTGCCGCGAAAGCCAAGAGGACGACCATGGCTTTTCGCAATCGGCGCCGGCGACCCTTGCGTCGGGCTTCTTCGATGAGGAGCTCAGCTGCGTCCGAAGTCTCTGAGGGAACGTCTCGTCGGGAAGTTGAAATTGTCACCGTATTTGTCCTCACAGAATGATACTATCAAATATAGTATCTATGAACATTCAAGAAGTCAACAAGGACGAGTCCGTTGCGCTCTATGAACAGGTCGCAGCAGAGATTCGAAGAGCGATAGCCGATGGCGAGGCGGTTCCAGGCGAACGACTCCCTTCGGCTATCGACCTGGCTGACGTATTAGGAGTGAACAAGAACACTGTCACTCGCGCTCTTCACATCTTGAGAGATGAAGGTTTGCTCGATTTCACTAGAGGTCGCGGCATACGTGTAGTGGCGTCTCCAAGCAAAAGCAATCTTCAAAGACGCATCAACGAGCTAATGGAGTATGCGCGCAGCCAGGGATACAGAAGCGATGAAGTTGTTGCGATCATCCAGTCCCAAATCTGAACTCGACAGTCGACGCGTATGTGCGGGTTGCATTCGGGGGCCCGACGCCGCAAGAGTGCAACCTTTCATTGGCAACTCAAGTAGTCAGCCCCCAGCCGCCTAACGAACTTCCACACGACTCACTTTTGCAATTATTTCTGCTGTTCAAGGAACGTACCTATCGACCGAGTTGCCTTGAATGATCGGAGAAACGTTGACCGTGCCGCAGACCAGTAGCCCAACTCCGTTGAGATTGACATTTACGGTCAATGATTGGTTAGGAATTTCGATGCTTAGCGATGTCTCCATGGGACAGTTACCAGTAGCGCCGTTCGGAGCCGCTGAGTATTGAAACAGGAATGACCCTTCGTTCGACGATCCGAGAGTCACGTTGGAGACACCGAGTGAAGCGCCGTTATAACCTCCATCGACAACGGTCGTTTCCACCTGAGTGCCAGATTCGCTGTAAAATTTCAACTCCGCATAGCCGCTCACAAAGCACGGGCTAGTTGCGGACAGGCTGATTATCTGTTGACCGAGGCCAGGTTCGTAGTTATACGGTCCCGGCGACATGGTCGCAACAAGGTCACCCGAATTGCAGGCCTCCGTAGCAGCCGAAATCACTGCAGGAGCTCCCATTGGGACTAGTGGCGGACTCTGACGGACGACAATGCTCGAAGGCGACTGAGCTCCGGGAGGAGGCGTAATCGCTGCACTCTGGTTCGGTATGGTCGTTGGTGTCGGAGTCAGTACGGCCGCCGCGGCGCCACCTGTCAACATGAGACCAATTACCACCGCAATAGTCGTGTTTCGTCCGAAGTGCCACCTCGATCGAACAGTCTGTTCGACTATGCCCGCTAACTGTCGACGAGCGGCGAGGTGCCGCGCGGTGGGCATTGATCGAGTGGGCGGAAGTTGATCATGAAAGGTCATGGGCATCCCTTGTGTTGTCTAGACGGATGAGATGAGGTGCTGAATGTTGAGCGAAATCGTCTTCATTGAGCAGACCTCGCAAGTTCTCTCTCGCACGAGAGAGTCGAGATCGGACAGTTCCAATTGGTATGTCCAACGCAGTCGCAACTTCGGCGTAACTCAAGTTTGAGAATTCGCAGAGAGAGATGATCTCTTGCATCTCCACATTTAGAAGGTTGAGGGAGTCGAGGATTGATTTCATCCGTCCTTCGTCGTCCATCCGCTCGTCCATGACGCTCCCGCTATCCGAAGTTGCGTCCGACATTGGGAGCTTCGCGAGAAGTCGATGGTGACGACGGATCGACCGTTGCGAGTTTCGCGTGGTGTTGTTGGCTACCGCCAATAACCAGGGAAGAATCGAGTCGCCGTGGAGCTTGACCTGATTTCGACGACGCCACGCTTGAAGAAAAGTGACACTCGTCAAATCCTCTGCCAGTGACCATGAGCCGGTGCGGCGAAAGCAGTGGTTATAGACAGCCTCCGAATGGCGTTCGAAAAGTTCGGCGAATGCAGCGCCTTCATGTGCGCTCGCCTGCGACCAGAGGTCGCCGTCACTAACTCCATCGAATTTTGTCGTCACAACTACATAATGTCCGGCAGCCTTGTGATGGTTCCAAATTGATCCAATTCGTCTCTGTGAATGGGTGAACTGGCCATCATTTCGACCACGTTGGAAGTCGGCTCCCACAATTCCTGGATCGTTCGGTATCAGAGGCTCGACGTGAACCCCAACGTCCGGTGATGCGATTTCCTTCAAACTCGGATTCGAGCTGGCAAATCAACCACGCGACCGTCGAAACCCGAATTATCAATTGATGACACGGCAGATTATGTTCGACTTGATTCGAAGGGAATCTTTGGTTCGCGGACCAACGGAAATCGAAGTTTTGTGAAAGCGCCAATAAAAGGGTTGACCGTAAGGTTGGCCATGGCTCGGACATTCTTTGGGGTGAAATCTTCACCCCAAGGCCGATTCGCGGACCTCGTGCTTACGAGCAGCCCGGCAGTGGCTGCCTTCCTCGGACGACGTCTCTACCCCCTTCCCGCAGCCGATCTCGACGATCTCATGAGTGAAGTCTTCTTGGTGGCGTGGCGGCGGGAGAGTCTTCCCGACGATCCAATCCCGTTCCAGATCGGTGTGGCGTGCAACGTCCTTCGGAACGCGAAACGGCGCCAAATGCGCCATCCCACGCAAGAACTTCTTGAACAAGGCCGTACGCCTTCTGAGCGACGCGCTGCTCACTTTCTGACGACGATCGCGAAATCCTCACATTGATCGCGTGGGGGCCTGATGGGCCGCGCCCCAGAATTGCCCCAGAATCGGTCATCAAGAACTGGGAATGGCTGGCAATCTCTGGGCCTGCGAACAACCCGAAACCTCAATAATCACTTGGGGTTTCGTTGATTTCCTTTGTACTGCTGGGTGCGGCTGGAGGGATTTGAACCCCCGACACTCGGTTCCGAAGACCGATGCTCTATCCGCTGAGCTACAGCCGCGTGTCTACTTTCTACTACCTATTACCCAATCCTGATT
>Ga0182013_10003154_pt1 | contig 20929 bp, 21 predicted proteins | sample 612S2MmetaG_FD_120487 | JGI IMG/M metagenome (GOLD analysis project Ga0182013, IMG submission 120487) | Permafrost microbial communities from Stordalen Mire, Sweden - 612S2M metaG | ecosystem: Environmental > Terrestrial > Soil > Wetlands > Permafrost | place: Sweden: Stordalen | collected... | reverse complement strand
CTGAACCTCTACGTGCGGACCGCACCCCTCGGAGCCGACGCGTTCTGCTGGCGGATCGACGTGCTGCCGCGGCTGACGCATCTCGCGGGCCTTGAGCTCTCAACCGACGTGAACCTGAACATCGTGGCGCCCGAGCACGCCGCGCAGGTGCTGCGGGAAGCATGAGCTGCCTTTCCGCGACGCCCGGGGACTAGTCTGCCTGCCAGCCATGCCGCCCGAGGAACGCTTCGTACCCCGCTTCGCCGCCGAGCCTCCTCAGGAGGACCTGCCCTACGGCCGCTGGCAGGAGCGGCTGTCCGAAGAGTTCCTGGCCGCGGCCGGCGCGATCGACCCCGGAGCCGAGGACCTCGGCGTCGCGGGGGACGTGATCTGGTACCCCGATCGCACGTGGCACGGTTACACCTACGTGCCCGGCACATCGCGTACGAGCAACGGCTATGAGCTGTTCGGCTACGTCCGCTTCCTGCCGGCGGCCGAGGGCGATGACCCGAGCGGATTCTCCGCGCGCGTCGACTTCACGGACGAGACCGCCGAGCGAAACCCGGACTGGAAGCTCGACCTGTGCGAGGAGGTCATCGGCTCCTGGCGGGGGCAGTTCGGTGCCGTCGGGGCGATGACGCTCGTTTGGGGCAGGCCCCTGATGTCCGGAGGGCGCATCGTCACGGCGGAGCTCGCGGACCTCGCCGTGGACCAGTGCGAGATCGTCGACGAGCGCTTCACGCTGATCGCCCCCGATGATTACCGCGGCGATCTCCTTGACATCAAGCTGTTCGACATCAAGGGACGTGAGCTGGCCCGCGAGTCGCTCTACACCGGCGAGGACGACGAAGAGGACGAGCAGGACGCGCAGGGCTGACGGCCCCGTGCCGCGGCCCGCGTCCTCGCCGACTCGCGCCGCGGCGCGCTACTTCGCCCTGCAGGCCGCCAGCGCCTGTTCCCTGGCTGCGCTCGAGGGCACAGGAGAGCTCTTGATGACTTCTTCGCAGACTTCCTGCGCGGCCTTCTTCACAGCTGCGGTTTCGCCATTTGCGGCCTTCTGACACACGGCTTCCAGCTTCGCCTTCGCCGACGCGGGGAGCGACTTCTGACCCGCTATCTCCTGCTTGCACACGGCGATCGTCTCGGCGGCCGAGGCACCGGTCAGCGGCGAGCTCGAGGTTGTCGCGGTGCTCGCGGTCTGCGTCGCAGCTGTGGACGCGGTGGTCGAGCTCGAACTGCTCCCGCAGCCTGCGAGCAGCAGGCAGGCGGCCGCGAGCGTCCCAGCGAGCGGCGAGGTTCGCCTGATGGTCATGCGTTCTCCGTCGGGTTGAGATTGCGCGCACATGACCGGCAGCTGCCCTGGACGCCCTACGGCTGCAGGCTACAGCCCCCGCGGCGCGGCGGAGGGCAGGCCGTGACACGGCGCGGCGCTCCTGATATGTTCGCGCTGGAAGAGGTCAAGTGCACCGGACGGTGCGTGGCGCGGGTGAGATCCGGGCCGAGGCTCATCGCCCGTGCAAATCAAGGAGGGGGACGGGGATGCGGTCGAGCACGTACAGGTTCAGGGGATTCATGGTTCTCGTGGCGGCGACGATGTTGGCTTCGCTGATCTGCGCGGCAGGTGCGAGCGCGCGCAGGGAGCCTCCGCCGAAACCGAGGAAGGTGGAATGGATCCCGGGCTACGCGGCACCGCACACGCCCGCCCGGTTCGACAAGGTCGGCATCGTCAAGATCGGTCCGGAAACCGCCAAGAACGTGCTCGTCATGGAGCCCGGCACCTCCGGCGGCGGCGCCTACTTCATCCCGTTCGCCGAATGGCTCATATCGAAAACACCCGGCTGGCAGGTGTGGGCGGTGGAACGCCGCGAGAACCTGCTCGAGGACCAGACTGAGCTGAACAAGTTCAAGAAGGGCCGGGTGACCCCCGAGCAGTTCTTCAAGTACTACCTGGGCTACCTCACCGAAGAAGACAGCGAAAAGCACCTCAACCCCCTCAGCGAACGCGCTGCGATCCGCTACGGCGGTCGTGAATGGGGCATGAACGTCGCGGTCCAGGACCTGCACGACGTGATCGAAGCTGCCAAAGCACTCGGAGGCAAAGTCGTGCTCGGCGGGCATTCGCTCGGCGGCACGGTGGTCACCGCATACGCGACGTGGGACTTCGGCGGCAAGCCCGGCGCCGAAGGGCTCTCCGGGCTCGTCTTCGACGACGGGGGCAGCAGCCCAGTCCCGGTCAGCGCCTCAGAAGCCGAAGAATCCCTCACGAAACTGTCGGGCAAGTCGCCGTGGCTCGCGTTCGGGGGAATCCCCTCGCCCTACCTCGGACTGTTCTCCGTGGTCGGCTCGGCGCTCGCACATTTCGCTCCCAATGAAGCCTCGCGCGTCGAGAGCTTCAAACTGCTGCCGCCCGAGCTCGTTCCGAAGAACGGCAAAGGCGAACCCGTCCCGACCACCAACGAAGCGGCGTTCGGCTACGGCGTGAACGTGGGCACGTCCCCCGAATCGCTCGTCGCCGCCCAGGTGCACGCGGGAGCCGGGATCACCGAAGGCGCCCCCGGTGAACCGTGGACGTGGAACGGCGAAGGAGCGATCACCCCGCTGCAGCGCTACGCGGAAATGCTCTCCGGCACCGGGGCGCAGAGCGCCGACGGCGTCGAGTGGTACTTCCCGGAAAGGCTGACCATCGACAGCGGCGCGATCGCCAACGGGAATGCGAACCCGGCTCAGGCGGTTCTGGGCGAGGACGCGATCCATGGGTCGGAACTCCCCAAATCGCTGCACATACTCGCGATCAACTCGGAACTCGACAAGAAGTTCGGCGGCGGGTTCACGACCCTCACGTTCGCCCAGGAGCTGGCGGAACAGTCAGGGATCCCGAATGAAAACGTGACCCTCGTCAACGAGGAAAACACGTACGCGCATAACGACCCGAACGGTGGCTACCCGAACAACGAATTCGTCGCGCACCTCGTGCCGTTCCTGAACGGCCTGTAGGACGCGTGGATTGATGCGCGCGGCGCCCGGCACCTGCCGGGCGCCGCAAGAGCGCAGCCGCCGGCACGGCTAGGGCGCGGCCGGGACCACCACGAGCGGTCCCTCGGAGGGCGGCAGATCCGCGGTGTCGAAGGTGTCGCCGGCGATCCGCTCCACGCTCGGGCAGAGCGCGAGGAACTCGTCGACGGTCTCGAGGAACCCGATCCGCGGCGTCCTGTAGTGCATCGGCACCACCCAGCGGGGCGCCAGCCTGCCGACGATGTCGACGGCCTGCCGGGCGCCGATCGTGGGGCCGGCGCCGACCGGGATGAACAGCAGGTCGACCTCGCCGATCGCCTGCGCCTGCTCATCGCGCAGCCCGCTCTGACCGAAGTCGCCGAGGTGGCAGACGCGCACGCCGTCGAGCTCGAAGCGGAAGATCGTGTTCGGGCCCCGTTCGGTGCCCGCACGCTCGTCGTGCTCGGATGCGATCGCCGTCACCTGCCCCGCGGGCGACTCCAGGCTGCCGGCCGTGGAACGCAGGACCACGGGGTCGCCGCCGACGGCCTCCACGCCGTTGTGGTCGCCGTGCTCATGTGTCACGAGCAACAGCTGCGCCTGCAGGCCGGAGATCGCGGGTAGTCGAACTGGATTCCCCGTCCCGCCAGGCCGGACATATCCGCGAACGGATCTATCGCGACCGTGATCTCGCCGCCGTTCAGCGCAAAGGCTGACTGCCCGAACCAACGTACCTGCATGCTGGATTTCCTTTCTCGCGGGTCATGCCGTGGCCCTCGCCCCGGCCTTCTGCGGCTCGCGCTGCTCCGGCTCGGGTGGGGCGATCACCTCGCCGTGCCTGTAGTTGCCGCCGCGCATCAGCGAGGCGCCGGCAGCAGCCAGGCAGGCGATGATCGCAAATGTGAACGCCTCGTGGAGCCCGTTGCTGAACGGGCCCGAGATCAGGTGCGGGAAGAACGTGCGGCCCGTCAGGGCTGCCCTGCCCGCCGGCGACAGGCCCGCCAGGACATGCGCTCCCAGGAGATGTTCGATGGGGTTGTAGCCGAGGAACGCGGCGAACAGGACCGAGACCGGCGGCGTGCCGGCGACGCTCTTGGCGGCCGCCGCCGAGACGCCGTGCGCCTGCAGGCCCGCGGTGAGCGTGCTCGGCAGGCTCGACGCCAGCCCGAGGATCATCAGCGTGAAGAAGATGCCCACCGACAGGACCTGTGCGGAGTTCTGGAACGTCTGGTTCATCCCGCCGCCGGCACCGCGATCCTGCGCAGGCAGGCTGTTCATCACCGCCGCACGGTTGGGGGACGCGAACAGACCCATCGAGACTCCGCTCAGGAACAGCACGAGCGCAAACGTCGGGTAGCTGAAGTCGATCGGCAGGAGGATCAGGCACCCGAAGCTGAGCGCGGCACCGAGCATCCCGCCTGTCGCGAACGGCCTCGCGCCGTAACGGTCGGAGAGGAAACCCGACGTCGGCCCGGCGATCAGCATCCCGAGCGTGAGCGGCAGCATGCAGATGCCGGCTCGAAGGGGGGTGTCCGCGTAGTCGTACCCGTGGAGCGGCAGCCATATGCCCTGCAGCCAGATGATCAGCATGAACATCAGCCCTCCGCGCGCGACCGCCGCCAGGAACGTCGAGATCGTCCCGAACGAGAACGCCCGGATCCGGAACAGCGGCAGGCGGAACATCGGGTTCTCGACGCGTCCCTCGATCACCAGGAAGGCCGCGAGGCACGCCAGCCCCGAGCCGAGCAGCGCGAGCACGCGAGGGCTCCCCCAGCCCGTCGGGCTGCCGCCGTAGGGACGGATGCCGTACGTCACGGACACCATGATCAGGATCAGTCCCAGCGCGAACGTGACGTTTCCCCACCAGTCCACGGGGGCGCGTCGCGGCTTGCTGCGCTCCTCGAGCTTCAGATATGCCCACACCGTCCCGAACAGCCCGACGGGTACCGAGATCAGGAACACCAGTCGCCAGTCGATCGGCGCCAGCAGCCCGCCGAGCACCAGCCCGACGAACATCCCGCTGACACCGACGATGTTGTTGATGCCGAGCGCCATGCCGCGCTGGTTCGCGGGGAACGCGTCGGTGATGATCGCGGCGGCGTTCGCCAGCAGGAACGCCGCGCCGATCCCCTGCACGATGCGGAACACGATCAGATACGTCGCTCCTGCCCGGCCCGTCATCCAGTCGATCGTCAGCAGCAGCGACGCGAACGTGTAGATGACGAAGCCCAGGTTGTACATGCGCACGCGCCCGTACATGTCCCCGAGACGCCCGAGGCTGACCACGAGCACGCTCGTGACGACGAGGAAGCCGAGGATCATCCAGAGCAGGTAGAAGCTGTTGGCGGGCAGCAGCGGATCGAGTTTTATGCCGCGGAAGATCGCCGGCATCGCGATCAGCGTGATCGACGCGTCGAGAGTCGCCAGGAGCACCCCCAGCGTCGTGTTCGAGAGGGCGATCCACTTGTAGTGGTCGGAGGAGGACGGCGGCGGCCCTCCGTTGCTCGTGATCACACGCTCGCTCTCGTCCACCGGTCCATTAATACCTCGCCGGCGGGTGCTTCAAGCGGCGGCGGGCCCCGATCAGGGCCCGCCGCTCCCACTGAACGGCGCTCCTACGAGGGCTTGGCTGCGACCACGAGCCGCGTCTGGCCGTGTGAGGTGTCGACCGCCGTGACGAGGAGTCCCAGCGATTTGACCTTTCGGCGCTTGACTTTGCCGGCGAGGCTCGGGCCGACGCTGACAGCCGGACTGGTGATCGTCACCTGCACCTTCGACGCGGCGCTCTTCAGGCTGATCGTGAGGATGCCGCGCGAGAGCTTGAGCGTGAACTTCACGCGCTTGCCGTTGGCCCCGTAGACCGATACGCCCTTCGACAGCGACCTCGAGGACTTCGAGAACGTCAGCCCGCTCGGGAGCGCGACGGCGATCGACTTGAGCGCCGGTGCGTTGCTGCCCTGGCTGATCGTGAATGCGAGCCTCGGGTTGCGCTTAGCGATCCCGCCGAGCGAGATGCGCGAGACGGTCGGAGGGCCGATCGCCGGCTTGACCGTCCACGCGAACTGCGCCGCACCGCTGTTGCCGTGCCCATCATTGGCGGCGACGGTTGCCGTTACGGTGCCCGCCGTCGTGGGCGTGCCCGTGATCAGGCCCGAGGCCGAGATCGTCAACCCTGCGGGGAGTCCGGACGCGCTGTAGGACAGACCCGCCCCGCCGGAGTCGCTGCCGCTGATCTGCAGCGCCACGCCGCGGCCGACGGTCGCGGTCTGCGAACCCGGGTTGTTGACCGTCACCGTGTAGACCGGTGCGGCGAGTGCGCATAGGCCGGGGACGAGGTTTTCGCCGTCGGGGGTGCCGAGGCCGGTGGCCATGTCGTAGCCGGTTTCGACGGGGAACTTTTTCGTTTCGTACTGCGACCCCCAGTAGATGTCGTTGCTCGCCTGTTCGCTGACGAAGCTCGCCTTCGTTACGTCGTGGAAGTCGCTGGAGTAGGAGCTGCCGGCGAGCGCATAGAGCGACGGGTTCGCAAAGCCCACCGGCACACCCCGGCACGACGGGGAGGAGTTCGCGAGCGCGGTCAGCGCGGCCCACAGCGGAGCCGCGGCGCTGGTCCCGCCGGTCACGCCCCACTGGCCGTTGGTGTACGTCATGTAGCCGGTCTTCAGGTCCGCGTCCGCGGAGACGTCCGGGACCTCCCGGCAGTCCCCGGACGCCAGGTGGCAGGGCGCCCCCGAGGAGAGACCGGATTTGACGACCCCGAGCGAAGCGGCCGCACCCGACTGGTAGCCGGGCATGCCGAACTCAATCGAGATGCCGCCGCCGCTGCCGCCGTACGGCGCCCCGCGGAACTCTTTCGAACCGTCGTTCCAGACCGATTCCGCGCGTTTGTTTTCGTAGTTGCCGGGGTAGATCAGCGTGGTCCCGCCGACCCCCGTCGCGAACGGCTGTCCAGCCGGATTCAGGACCGACAGCTGGCGTTCGGGTTCCTTGCCTTTTTCCGCGACCTGCGAGCACTGCTCCGCACCGCTGTCGCCCGATGAGATGTAGAACGACTGTCCCTGCGCCGCAGCCTCCTGCAAAAGAGTGTTCTCCGCCGGGATCGCTGCCGCTTCGGTCCGTTCCTCACACTCACCCCACGAGCTCGATATCACCTTCGCAGCGTCCGCGGAGACGATCGCCGAGATGACCGCGACCGCAGAGCTCGGCGGCGGGCCCTAGTAGACGATGACGTTCGCCTTCGGCGCGAGACCGATCACCTGCTCGATGTCGAGCTCGGCCTCCCCACCCAAACCGGATTTGTATTCGCCGGGCCCAGCGCCGACATTCACCGTGCTCACCGAAGCACTCGTGCCATAGCAGTGCTGGTAGGCCGCGATATCCGCCGGGTTGAAGGGTTCTTCCTCGAACAATGCCACCGTCTGCCCCGCACCGAACTCCCCGGATTCATACAGCTTGTTCAGCTGGTACGCCATCGCGATTTCAGGGTCAAGGATGCCGTAAAGCCCCTAGTTCTCCGCGTCGAGGAGCTGTGTTTCTTGGGCTTCCGGGCACGGCGCGGCAGCACCCGACACAGCCTGCGACGTCAGCGCGTTCAGCGAGAACGAGCCGAACACGTTGCTGTGAGAGCGGGCGGCCCGCCGCGCGGAGCTACCTCGCGCCGCCGTAACCTGCTGGGGCTGATCCAGCGTCAGGTCGCTCAGGCCAACGACGCCCTGCACGTCGCGTGATGCGTCCGCCGGGATCGCCGGCGCCTCATCGTTGGCGTACGCCGTGCGGCCACCCGCGAGCGCGACCTGTGAGAGCGGTGTCGCGAGCGCCCGTTCCACCTGTGCCGCGGTCCCCGTCACCGGAAGCGTCAGACCGTTCGCCGTCGGCGCGCCGACCGACAGCCCCTGGGAGCTCAGCGCCGAGCGGACCGTGGAGATCGCCGCCGAACCCGCGCCGAACCGCTGCGCGAATTCGCCGACGCTCAGATACCGGCGAAAGATCGGCGAACCGGGCGTCGACACCTCCGAGGCCAGGTTCGCGAGGGCCCCCGGGTTCTGCGGAGCCAGCGCAACGGTGAGACTCAGCTCACGGCTGGCAGGGACAGCGCCCAGGACTCGTGCGCCGCGCGGAAGCGCCGGCGCCCTTCCAACGCGGACCTTTGCCGGAGCGGCAGCAAGACTCGCCGCCGGCGAGAGCAACGCCGCGCAGCACACGACCGCTGCCGAGAGGACACGGACGCCAACACTCACTCTGCGACGCATTTATACGACCTCCAGGTGTCGAAGCTGCACGCTTTTGCTCTGCACCGGATCGTGTTGCGAACCCCGTCCGGTGGGCGGCACAGGCTAGCAACGAAACCGGCCGCGGCGACGCATGACAGGTGAGACGAATCGCTTTTGGCAAGCGATATCGCCTTCCCCCTTCGCAACAGCTACGTACACCTGCTCGACGCCTTCCCTCGCCACGTTGCGTGGGGATTCTTCGAAGCAACAACCCCCGACATCTGGATGGCTGAGGGGTCTCAAAGCGTCCGGCACGTAGGGTCGGCGTAAACCTGGGGCGATCCGCGGCCGATACGGATCGGAGGATGCCGTCCTCTGTCAGTTGCGCGTGCGCTCTTTCCATCCTCGCCCTGGCGGCGCTCGCCGGCTGCGGCCAGTCCGGCACCTCCGCCCCGCCACAGGTCGCCGCCGGCCAGTCGCGAGCGTCAGGGGCGGGTCGGCAGATCGTGGTGGCGGCGCCCGTCGTGGTGAGCTCCCACGCAAGCGCCGGCCGGCAGTTCCGGGACTTCGCAAACGCGGTCAACCTACAGCCGGCCGACCTGCCCGGGTTCGTGGTGAAGCACAGGGAAACCAGTCGAATCGACACCTCGTTCAACGCGGCGTTCGGCGGCGGCCCCCAATACCGCCGTTGCGAGAAATCCGCCAAGCAACCCAGTCCCACCATGAAGGCCGTATCTCCGAAGCTCGGCGCCGGCAAAGCGTTGAGGGCCGTGTCCATCAGCTCCGAAGTCCAGATCCTGAAGCGGGGCCGCTCCGCCAGGCAGTCAATCGAAGCGGCCAAGGGATTTCTCGAACCGAAGGTGCTCAGCTGCATTGCGAACACCTTCGACTCGCTCGGCAAACACGCGCAAACCGTCCACGCGTATGGCGGGACGATGCGTGTGACCCTTGGCGGGATGCGCCTCGCGCCCGTGGACGTCGGCGCAGCCCCGCCCGGCACAGAGGGCGGGTTTGGCACCAGCGTCAGCATCGACGTCGCCTATCACTTCACGATTCGGGGGCGCTCTTTCACGGTGCCGGTGAAGCTCTACCTCGACGGCCTCGCGTTCGGCGTCGGCCGCGCCGTCGTCTCGCTGGGCACGATCTCCTTCGGACACGCCTTCCCGGCCGCCCCGGAGGCCCGCCTGTACTCGCTGCTCATCTCACGAGCCACCGCCGCCGCACGGCGCTACCCCGCTGTACTGGACGGTCCTCACGCCTGAGTCGTCCCAGGAGAGGCGCTGTCGCCCCAGGGAACGGGAGGTTTTCCACCATGCCCCCGCCAGGAGTCGAACCTGGATCTACCGCTTAGGAGGCGGTCGTCTTATCCATTGGACTACGAGGGCGCTGACCATCCTGTGACCGGTCACCGGGAAGGCTACAGGCGCCCGCTCACCCGGCCGCCCGCGCCGCGAGTCGCTGCAGCGGCTCGCCTATCAGCCGGTGGGTGACCCATTCGTCCATCCTCTGCGCTCCGATACCGGCGTAGAAGCTGAGGGCGCGCTCGTTCCAGTCGAGCGCGGACCATTCAAGGCGCCTGCCGCCGCGCCTGACCAGGTGCGCGGCGACCTCTGCGAGCAGTGCTCCGCCGACCCCTGCACGGCGGTGCTCGGGTCGCACATAGATGTCCTCCAGCCATATTCCCTGGATCGCCAGGAACGTCGAGAACGTCGGGAAGAACACCGCGTAGCCGACGGGCTCGCCTTCGCTCTCGGCGATCAGCGCCTCTGCGGCGGGGCGCTCGCCGAACAGCGCTGCGGCGATCAGCTCCTCGGTGGCGAGCAGCTGGTCCTCGAGGTGCTCGAACTCGGCTAGCTCCCGGAACATTCCCAGCAGCAGGCCCGTGTCCCCGGGCTCCGCTGCGCGGATGAGCGCGGCCGGGGAGCTCATCGGTCCGGGCGCTCGGGGTAGAGATCGTCGATCGTCGCGAGCGCAGCGTATGGGGCGCCGGCGGCCTGCTCGATCGCTGCGCCGCCGCCGGCGAGTCGGTCGAGGACGCTCAGGACACCGCAGATCACGTGACCGGCCTCCTGCAGCGCCCCGATCGCCGCGAGCGTGGAGCCGCCTGTCGTCACGACGTCCTCCACGACGACGCACCGGTCCTGCGGCGTGAGCGGCGGCCCCTCGATGCGCCGCTGCAGGCCGTGAGCCTTCGCGTCCTTGCGCACGAAGAACGCCTTCACCGGCGCTCCGCCGGCGAGTGCGGCACACGCGACCGGGTCGGCGCCCATCGTCATTCCGCCGACCGCGGTGCCACCCCACTCCTCGACCTTCCCGGCGACGAGCGCAGCGAGTGCGGAGAAACCTGCGGGCATCAGGATGGCGCGCTTCGCGTCCACGTAGTACTCCGCGGTGGCGCCGCTCGTGAGCGTGACCTGTCCGATCACGAGCGCGTGCTCGCGCAGTTCCTGCACCAGCACGGAGCGCGCGAGCGCGAGATCGGTCGTATTTTCGTCCATGCGGTCCACGGTGACGCCTAACCTAGCGTTTGTGGGCATCGCGATCGTCAGACTCCTTAGGTTCGCGTCCTTCGTGGCGTGCGCGACGGTAATCGCGTCGTTCGTGATGTTCGCGGCCGGTCAGACGAGAACCGCCTCCACGCACCAGCAGGTGCAGCTGGCTCAGGGGACTGACAGCGCCAGCACCGGCCCCGCAGCCGTCGCCCCGCCCGTCCACACGAGCACGCTGCATCGGGTGATCGACCAGGCGAGCGCGCGCCTGACCTCACCGTTCGCGGGGATACTTCCGACGTCGAGCAGCGAATGGGCCGTGCGGACGCTCGACCTGATCCTCGCGCTCGCCGTCTACGGGTTCGCACTCGGCTTCGTCGCCAGATGGTTCCGGGTTCGCGCCTGACGGCGCGCGTGTCCCTCTAGGTGTAGACGTCGACGGGCATGTTCGACTGCACCCACCCGTAGATCGCCGGCGCGTCCGGGATCGGAACACGAAGGCAGCCGTGGCTCGCCGCGAAAACGGGCACTTCGGGGTAGCCGTGTATCGCGTAGCCGCGGATGAAGTAGCTGGAGTCGACCATGCCCTCGCTGTTCACGCCCGGTTCTTTGCGGTACACGCGGAAGCGCCCGAGCACGGTGGGGGTGGAGGGCTTGCCGGAGCTCATCATGTAGATCGCGTGAACCCGGCCGCCCGGTTCGATCTCCGCGAGCACCTGGCTCGTCAGGTCCGCCTCGACGTGCCGCCCGTCACCTGGGTAGCGGACATGGAATGCGCCCGCCCCGGCCTGGAGCAGCTGGAAGACCTGCTGCCCCGAGTACGGGACGCGTTCGAGGCCGGTCACCTTGCGGTAGGCGACCAACGCCTGACCGGTGGCTTCGTCGAAGACTCCGTTGAGCGGGACCGCATAATGCATCGCCGCCAGCTCGGACTGGAGCAGGCTCACCGACGAGCCGGACGATCCGAGCCCGAGGTTCGTGTTCACGAACGTCACGACCGGCGTGCGGCCCGTGAACTGGACCTGCTGCGCGGTCGCATAGTGCACGGCCCGCGCTTCGACCGCCCCGGCTGACGAGCCCGGGTAGCTGACCCGGAATTCGCCGGCCGTGCCGCTCACCGGGAATATCGGCGCGTTCTGTACCTGGACCTTGCGTCCGTCGCGGTAGAAGGTCACTCGCACGGTCTGTCCTGCGACGTATGGGGCGACACGCGCGCGGATGTACATCCTGGCGCCCACGAGCGCGAAAAGCGGTGTCCCGCCGACCTTCAACAGGCGTATCTTCATACGGCCCGGCGCGGCGGGGGCAGGTGCCGGAGCTGTGCTCGCCGGCGCCGGCGATTCAGCCAGCGCCGAGGCCGGCAGTGCGAGCGCGAGGCCCAGGCAGGCGAGCGCTATCGGGAGCAGACGGTGGATTCGCATCTCCCAATCCTATGCGGCGAGGCGGGCGGGCCGTCGCGATGGTTCGATAAGCCCGATTCGTTTGAAGGCGAGCACGACCGCCGCGATGCCCAGCAGCGCGCCGACCATCAGGACAGGTGTCTGCCATCCCCAGCCCTCCAGGCTCGAGAAGGCGATCGAGTTGTTGATCGAATGCGCGGCGATCGACGCATAGATGGAGCCCGTGAACCGGTAGAGCAGACAGAGTCCGAAGCCGAGCGCTGCCAGAGGGACGAGATCCAGCACCGGTGCGGACCCGACGTGCACCGCACCGAACAGCAGCCCGGTGATGAGCGCGGCAGGGATCGTCCCGCGCAGGTTCCGCAGCGCCGTGAACATGTACGCGCGGAACAGGAACTCCTCGCACATCGGAGCGACCACGCATGTCAGCGCTGCGCTGAGCAACAGAAGCGCCGTGCTTTCGTTCGAGCCGAGCTGCTGGAGCAGTTTCTCCTTTTCCGGGTTGAACACCTCCGACCACAGCACGCTCGCGATCACGAACGCGACGATCAGCGCCACGACCAGCCACCCTGCGCGCCACCACCCGTCTCCGGGGCGACGCAGGCCGAACTGCCAGGAGCGCGCGACCCTTCCGCCGAGTTTCGCGCAGTACACGGCCGCGACCACGAACCCCACGTCCTGCACCACGGTGTCGGCGATCGAGAGCCCCGGTGAGACATCGCCCCCGGTGAGCTTCGCACCGAGCAGCACGGCCGGGATGTCAACCAGCAACCCTCCGACGGTGGCGAGAACGAAGCCGCCGAGCAGCGCGAGGAAGGCGGTCCACCACACCCACGTGGTGTCGGGAGATCGCCGCGGATCGCTCTCGGGCGGGTCGAGCAGCACCAGCTCTATTTCGGGGGACAGGCCCGGAGGGGCCGGGGAGATGCTCTCCATCTCTAGGCCACCCAGTGCCACGTGGAGAACTCGGCGGCGAAGAAGGCCATCAGGCACGCCGAGGTCACGATCGCCGGCCGCTGAAGACGCGGGTGCCCCGCAAGCCACCATCCGAGCCAGATGACGAGCGGGAAGAGCACGACCAGGAAGCGCGGCAGCGACATCAGCGGCTGCGAGCTCACGGGATACGAGAGCGGCAGTGCGAGCGCTGCGAGCACGTAGACCCCGTAGGCGAGTGGGAGTTTTTTGAGGACACCGACGGTCGCGGGTACCGCGGCGAGCAGAAACGCGAGGAGCATCAGGTTGTGCTCCGCGGCGACGGTCGGGCTCCCGGTCCCGGCGGCGAAGTAGACATGCGCGCTCTGGAACGAGAGGAGCTGGCGTGCGCCGTCGACCGCCGCCACCACCGCATCCCACACGCCGAGATATGGACCTGCGAAATGCCTGCCCCACACGTCCTGTGCGTGCAGCGGCGCAAGTGGGTCGCCGCCGGAGAGTCCGATGTACGCGCCGTATGCGAGCACGCCGACCGGGATCAGGGCGAGCCACAGGATGTCGCGCCGCACGCGGTAGCGCGGGAGCAGCCGGGCTCGCGCGAGCGCCTCCGATGCGAAATCGGCGGGGCGGTCGAGCCGGGGCCCGTACAGGTAGATCATCAGCGCCGGGAGGGCGAGCACCAGGCCGGTGCTGCGGGTTGCGCCCGCGAGCGCACCGATGACGCCAACCCACATCCATCGGCCCTGGCGCGCGCTCCAGAACAGGGCTACAGACAGCGCGAGGTACAGCGACTCTGAGTACACGGCAGAGAGGAAGAACGCCATCGGCGCGAACGCGGTGAGCAGCACGGCCAGGCGGGCGGCCGACGCGACACGGTCCCCGATGACTGCGGGGGCGCCGACGCCCCCGAGCTCCAGCGTCGTGAGCCGGTGTATTCCGTACAGCGCGGCGCCGAGAGCCGCCGTCGAGAGCAGCACTCCCGCCAGCACCGGTGGAGCGCCCAGCGAGGAGATCATCCGCAGGCCCAGCGGGTACAGGGGGAAGAAGGCGGTGCGCGAGGATGTGTAGAGACCCAGATCGGGCCGGTAGCCGTAGTGCGCGATCACCAGGTACCACGCGCTGTCCCAGCGCGCAGCGGGAGCGGCGAGCAGGTTGCCGAGCCAGCCGAAGCCGCGTGTGACACCGGGCGGGTTGAATGCGCCTCGCACCGGACCGTAACCGAGGCTCAGCACCGTCCCGACGCCGGCCGCCCACACCAGCACCCGCGAGCTCCACAGTGCGCGCCAGCTCTCGCGCGCGGCGAGCACGCGTGCCGGATCGGCCCGGACCCGAGCCCAGCGAGCGCGTGCGTGGCGCCACGAGGGGGGCGCGTGAGGCCGCGGCGGGACAGGGGCGAGCAGCTCGCTCTCCCTCTCCACAATCGTCAGCTCGGCGGTGTCGGTGCTCATCGCGCCCACCACCGAGCGTAGAGACCCCCGCGGGGGTACCGGCAGGAAATCACAACCCGGCACGGTAATCTCGATTCACAAGCGATGTCTCGTCAATCAAGAATGCGCAGGAACAGGCGAGGTCGCGGGAGCGTCAGGGTGCTGCTCATCGGTGGCGGCGTTCTCGCAACCGTCCTGGTCATAGGAGCGATCGCGGGAGTGGGCTATGTGCTCAACGTGGCCCAGTCAGCCCCGTCGCTCTCCTCCCTGCACCCGATCCTCAGCGGCGGCTCCTCGCAGGTGTTCGCATCGGACGGCACGCGGCTCGGCTTCATCCAGTCGGACGTGCTCCGCTCGCCGATCGGCTGGGACGAAATCCCGGCGGACCTCAAGGACGCGACTGTCGCAATCGAGGACCAGCGCTTCTACTCGAACGACGGTGTCGACCTCACGGGCATATTCCGCGCCGCGATCAAGGACCTCACGACGGGGTCCGCGGTGCAGGGAGGCTCGACGATCACGATGCAGCTCGTACGCAACCTCTACCTCGGCGGCGACCAGCACACTCTGCGCCAGAAGATCATCGAGGCCAAGCTGGCGCTCGACTACGCCAAACACCACGACAAGCACTCGATCCTCACCAGCTACCTGAACAGCGTCCCCTACGGAACCCTGGGCGGGCAGACGGCGGTCGGTGTGCAGGCGGCCGCCCGCGAGTTCTTCAACAAGCCCGCGTCGCAGCTCAACCTCGAGCAGTCCGCACTGCTCGCGGGTCTGCCGCAGGCGCCGTCGGAATACAACCCGTTCCTCGACCCCGCGGCGGCGCGGACGCGGCGCAACGAGGTGCTCGCGAAGATGGCCGAACTGCACTACATCACCCCACGGGTCGCGGCCGATACCGAGAAGGCGCCGCTGGAGATCCACCACGGAAACTTCTACACGGCGCGCAAAGAGGACTTCTTCTTCGAATACGTGCGCCAGCAGCTGATCGCGCGCTACGGGGCCAAGACGGTCGAACAGGGCGGCCTGAAGGTCTACACGACGATCAACCTGAACATGCAGCGGCTGGCACGCAAAGCGATCGCGGAAGTCCTCAACGAGCCCGAAGACCCAGCATCGGCGATCGTCACGATCGACCCGAACAACGGGGACATCGAGGCGATGGCCGAGTCCGAGAGCTATGAGCAGTCCCAGTACAACCTCGCCGCCGACGGCCACCGCCAGCCCGGCTCGACGTTCAAGGCGATCGACCTCGCTGAGGCGCTCACGCAGGGCGTGGACCCGAACAGCACCTACTACCTCTCGCACACACTCCAGGCGGGCTGGCTGACGGGCTACCCGACCTATGAAGTGAAGACGTTCGAGGGCACCTCGCTGAACAAGTCGCTCAACCTCGTCCAGGCGACGCTCACGTCCGACAACACCGTCTACGCGCAGCTCGCCGCGGACCTCGGAGAGGAAAACATCACGCACATGGCCTATGAACTCGGCGTCAAAACACACCTCAGCAGCTTCCCCGCGGAAGCCCTGGGCGGGCTCACGCTCGGGGTGACTCCGCTCGAAATGGCCGACGTCTACGCGACGCTCGCCGACGGCGGCCTGCGCAACGAGCCGATCGCGATCACGAAGGTCGTGTTCCCGGACGGACGCGTCGACGAAAACTGGGGTCGCCCGCACCGCGTGAGGGTGCTCAGTGAAGGCGTCGCCTCGGAGGAGACGAACATCCTGCACCAGAACGTGCTCGGGGGTACGGCCACCCGGTCGGCGATCGACTGTCCCACCGCCGCGAAGACGGGCACGACCAGCGAACTCGTCGATGCGTGGCTCGACGGATACACGCCGAACTACTCCACGGTCGTCTGGATGGGCTATCCGAACAAGCGCATCTCGATGACCGACGTCCACGGCGAGCCCCAGCAGGGCGGCTACCTGCCTGCGGAAATCTGGCACGCGTACATGGCGGCCGTCACCGAAGGACAGTCCTGCACCCAGTTCCCCGAACCGAAGGAACAGATCTCCTACCGGCCGTTCTACGGTCACTTCGCGACGACGGGCGAGGCCCAGCAGAAGCCCGAAGGGGAAACCGAAACGGGTACACCGAAAAAGCCCGAACCACCCACCGCGAACCGGCAGACGGCGCCTGCCAAGGCAACCGAACCCGCCCAGGCCGAACCTCCGAAAGCGATCCCTGCGCCTTCGCCGACGGGTGGAGTGGGCGTGGGCTGAGGCCCGTCGCACGGCACCTTCGGGTCGCTCTGCGTGCCCGGCGCTGGTAGTTTGATTGCCCAAGAGGAAACGACGGCCGGCTCTGACGTTCCAGAGAGGCAGATTGGATGCAGCGTGGCGAAGGAGGACAAGGTTGAATTCGAGGGCGAGGTGATCGAGGCTCTCCCGAACGCGATGTTCCGGGTGAAGCTCGACAACGACCACGTCGTTCTCGGACACGTGGCAGGAAAGATGCGGCGTTTCAGGATCAGGATCCTTCCGGGGGACCGCGTGCGCTGCGAGCTCTCTCCGTACGATCTGGACCGCGCTCGGATCGTCTACCGGCACCGCTGAGCACCGGCATCGCCGAGCGCTCCCTGATCGAGGCGATAGCGGCTGAGCTGGCCGACGGGCACGGGCGTGCCGAGCGGGATTCGCGCGTTCTGCGCGGCATAGGCGACGACGCGGCTGTCGTGAGCGCGAGGAGCGTGTGTGTGACGTCGGTCGACGCGATGATCGAGGGGGTCCACTTTCGGCTGCGGGAGGGATGGACGACCCCCTCGGAGGTGGGCCGCCGCGCTCTCGCCGGCGCACTTTCCGACATCGCGGCCATGGGCGCGGAGCCCGGCGAGGCGTACCTCGCGCTCGGCCTCCCCTCCGCCTTCGGCGAGGACCGCGCACTCGAGCTGGTACGCGCAGCGGGCGCACTCGCCCTCGGCACGGGCACCGTGATCGCCGGGGGCGACGTGGTCGGTTCCCCCGTCCTGATGGTGTCGGTGACAGCCGTCGGCTGGGCGGACAGCCCCGACGAACTCGTGGGTCGCGACGGAGCACTGCGCGGAGACCTCGTGGGGGTCACGGGCGCGCTCGGCGCGTCCGGGGCTGCGTTCGCGGTGAGAGAGGGGGTGGCTCGCAGGACACCGGCGGCCGAGCGCGCACTCGCACGTTGTGCACAGCTGACCCCTCGCCTTCGCGAGGGCAGGGCTCTCGCACGCGCAGGTGTGCATGCGATGGTCGACCTCTCGGACGGGCTGGCAACCGACGCCGGGCACATCGGCCGCGCGAGCGGGCTTCGCGTGGAGCTCGATCTCGCTCGCCTTCCACTCGCCGAAGGCGTGGCCGAGGTCGCGCGCGAGATCGGCATCCCCGCCTACGAGCTCGCGGCGGCCGGCGGTGAAGACTACGAGCTGTGCTTCTGCGCCTCGCCCGAGCAGCAGGACACGATCGAGGCGGCCCTGCGAGCGGCCGACGGAGCGTCCGTCACATGGATCGGCGAGGTATCCGACGGGCCGGCAGGCGTGCACCTGACCGATGAGCAGGGCCGGTCAGTCGACCTGGCCGGCTGGGAGCACGCGGTCTAGATGCGCGGAAAGCGCTCGCTGGAAGCGGGCGCTTCGGGTTCAACCGGCTGGGGGACCTGTCCGGCCGGAAGCTCTCTGGCGGCTCCGACGGGAACCATGCGCGTCAGCTTCGAGTACACGAGCAGCCTTTTTTCGGCGCTGAACAGCGGCGTGCACGCTGACAGGACCAGGCGCGTGTAGTTGGCACGAGAGATCGCGGCGCTCACGTCGGTCGGCTGCACCACCCGGTGCCCGACCACCGTGTAGTAGAGGTGGGCATAAGGCATCAGCAGGATGATCTGGTCACCGGGATTGAGCGAGTCGATGTGGCGGAACGGCGCGAGGTACGTGGTTCGGTGTCCGGCGATCGCGGTGGTCCCGGGGACCCCGGGGAAGGTCGTCTCGGTCATGATCCCGGGCCCGCTCATCAGGTCTTCCGTATCTGTTCCGTCGACGACGACGAAGTTCGCGCCGATCTTCGGGATCACGATCCGCCCGATCGGGCTGCCGTTGGACGCGTGATGCTCGAGCTCGCGCGCTAGCAGCGCGATCCTCTGACGCTCGTCCGAGATGTTCGCGAGCGCCCGTGCCGTTGCCGGGCCTGGCACGGCCCGTTCGACACTCCGCAGTTCGCCGCTGAGGTTGCTCTGGCGCAGATCCGCGTACAACGCCGACAAAGGCTCCTGCCATACGAGTGTGATCAACGCGTCGGTGACGGTGAGGGCTCCGAGGACTATGAGCACGACGGCGAACGCCCGTGCTCCGCGGCGCCGGCGACGGTGACGGCCACCCGAGGAGATCGGGCCCGCGCCGAGAACGGAGCTGTGCGAGGAGGTCGCTGTTCGGCGCTCGTTCACACGCCTACCTTCGCAGCGCCGACTCGGTGCCGCCGAGCGATCCCGGTCCCGCGTAGGAGATCGGGCCGCGGATGCTCACATGGCGGTCGACCGCGGCCTTCGTCCCAGGCGCCGGTTCGGGGGACCCGAGCGCAACGAGTGCCATCGCGGCCGCGCAGCCCAGGCCCACGCTCCAGATCAGGGCGCCGCCGAATCCGATCTGCCCGCCCGCCAGGAGCAGCACGCCGGTCCACGCCACCTCGCCCGGCCCCAGACCGAGCTCACGTGCGTAGAAGGCGACCAGCAGCGCCAACGGCACGATCCCAAGCACAACGAGCAGGAGCGCGCCCAGCCGCCGCGGCCTCAGCTCGGGCGAGGCCAGCAGGAGCCATAGGTGCAGGGCCGGGAGAAGCAGCAGTGCGCTGAACGTGTTGAGCACCAGCACGAGAACGCCGACGACGAGCAACACCAGCATCACCGACAGTCCCGCCACCTCGGAGTCCGGCCGCCAGTCCCACCCGAGGCGTCTGACGAACAGGCCCCAAACCAGCCAGCTCAGCGCGAACACGAGCACACAGGCCACCACGGCGGAGATCGCCGTTCCGTGAAATGGCAGCGCGGCGGGAAGCAGCGCACCCTGTGGGGTGGCGCCCATCAGGCCGGTGGCGCTCAGCAGGTAGACGAAGATGGCGCAGACCATGAAGGGCAGCGCGCAGGTGAGCGCCCACAGGCACCAGCGTCCCGGCGACAGGCGCCGGCGACGGGCGCGCGCGAGCCCGTCGGCACCGGTGATCAGCGGCGGGAGCAGAAGTGTCGCGAGCAGCAGGCGAAGCGCCCAGGCGGGAACGGTCTGACGGTCCAGAAGCACGCTGTTCTGCATCGTCTGGGAGACATCGGGTGAGCTGTCTAGAGCATCAACGGCGCTGAGCACCGAACGACCGAAGGTACCGAGGCGCTCTTCGCTGACGGGCTCGCGGGCGGTGGGGCCGCGTTCGCCTGAGACCTGGACGAGAACCGACGGCACCCCGTTTGCGTCCAGCACCCCCTGTTCGCCGGCCGCGAACGGGAACGCGAGGTGCGCCACCTGCCCGAGCGCGCTCGGCTCGCCGGGCGAGGTCCCGGTCTGCTCGGTGATCGCGTCACTGACGGTGCGCTGAAGCTGTAGCGGGGCAGAGCCGAGCCCGTCCGAGAAGGGGATCACGAACGGCCGGTGCGCACTCGTGCCCGCGAGATCACCGAGGACGATCGCTGCATCCAGAGGCCCGTGAAGGAGCGAGGCAAGTTGCGCCGCGCCCGCGTAGCCTCCGCTGCCGCCGCTGGTCGAGACGAGGATGATCGCGCGCTTGGTCTCCCGCGTCGAGAACACACGCGCAAGCTCGAGCAGGGCCGCCGTCCCCGACAGTTCGGCCAACGAGCCGGGCTGCGCCGCGTCGCGGTGCGCGACGATCAGGACCGGCGGCGCGTCAGTTGAGCCGGGCCGTTCGGCGATCACGGTCCGCAGAGGCCTTTCGCCTTCGATCGTCTGGCCTTCCACCTGCACCGTCCTGACCGTGAACCCGGCCCCGCCGGCGCTTGCGAGACCGCGAATCGCCGCCGCGATGTGCGCGGCGAGAGCGTCGTCGCCGGCGCTTCCGGGTCTCCGGTTCGGGTAGGCCGCGGCGAGTGAGCGCAGTTCGCTGAACGCCTGCGAGCCTTCAAAGGCCTCCGGCGCGAGCGTGGAGGTGAGCGGCTGCGGCCGCGAGCCGAGCGAGAACGCGGCGATCCCCAGCGCGATCAGGAACGGCACGAAGGCCGCACGGTATAGGCGCCCGTTGAGCATCCGATAGACCTTAGTTCGCCCGCCGGCTCTGCGCGCAGGACGGGCCCATGACGGTATCGTGCGGCCGCGTGCTGCAGCCTGTCTCAGTCGGAAACAAGACGCTCGCCGATTACACGCATATCTGCGGCCCGGAGCTGATCAACGAAATTCGCGAGCTCGCCGAGCCGTTGCGGGGAGAGCGCGTCGTGCACATCTCGGCGACAGCGTTCGGCGGCGGGGTCTCGGAGATCCTCTACACGCTGGTCCCGCTGATGAGCGACGTCGGCCTTGACTGCGAGTGGCAGGTCATCTACGGGCGCG
>Ga0182013_10003152_pt1 | contig 20939 bp, 18 predicted proteins | sample 612S2MmetaG_FD_120487 | JGI IMG/M metagenome (GOLD analysis project Ga0182013, IMG submission 120487) | Permafrost microbial communities from Stordalen Mire, Sweden - 612S2M metaG | ecosystem: Environmental > Terrestrial > Soil > Wetlands > Permafrost | place: Sweden: Stordalen | collected... | reverse complement strand
CGAAAAAACCGCGTACCGCAGGTCGGCAGCAGTGAAAGCTTGGTCAGATCCGCCTCGGGCGGGAGATGAGCGAGAATCTGTTCTTTGAATTGGGGCAGGTCACCGCCGGAGATGATCGCGACGCTGACCGCTCCGAGCAGAGCGGTCAGCAGCGTTCCCATTTCGGCATCGATTGCGGATTTGCTCTCCGCAAGCGTGCCGTCCAGGTCGAAAACGATGAGTGTCTTCATCGACCGAGGGTTGTCGTCGGCCTATGAATCGCTGAACAGGGCGGCGCGTGGATGGCCTTTCGCAAGCGGCGGAACGGAATCGGGCTCGCTGAAATCAGCCGTCCAGTGCCAGTTCCTGATCTCGGGCATGTCTTCGAGGTGCTCGCGAATGTACTCATGATGTTCGTAGAGCTTGGCATTGAAGAGTTCGGTGACTTCTTCCGCTCGCGCGCGCAGCCGAGGAACATGCTTGAGTGCTTCGATGGCCAGATGGTAGCGGCTCATCTCGTTGAGGACGACCATGTCGAACGGCGTTGTCGTCGTCCCCCGGTCCATGTAGCCGCGGACGTGAAAGCGCGCTTCATTCGACCGAGCGTGGACCATCGAGTGGATGACCCAGCGATTGTTGTGAAACGCGAAGACGACGTCGACGTCCTTGGTGAAGAGTTCGTCGAACGACATGTTGTCCAGGCCGTGCGGATGATCCTGGGGCATCATCAGCGCGCTCAAGTCGACCACGTTCACGACTCGCACTTTGATTCCCGGTACGTGCTTTTGCAAGAGCCAGGATGCCGCGCAAATTTCGATGGTGGGGACGTCGCCGGCGCACGCCAGGACGACGTCGGGTTCCTCACCGCCGTCGTTGCTGGCGAACTTCCAGGTCGATGCGCCGCGCGAGCAATGTTCGCGCGCCTCATCCATGGTCAGCCACTGCAGCTGGGGCTGCTTCCCGCAAGTGACGATATTGACGTAGTTGCGGCTGCGCAGACAGTGGTCAAAGATGCTGAGCAGGCAATTGCTGTCGGGCGGATAGTAGATGCGGATGGTTTCACTGCGGCGCGCCAGCGCGTTGTCGACGAACCCGGTGGCCTGATGGCTGAAGCCGTTGTGATCGTTACGCCAGGCGTGGCTGGTGAGCAACACGTTGAGCGAGGCGATGTCGCGCCGCCACGCATAATCGTTGCACTGTTCGAGCCACTTGGCGTGCTGCGTGATCATCGAGTCGACGACTTGCGCGAACGCTTCGTAGGACGACCACATGCCGTGGCGCCCGGTCAGCGTATAGCCTTCGAGCCAACCCTCGCAGCAGTGCTCGCTCAAGACTTCGAGGACGCGTCCCTGGGGGCTGAGCTGGTCATCGATCGAGACCGTTTCGGCCATGAACCGGCGAGTCGTCGCGTTGAACACGGCATTGAGCCGGTTGGAGTTGGTCTCGTCCGGGCAGAACATGCGGAAATTTGTTGGGTTGCGGCGGATGACGTCGGCGAAGAATTCGCCGAGTTTGCGCGGCGCTTCCGCCGCGACTTGACCTGGCCCCGGGATTTCGAGCGCGTAGTCGCAGAAGTCGGGAAGGTCGAGGGCGATCAGCAGCCGGCCGCCGTTGACGTGCGGGCTCCCGCCCATGCGGTGATTCCCGGTCGGCGCGAGCTCGGCGAGTTCCGCGATGAACGTACCGTTTTCGTCGAAGAGCTCGTGTGCCTTGTAGCTTTTCATCCAGGCTTCGAGGATCTTAAGATGTTCGGGGTTTTCGCGCACGCCGGCAAGCGGGACCTGATGCGCGCGGAAGGTGCCTTCTATCGGGATGCCGTCGACCTCTTTGGGACACGTCCAGCCCTTGGGCGTGCGCAGAACGATCATCGGCCACACGGGCTGTTTCTTGAAGCCGTTCTTGCGCGCTTTCTGCTGAATCGCGCGAATCTCTGCGTAGCAATCATCGAGCGCTCGCGCCAACAGCTGGTGCACGGCGAGCGGATCGTCGCCTTCGACGAAATACGGCTTGTAGCCGCGGCCGACGTAGAGCGCCTTGAGGTCCTCATCACTGGTTCGCGCCTGCACGGTCGGTCCGGAGATCTTATAGCCGTTGAGGTGCAGAATCGGTAAGACTGCGCCGTCGTCGACCGGATTGAGGAAGTTGACCGACTTCCAGCTGCCTTCGAGCGGACACGTCTCGGACTCGCCGTCGCCCACGACGCAGGCAACGATCAGATCCGGGTTGTCGAACGCCGCGCCGAACGCATGGACGAGCGAGTAGCCCAGTTCGCCGCCTTCGTGCATCGAATTCGGGACGTGCGGCCCGCAGTGGCTCGGCACACCGCCGGGCGTTGAAAACTTGCGGAAGAGCAGCCGCATCCCGTTCTCATCCTGCGTGATCTCCGGATGGACGTCGGTGTACGAACCCTCCAGGTACGAACAGGCGTTGAGTGAAGGACCACCGTGTCCGGGGCCAGAGATGTAGATGAAATCGGCCGCGTGTTCTTTGATCAGCCGGTTGAGATGGATGTAGATGAGATTCTGGCCGGGCGATGTGCCCCAGTGCCCGAGCAGCCGCGGTTTGATTTGTTCGGCCATGAGCGGCTCCCGCAGCAGCGGGTTCCGAAACAGATAGATTTGACCGATGCACAAGTAATTTGCAGCGCGCCAGTAGCGATGCATCTTATCGAGCATCGCCGGCGACAGCGGTCCCTTGGGGACCGGCGCAGGTTTGCGTTGTTTCCCATTGGTTGCGACTGCCGTTGACAAGGAAACGTCGAAACCGAAGGTCTCCGGTGCGACCACGAGATCGCTCTTGTCGGGTGCGGCATGACTTCCGTTGTGCTTTACCGTTGGTGCCGGCTTCGTCGTACTCATGGTGAAGGTCCTTTCTGCATTGCGGCACGTACCGACAGGCACGGCGGCGACGGCGAACGTTGCACGGCGTTCATCGTGATTATGAGGGAACGGGTGCAGTGCTCGCGTGAACGTCGAGCTGCTTCTTGGGTGGTACCGGCGTGTCGATGGGGTCGAAGATGCGATACGCCAGTAGCTTGATCGGGTCGGTCACGAGCGCCCAAATGAGCGCGTAGCCCCAGACCAACGCCGCCGGACCCCAGCCGATGGGCGTCATGATACCGAGCCCATACACGGCCATCAGGGTCGCAAAGCACTGCGTGCCCAACACGGCGATCAAAAGGATCGGAGCCGGACGGATCGACCACCACGGACCGCGCGTTCGCGCGATGAAAATCGTCAGATGTCCGGCGACGGACAACAAGAGATACATCAGCGTTTGGAGTACCGGGTGGCCCAGGTGATAGACCCGATCACTTAAATAGAATAGGCCGCACGCTGCGATCGGCCCGATGACGCCGAGCACCGTTGCGATTTTCAGCACCAAGCCCATGTTCCAGGCCTCGGGCTTCTTCTTATAAATGACGTTGTCGTAGGCTATGGACAGGATTGCGCCGTCGTTGAGCAGCGCCAGCATGACGATCATCACCGCAGTAAGCGGATAGAAGTTGAAGACCAAAATCGCGAACGTCATGAACAGCAGAACGCGCAGCGTTTCGGCGATCCGGTAAATCGCGTAGCTGTTCATCCGCTGAACGATGCGGCGGCTTTCCTTGATCGCCTCGATGATCACGGTCAAGCCGGTCGTCATGAGCACGATCGAAGCCGCGGCGCGCGCGGCGTCAGTCGCGCCGGAGACGGCGATGCCGCAGTCCGCCTTCTTGAGCGCCGGTGCGTCGTTGACGCCGTCGCCGGTCATGCCGACAATGTGGCCGCGCTGCTGCAGAACATCGACGATATGGAACTTGTGCTCGGGAAACACTTGAGCGAAACCGTCGGCTCCTTCGATCGCTTTTGCTTGGGCGTCGGTCGCCTTCTCTTTCGTGTCGCCCAACGTGTCCGCGTTGAGAATGTCCGTGCCCAACCCCAAATCACGCGCCGTTTCCTTGGCGATCGCAACCTGATCGCCGGTGACCATCTTGACGTTGACGCCCATCTGCTTGGCACTTGCGAGCGTGGCCTTCGCAGTCGCGCGCGGCGGATCGTACATCGGCAGGACGCCGAGAAATTGCCAGTTGTCTTCCTCGTCGGCTTTGGCGACGCCCAGCGAACGGAAGCCGCGGCTCGCGAAACCGTCGATCGCTTTGTCCACGGCCGGTTTGGCCGCGGTGGCGTTGCTCGACATCTGGAGAATGACTTGGGGCGCTCCCTTGGCGACGTTGAATTGCTTCCCGTCTTCGCCCTTGACGGTCGCTTCGGTCCGCTTGTGCACCGGGTCGAACGGCTTGAAATGCACGACCTCGTACGCTCTGAGGGTTTTGTCGTCCTTGACCCCGCCGATCACGGTCAAATCGATCGTATCTTTGTCTTCGGCGCGCGAGGCGAGCGCCGCGTAGAGGATGAGCTTGTCGGACGGCGTGCCGTCGAGGCTGAAGGGATCGCCCAACGTCAGCTTGTTCTCGGTCAGCGTTCCGGTCTTATCCGAGCACAAGATATCGACGCCCGCGAGTTCTTCGATCGACGACAGCCGGGTCACGATCGCCTGTTTTTTCGAGAGCAGACGCGCTCCAACAGCCATCGTCACCGATAAGACCGTCGGCATAGCCACGGGGATCGCCGCCACCAGCAAGACCAAAGCGAACTCGAACATGTCGAGCATCGGGTCGTGACGGTAGAAGCCGACGCCGACGATCACGCCGACGAGAACGACCGCGAGGATGATGAGGTAGTTGCCGATCTTGAGCACGGCCTTTTGGAAATGACTGATGGTATGCGCCTGCTCCACCAGCGCCGCCGTCTTGCCGAAATAGGTGTGCGTGCCGGTCGCGTAAACGATCGCATCGATTTCGCCCTGGCGTACGATCGACCCGGAGAATACGGCTCCGCCCGGTTCGCGCGTCACCGGCAGCGATTCGCCGGTCAAAGCCGATTGATCGACTTCGATCGGGTCGCCCCCTAATAAGCGCGCGTCAGCCGGTACGATGTCGCCCAGGCGCATGCGAACGACGTCGCCCGGCACGAGCTCGGCAACCTTGGGGTTCAGCCACTTCCCGTCGCGCCGCACGCGAGCATTGATCGCCAACTGCGACTTGAGTGCGGCAATGGCGTTTCCGGCTTGGTGCTCCTCCCAGAAACCGACGACGGCGTTGGTGCAAAGCAGCAAGGCGATGACGCCGAAATCCAGCCAGTGCCGGACCACGGCCGAGAGAATCACGGCCGCTTCGATCATCCAGGGAATCGGTCCCCAGAAATATCCCAGAAACTTCAGGAACGGATTTTCGGTTTTCTCGGCGATCTCGTTGGGCCCGTATTGCGTCAGCCGCTTTGCGGCTTCAGCTTCCGTCAAACCGTCTTTGGTCGATCCCAGCTTGGTGAACAACTCCGCCATGGGGACCGATTTGAGATCGTCTTTGCCGTCCGGCGTCGACTTGCCGTCGGGGCCCGACTTCCTGCCGTCTGACGGCTTTGCATCCGACGTGCCCTTTGCATCGTCTTCGGTATTGGTACGATCCGCGGGCTTGGCAGCAGGCACGGGTTTCGCGTTATCCGCGGGCTCGCGTTGGTCGGTGGTCGTCGCGCCGTCGACAGGCTTCCCATCATCCGCGGGCTTGACGATGTCAACTGCTTCCGCAGCATCCGCGGATGCCGCCGCGTCAGTGGCTTTGGCGGGGGATGCGGGTGCCGGTGCGGGACCGACGGTGAGCTCCGCGGCGACGGGCGGCACGTGGTTTTCCGCGACATGGGAGCCGCTCTCGGGCAGCGCGTGCCCAGTCTCGGCCTCAGGCTTGTACGCGATCTCCGATTCGAGCCTGGTTTCGATCTTCGACACGATCTTCGAGACGGTCGTCGATTCCGGGCGGTACTCGATCTTGTACTCAGTCCGCGATTCGGTCGTGGATTCGACATCGGATTCGTGCTTCTCTGTCTTCGGGTTCATGACCACCAGCCTGGATACAGAAGGTCGTATCTTTCTGCGACGCGGACGGTTGTCGTGCGAACGCTTCGCCGGCGCCGGACGCGATACGTGATCGCTGGTCCGCAGAATGTGCGGCGCAGCGATGACATGCGAAGAGCGTGCATCACTTCGGCTTGGGCTTGAACACCGCGCGACCGATGACGAACGCCCACACGCAAGTGAGCAGGATTGGCAGCAGCATTCGATTCCCGGCCGAACGCGGGATCAGCGCATCACCCAGAGCCAACCCGAGGAAAAGGGCGGCTGCTACCGCCAAGACCCGCTGCATCGGTGCGGCCGCTGGCGGCGAGACGCGATCAACGCTAGGTGCGGGCGGGCGCGTGTCAGCAACGATTTTTGCGTGGACTCCGGCGCCTTCGGCGGCAGCCAGCAACGACGCGCCAGGTACGGCTGCATCGTGCGCGACGATTGCGCAGGCGCTCCCGGGTGCGATCTCGGCGAGCAAGACGCCCGGAACCCGGTGCAGTGCGCGGACGAGTTGCGCGACGGCGAGCGTCGGCAGGCTCTCGTCCACTTGAAGCGTCGTGCGAGTGAGAAAGTTCGCGTCTCGGAAGTCCGGCGCAGGGAGCATCACAGCGCTGGCAATTTAAGATTGTTGGGAGCGGGAGGTGATGCAACGATGGGAACGGCCGCCGCATTCTTGTTCAGGATATCCAGGAACGGCTTGACGATATCTATCGGCATTGGAAAGATCACCGTCGAGTTGTTCTCGCTACCGACCTCCGTCAGGGTCTGCAAGTAGCGCAACTGCATCGCGGCGGGAACGGAACCGAGAATCTTCGCCGCGTTGACGAGCGTTTGCGAGGCTTGGAACTCCGCGTCCGCGTGGATGATCTTGGCTCGCCGATCGCGTTCGGCTTCAGCCTGTTTGGCGATCGCTTTCACCATGTTGTCGGTGAGCTGAACGTCGCGGATCTCGACGGCGGTGACATCGATGCCCCAGTCCTTGGTGCGCGAATCCAGGATGTCTTGAACGTCGGTATTGAGTGTCGCGCGCTTGGAGAGCATCTCGTCAAGCTCGTGCTGGCCCAGAACCGATCGCAGGGTCGTCTGCGCCAGCATGTTCGTCGCGGCGGCATATTGCTCGACGGCAATGACGGCCTTCTCGGGGTCCACCACGTGGAAGTACAACACCGCATCGACTTTGACCGAAACGTTGTCGCGTGAGATGAGATCTTGGCTGGGAATCTCCATGACGACGGTGCGTAAATCGACCCGAACGATTTGTTGGATATACGGCAACAGAAAGATCAGGCCGGGTCCCCGTACACTCGAGAAGCGGCCCAGGGTGAACATGACGCCGCGCTCGTACTGACGCAGCACGCGAATCGATGCGTTTATGAGAATCAGTGCTACGAAGATGAGTGCGATTGGGGTGAGTAAAGCAGCGAACGTGAGCATTGATGACCTTTGAGTGAGTGCGCTTGGGCATTCGACCGCTTGCGCTCCCTGGGATGGCATCGCCATGTGGCACGCGGGGCGGAAACGTCGATCGGAGTGCGCAGCCTAATCGTACCGCAGGGCAGCACTGGGCGGTATCGTGAGATTCATGGACGACACCTTCGGCCTTCGCGTGCGAACCGCAGGTTGAGACGCGTGAAATATTTTTGACGTTGTCATGCGAGCGTGATCGAAGACCCAGGGGGCGACCTGGCTTGCGCTCTCTTGAACAGACGTCGGAGGTCCGCTGCAGCGGTAGAAACGTGCGCCGAACTTCCCAGCATCCGGGTAAGCGCCATCCGTGCATTTCACGATACCGGGCTTGCAAGAGGTACGCTACGATTTTGGTTGCTCGAGCGGTTGCGCGCTTCACGAGCGCGAACCAAACCTTCAGATCCCGCGCAGTGAGTCCGAGGGCCGCATCCTTGCGACCTGGTTGCCTAACGCGGGTCGCGCGCACCGCTACGTTGCGATTAAAGGTTTTGAGATCATGCAGCCTTCTGCGCTAATCACGGACTTTGCCACAACCCGACTGGGCGTCATCATGAGTCCCAAAGATGGGGAACCTCACGAAGCTTGGGGCGTTTTGAATCCTGCGGGCATCCGCGCTCCGGACGGGGCGATGCATCTGTTCCCGCGGCTCATCGCCGAAGGGAACTACTCGCGCATTGGCCACGCGCGCGTTCGCTTTGACGGGGAGACACCGGTGGGTGTCGAGCGGCTGGGAATCGTGCTCGAACCGCGGGAGTCGTACGAACGCAGCCCCGGAGGAGGCGGCGTCGAAGATCCGCGCGTCGTGTACGTTGGGCTGCTCAAATGTTATGTCATGACCTATACAGCATTCGTCCCGTACGAGCCGCGAGTCGCTATCGCTATCTCCGACGACCTGCAATCGTGGGAACGTCTTGGTGTCTTGCGGTTCGAGGAAATTGCCGACGGTCCGGAACTCAATGCGTGCGGCAACAAAGACGCGTCGCTGTTCCCCGATGTCATCGCCGATCCAGAGGGGGTTCCGTCGTTTGGGATCTTGCACCGGCCAACGACCCGGCTCCACTTCCGCCGTCACGGCACGGGTACGCACGAGACGAGGCCCCCGTGCGGTGAGGAAACCCAAGAAAACATCTGGATTTCCTACATCCCGGTCGACTGCGTCATTGCCGACATCACAACCCTGACCGCAGTAAGACGGCACGAGCGGGTGATGGCGCCGCAAGAGCCGTGGGAAAAGAACAAAGTCGGGACGGGCGCACCGCCGGTGCGGCTCCCGTATGGGTGGGTCTTGCCCTACCATGCCGTGTCGGCTCCCGACGGACATCCGCGGTATTGCATGGGCGTCGCGATTCTCGATCTCGACCGGCCCTCGCGCGTGCTCTACCGGACGCCGCTGCCGGTCCTCGAGCCGGAAAAGGAGTACGAGCGCAATGGGCTGGTCTCCGATGTCGTGTTTCCGAGCGCAACGGACCTGCGCCCTGACGGAGCGCTCGACGTCTATTACGGCGCGGCCGATCATGTCATCGCCGCGGCGCGCGTGAACTTGCCCCGCGAGTTGCCCCTCCTCGAGCCGGCGCGGGCCCAACGATGACGCAGCTCAACCACGCGGATCTGCTGGTCCAGCCTGGCCGCACGGTGCATCTGTCAGATTTCGATCCCGCCTCGACGGGCGACTTCAAGAACAAGCATCATGCGCGGGAGAAGCTGCGCGCGGATATTGCACGTTTAGCTGCGCTCCAAGACATGTTATTTGCGCAACAGCACTACGCGCTGCTGATCATTTTTCAGGGCATGGATGGTGCGGGGAAGGACGGCGCGATCAAACACGTGATGACGGGTGTCAATCCGCAGGGCATCGATGTCAATAGTTTCAAAGTGCCCTCGGCGCTCGATCTGAGCCATGATTACCTGTGGCGCTCGAACCAGAAGCTGCCGCCTAGTGGAAAGATCGCCATTTTCAACCGCTCGTATTACGAGGAACTCGCGGTCGTCCGGGTCCACCCCGCGGTCCTCGCGCGCGAGGACCTTCCACCCGGAACAACGCGGACCGGCTCAATCTGGAACGATCGCTTTGAGGACATCACGGCCTTCGAGCGGCATCTATCGCGCAACGGCACCCGCGTGCTGAAATTCTTTCTCCACTTATCGAACGAAGAACAGCGAAAGCGCTTACTCGAGCGTATCGATACGCCCGAAAAGAACTGGAAGCTCTCTACAGCCGACGTTCACGAACGGGCGTTTTGGGCCGACTATCAACACGCGTACGAGGAGTTGCTCACCCACACCAGCGCCGAGACGGCGTCGTGGTACATCATCCCCGCAGATCACAAGTGGTTCTCACGCGTCGCGGTGGCAAGCATCATCGTCGCGGAACTCGATTCGCTCGGCCTCCACTATCCGCACGTCAGCGACCGACAACGAGAGAACCTTGCGGCCATCGGCAAACAACTCGAGAAGCACGCTCACAAAGGCTACGAGCCGGCGGCGACAGTTGCCGGCGCAGGAAGCACACGGCCCGAGCTGAACGGATCGCCATGACTGGGTTGCTCGTGCGCGGGCCGTCTCGATCGTTCCGATGATCCCACCGATCGCTCTCGCTTTCTGAATCGCCAGCCTTTGTGGTCCAAGGCGATGCACATGAAGTTACTTCACTTAGTGCAATAATGCTGCTCGAGGTAACGGCATTCGTTTTCGGGCTCTTCATTGGAGCGATTGGCACGATGGTCGGCGTCGGCGGCGGCTTCCTGATCGTGCCCGTGATCGCGCTGCTAGAACCGCGGTGGGAAGCGCGAACGATTACAGCGTATTCGTTAGCGGTCGTGAGCGCTAACGCGTGCAGCGGAACTGCGGCATATTTGCGTCAGCGCCGCGTCGATGTGCGCCGCGGCGTTCGCGATCGCCGCTGTTCCCGGCGTCCTGCTTGGTGTGCTCGGTGCCGACCGCATCTCGCGCGGCTGGTTCGACGCGCTGTTTGCCGGGTTGCTCGTTATCATGGCTGGATTGCTCGTCTTCGCTCCTGGATGGCGCCCTTCGGGCGGAGGCGCCACGCGTCGGACGCTCGACGACCCTCACAACGTGCACTACGAGTGGTCGTTCGACATGCGCTGGGGTCTGTTTGGAAGCGTCATCGTCGGCGTCGTTTCGGCGCTCTTCGGCATTGGCGGCGGTCCGATCCAAGTGCCGTTTCTGGTCGCGGCACTCAACTATCCCGAACACGTCGCCACCGCGACGTCGCATGCAGTATTGGCCACAACATCGTTGCTGGCAACTATCATTCACGCGTTCCGCGGTGATTTCACCACGGCTCTCGGTATCACTTTGTCGACTGCGTTCGGCGCCTTCATGGTGCGCCGCTTGGCGCACGTCTGTCGCGTTTCGTATCGGGCCGCGTCTTGCTGCGCATCCTGGCGGCTATGCTGGTGACCATCGCCGTACGCCTCATCTATGTGACGACCCATCATACTGTGCGAACGCCGTGGCAGCGGCCCTCAGGCATGCGAACCGCGCGGTTATACATCCAGAAATCCGAACACCCATGGCTGGGACGGGGCGAAGGGCAAGGGAACCACCTACGACAACGCCGATGTAACAGCGCCGAAGACGGGGTCGACTCGACACAGCGATGCGTCGCGTCTTTCGATCCGGCTCGCAGCGCGCGGCGGCTGCTAACCGGTCAAATCCACAGAGATGCTAATTGAACCGCCGAAGAGCAACCTACCAGCGCGGAGTGCTCGATCGAATAGACTCGGATAAATCATGAAGAGTTGGAAAACCGCGGACGCAAGCGCCGTTTGATAACCGGTGATCGTTACGTTTCGCAGCGTTCGCCCGACATAATTGGGATGTTCGGCAAGCAGGTGCGCCATATCGTAATAGGCGAGTGTTCTCCCGCCGATGACGTCCATCGCGTAGTGCGCTCCCAGGACGATACGGTTGTTCCCGTATTCAGCGCCGCGTGTGATCATTTGCGTATAGCGGGCCGGCACCATCATGCCGAGCAGCAGCGATTCCGTATATCCGTAGGTGGTGTGACCGCTGGGAAATGACGGGCTTTCCGTCAGATTCTGCGTAGGACCGCTGAGGTAATCGGAATTGGTCGCGGCAACCCCAAAGTAATCCACTCCGGAATATTTCACGAAGTTCGCTTCGGTCTGGAAAGGACGAGAATCGCCGTAAGGGTCGGCGCCCACGGTCCCCGCCGGATGTTTGTAGGCTTTGCCCATCACGTCCGTCGTTGCGCCCGCCGCCGCGAGCAGATCGGCAGCTTCTTCGGAAATCGGCGACGACCGAGCCTTGGTGACGACGGTCGCGTTTCCGAAGAAGTATTTCGCGGAGGCGGCATCGGCCCCGGTCAACGCGGCGGAATAGGCGATCATGTCCGCCACGTGTGTCGAGATGCTCGTGAAGCTCGAAGTAGCACCGTCATCGGTGCTCGTGTAGTTGGCCGACGCACGGTAGGCGGCAGCGAGCGCCGACCCAATCCGTCGGCGAGCTCTCCGGCATTGCCGCCGGTAATGAACGCATCCTTGAGCGCCTGATCCCGCTCGAGTGGAAGCGATTCCAATAAAGGCTGCTTGGATTTCCCACTTTGGATGGCGCCGGTGACGACATAATTGCTTGCCTTCGCCTCCCGCCCTGCTGGTGAATTGAGCAACGTGCCAAACGGTACCAGACCCTCGAGAACCGCCAAATGCGTTGTGGATTGCGCAGACACGCTCGTCGGTGCGGTCAGCTGCGCGGCGACGACGAGCGTCGCCGAAAACAAAGCCAGCGCGCGCCCACGCGTTTCAGAAGTCCTCAGATCAAAGCCCTCCGCTAGCAACCCTGGCAACCGATGAAACGAACGGTGCATTAGGGCCTTCGATGGCACCGTCGTCCGAGACTTCTCCAGGAGGAAAGGCCGCCTTCGAGCACGCGAAGCGCGGCGCGTCAGCTGGAACGCCGGTCGACACCTCTCGAAGGACTCAGACCCCTTAGCTACAACGTGACGTAGCGAAGCTCCGCAGTCGTCATTAACTCGCTGCTCGTCCCCCGTCGAACGTCACCGCGCGGCGCGGCGAGTTGATCCCGACGCCATTCGCGTCCAGGAGCCTACTTTCTTTATTTGGCATCGTTCTTGGGTCTTTTTCCGAAGCCGGCGTTGCGAACGTGATACGGCGACGCGTCCTGCAAGGCATGTTTGCGGCGGGATCCGCCGTTTGGAGTGCCGGTCTCACCCGCCCTCGCGCTCTCCGTGCCTCGATACTTTCCCCGACGGTGGTGCGGCTGGGATATGTCGGCTACGCTTGCGAAGCGGCGACTTTCCTGGCGCCTAACAGTCCGATCTTCCGTCGGCGTGGGCTTGAGCCGCATCTCGTGCGGTTTCAAACCGACGATGCCCTGATCGCGGCGCTTGGCTCGGGGAAGGTCGACGCGGCTTCCGTGAATCTTCCGACGTTGCTCAAACCACTTGAAAACGGGCGAGACCTTCGCGTCGTTGCGGGGCTCCACGCCGGGTGCCTGCGCGTTCTCCAACGAGAAATTCTCGGAATCGACACCTTTGGTGATTTTAAGGGGAAGATCGTCGGTACGGACCGCCTCCACAGTCCCGCGATGAATCTGCTCTCGGCGATCCTGCACCGGCAAGGCGTTGATCCCGAGCGCAATTTATCGTGGAAAGCCTATGCAGGGCCTGATCTCGAGTCAGCGCTCGACGCGAAAGAGGTCTCCTACGTCGCCACTGCCGACCCGCTTGGCTACGTTCTTCTTTCCGATCACAAGGCGGAGCCGTATCTCAACACGGCTGGTGGCGGCTTCTCGTGTGGCGCCGACATTGCGCCCGGTCATCACTGCTTTCTCGTGCTGGCGGGGCATCTCGTCGAAACGCGCCGGCCGATCGCGGCTTCGCTGACACGCTCGTTCCTCGACGCGACGGCGGCAATTGGCCGCGGCGTGGGACCCGCCGCGGTCGCGGAAGCTACGGGTCCGAACGCTGTCGATATTCACGAGGCGCTTGGGATGCTCTCGTCGTATGACTGGAGCCCTTCGACGAACGTGGTGCTCGAAGAGCTGGAACTGACCGCGCGAGACTTTCGACGAGCTGGGCTATTACGTCACTCGACCGATCCCGAGCGATTAGCCGCGCAGGCCTTCGTGGACATTCTTGCTGCCCATGCAATTTGACCGCTGCCGCGACCGCGGCCGACTGCGAGCGCTGGCCATGAGTGCCGCGGTCACTGTTTTATCGCTGCGTGCGAACTGCATGAGCGCAGCGGCTGCGCCTGTGCGAATCGCTCCCGATTTTACACTTTCGGACCAAAACGGCCGGCAGTTCACCCTTTCACACTATCGCGGCCGCCCGGTCGTCCTGTTTTTTGGTTATACGCATTGCCCGGATGTCTGCCCGACAATCCTGGCGAATCTGAAGCGAGCTCGCGACGTGCTTGGCGGAAAGGCGCATGACGTCGTCGTTGCGCTCGTCACCGTTGATCCCGAACGCGACACATCGGCCGAGCTCCGACAATTCGTTACCGTATTCGACCCTTCGTTTCTCGGCCTAAGAGGGACTCGCAAACAGCTAGTGTGGCCCGTCATAAATGACGTGACATATTCTGTCTCCTGCGGTAAAATTAGGCATGCCACGTCCTCCAGCCGCTCCACTGTATATAAGCCCTTCGGTTCGTCGTGAATTGGAGGCAATTCTGACGAGGCCGACCACGCCGCAGCGGGCCGTTCGTCGTGCATCGGTTTTGCTGGATGCGGCGGCCGGCGTTTCGAATGCCGAGATATCTCGTCAACGCAAGATTGCGCGAGAGCACGTCATAGCGATTCGTCGGCGTTTCGCGGAACGGGGAATCGAAAGCGTCTATCAAGATGCAGAAGGGCGCGGTCGGCCCAAGGAAATGAGTGAAGCCACGGCGGCGAAGATCGTTGAAACGACCATGCAGACGACGCCGAAAAATGCCACGCACTGGACTGCTGATGAGATGGCGCGTCGCTTTGGTGTAAGCAGTAGTACAATTTATCGGTTGTGGCGGGCACATAATTTGCAGCCGCATCGAGTCCAAAACTTCAAGTTCAGTACGGATCCGAACTTCGTCGATAAGCTGCGGGACGTCGTCGGACTGTACATGGATCCGCCGACCAATGCGATCGTCTTGAGTGTCGACGAAAAGAGCGGCGTCCAAGCTCTTGAGAGAACCGCGCCAATCTTGCCATTGCGCGAGGGCATCCCCGCGCGGCAGTCTCACGACTACCGACGAAACGGAACCACGACCTTGTTCGCAGCCCTCGACACGCTCACGGGGAAAGTCATTGAACGTTGCCTGCCCCGTCACCGGCATGAGGAGTTCATCGAATTCTTGGACCACGTTGATCGGTCTGTTCAGAAAAAGCTCGATGTTCATCTGATCATGGACAATTACGCAACTCACAAGCATCCCGATGTCAAAGAGTGGCTCGCGGCCCATCCTCGTTACCACGTCCATTTCACGCCGACAAGTTCGTCCTGGCTCAACGCAGTCGAACGCTTCTTTGCCGAAATTACGAGTCGTCGGATTCGACGTGGCACCTTCGGTAGCGTCGCGGCTTTGAAGCGCGCCATCACGGCGTACGTCAACGACCACAACAAGACAGCGACGCCTTTCATCTGGACGAAATCCGCTCGGACTATCATCCGCAAAATCAACAAATGTCATGCCATTTATGGCGGCCTACACTAGAGCCGATTTACCGAGCATACCACGTCCGGTACGCGAAGCTGGCTGAAAACTCAGCCGGCTATCTGGTGTCACATACCGCGTTCGTCTATTACATCTGCCGAGACGGCCGCTTCTCCGGCTACGGAACCTGGAGCGATCCGCAGGAGACGTTACAGGAAGACCTGCGCGACATCGTCGAGTCCCATCGCTGAGGCCATCCGTCTGTCTCTTGGGGCGTTCATCGACAATCGATAAAGACGTGCCAAACGCTGGTCGCCGCAGCTTTGGCCCCGACGAAATCGCCCGGGTGCGCCACGAGGTAAGCGTGCCCGGCTGCCGCCGAGTCGATGAGAATCTCGGCGCCGATCGCGACGCACGTTCGCGCGCCATCGTCGCGAATGAGTCGCAGATAAGGGGACGTCGCGCGTAACACGTTGAGCGCCCGTACGTATTCACCGGCTTGCGTCAATTGATAGCCGGCCGCCCAGCTCGACTGAGCCTTTGCGACGGCCGCACCGTCACTGTCGGGCCGTTCGCATCCGCAGGCCAGCGCCGCAACGGACGTCAGAGCGAACGCAACCACCGTCACGAAGCACGCCCGCCACGCCCTGCCGTTTTTCACGACGGTGCCGCGCCGCAACTCAGCGGATCGGCCTCACCTGCGCACTTGTTGTCACCCAGCCCGCTCGCGCGAAGTGTAACCGGAGTGGAACCGTTTCTCCCGCCTTGAGGTCGCGCCGCAGGTCGAGCATGAGATGATAGCCGCCGGGCGTCAAGGACGTAGAGCCGTGCGCCGGAACGGGGATCGATGACACGGCCTTCATCGAGGTCATCGAGCCGGTCATCGGCATCTTGCCCATCGGCGTCGACATGCTGGGCATCTTCATTTCCGACGTCTCGTGAAGGCCGATGTGGCGCGCCAGCGGCGAAGACGCGCCGATGAGCTTGTCAGCCACGGGCGCATTATTGTGAAGCGTCGCATAGATGACGCCGTCTCCTGTCGCAGGACGCGACCACGCATCGGTTACGCTGATCGCCGGCGTTTCGGCAGACGTCAGAGACGGAAGCCCAACCACAAACAACAAAATCCATAGAACGCGAAGCATCATTGAAACCTCTTTAAGTCTTGAGTGAGTTCCGGCGTGTCGTCTTCCCAACTTCCGAAGCCTTTCATGATTCCATCGCGGCCAATGTAGTAGAGCGATGTTCCGTGCACGACCGAATAATCGTCCGTGCCATGATTGATGGGAACAGCCTGACGCGCCATGTGATAGGCCGCGTAGACTGGCTCTAAGCTCTTTAAGCTGCCGGTGAGTCCGACGAACTGTGGATCGAAGAGCCGGACATAGCGTTTGAGCACACCGGGAGAATCGCGGTCGGGGTCGACCGTAATGAATACGACGTGTTCGTCGCCCGGCACGGTCGGTGAATGGACGGCTTGGGCGAGATGCGCGAGCGTTGTGGGACAGACGTCGGGGCAGTGCGTGTACCCAAAGAACACGACCACGGGATGTCCGCGAAGTCCCGAAAGCTTAAACGTGCGCCTGTCCTGGTCGATGAGCGCGAAGTCCGGCGCGACGATAACCTTCGGTCCAAAAGCGCGCCAGAGAGCGGCAATCGGGATGGCGCTCAACGCGAGGAGCAATACGATGAGGACGAGCGTTATCACGCGCGCACGCGATCGTGGCGGTGTTACCGGATCGACCGTCACGGCGAGACCAGCCTTTTCGCTCCACCTGAAGCGAACGTCGTTCGTGCCGACCGTCGTGTGCGTCGGAGAGCGACATAGGCAACACGTGGGCCGAGCGCCATGGCGATGATCAGCGTCGTAAGGAAGAACGCCGGGTGAACCCAAGGCAGTGGTTGGTGCGGTATAAACCGGCAGAGCGCGTCGGTGAACGCCATTGCCATGCAAAATAGCCCGTAGGCGAGTTGAACACCCTGGTTGCGATCGACGTCGGGCGAGAAGAACCAGGTCCGATGTTTGGGCAGGACCCACCATAAGATCGGGATCGCAACGGAGAAGCAAATTGCGGCGGTGACGGCGCCGAAGAGGACATTAAAGGTGCGGGTGCCTTCGATCCAGGTGCACTCAAACATGAAGTCGTCCCCGCTTATGCGCAAAAACTGCCAAGAGATGATGCCGGCCTCATCGCCTTGCGGAGCAATCGGCTGAAGGCAACATCGCGCGCCGACTGTCTCGTCGCCAGGAGTTGTTTTTAGCCAGACGTCGTGCTCGGGAGTTCGAGCCGGCGGCGCGCGAATTCCGCCAAGCTCGACTCTCCGAGACCTTGCGCCGATACGTTGGTTATGCACTGACCGCAAAGAGAGTAGTCGCCATCCAAAGTGCATGATCAGACCAAGATCCGACTGTGTGGTTCGGCAACTCGACTCGGAAAGAACGCACGCGTGCGCCGATGCGCTGATCGAACATCTCGTCAAGACGTACTATGTCGCTCGCTTGGGTAAGCGAGCTGTTTCGTCTTACGCTCTGGACGCTCGGACTGTCCGCGGTCGTGGCCGTCGCGTACCTCGGCCGCTTTGCGGAATCGCCCAGCACGAACGTGCTGAACCCAGCGACGGTCAACGTCGCGAGGGTCGCTCGACTTGGCGAGACGGTCAACGCGCGAACTGCGCAGCGCCGGGATCTCGATCTCACACCAGCGGGAGCCGTTAGGTCTTCAGTCTCGTCGATCGCATCGCCATCCGAGTCGATCGCGGGCCGAATCCGACGGGGAATCACTTGGCTGGACACGGTGACCACAGCGAAGGGAGCATATTTCTGGCCCGGAGGCAACGGCTGTGGACTTCCTCGGCGATGAGCGCCGTCGCGGCGCAAGTCGCCAGGCGGTCGGGTTGTGATTTGGCCCGCGGCGGCGCCACTGCCGTTACCATGGGAGCAACAAGCGGAAGAGCGCGCGCCGCGGCGCGTTCCATTGCGTGGTGTTGAAACCATTGTCGACCTTGATGAGCCAGCGATGATCGAGCAGATTGTCGACGCTGAACTCGAAGCCGACGTGGTGGCCGACCGGTGATCGGCCCAACGCAACGTTCTCTTGGAAGTGGGCGGGAAGCCGGCCGCCGGTCCCGTTCAGGAACGCGACCGGAAAGCCCGACCCATACTGCGACTCGAGCGTGACGTAGGTTTTCAAGTCGGTGCCGAAGTGCCGCGTCACATACGCATCGCCGACGTAGGCCTCATCGTGATCCTCCGGTTGGAGGGTCAGGTTTGTGACGTCCGGCGGAGCGAACAGAAACGTGCCTCCCGAGACGCCGCCCGCCAGCGAGAGCGAATATGTAAACGACACTCCCACGGTCGTCGTCGGCGACGACTGCTCGAAGCGCCCCTCGATCCCGCGATCGACCCCGATCGCACTATTGTAGACGGCGAAGAGCGGCGTATTGAGCAAGTTCGTGGTATCGAGCACGTTGACCACGGTCCGGTCGAAGGCGTTCACATACGCCCGCCGGTCGGCACCGAAGTCGTGAGCCACGCCGATTTCGAGCAAGGTATCGCGCTCGGGCAAGAGGTCGTAGACCGGAGTCGCCGTCGGTGACGTGTTGGTGATGACGGCCTCGCGCCGCGTATCTTCCAACCCCGGCGCGGCGTAGTACCGCCCGATGTACGCGTGGGCGACCGTTCCGGGCGCGATCGTCTGGTCGATCTCGAGGCGCGGGCTGAGCTGTGCGCCCGAGACGTACCCGGTGCTGTGGTCGTAGCGCAGCCCCGGCTTGATCGCCAGCCGCGTGTTCGGCGTCCACACGTCCTCCACATACGCTGCCGTATTCGAGCCGCGCTGCGCCGTCACGTCGAGGAACGGGCCCGCAGTGGGTCCATTGGGGTTTTCGTTCGGCGCGAACGCGATCGCAACGTTGGAGTCGAAGTCCTCCTGCTGCAGGTCGACGCCGTAGCTCAGCGTGTGCTTCCCAATCGTGCGGCCTTTCGAAACGCGCAATCCGACGTAGGCCGCGGTCCGGTCTTGGAAGAGGCCGTTCGACGGGCAGTCGAAGCCGTTACCCACCGGTACGGGACACGTTTGCGGTGAGTCCGCCGTTCCTATTACGTAGCCTTGGACGTCGGCCGGCAGATCGCCGTTGTAGACGACGCGATTGTAGCGCGTCCACGGAACGATGCGGAAGTAGCCGTTGCCGTCGGCATCGTCGCGGGTGAACGAGAGCGCCGCGAAGCGGTCGTATTCGCGCTGAACGTCATCCTGGTTGGGCAGCGATACCGAGCCGGCGTTGATGTTCGTCGGGTCGGTGTTGATCGGGATCTGATACGTCGCGTACTGATTCGCGAGGTCGAGCGCGAGCGAGTCGCGGGCATCCAGCGGCAGACCGATGCGCAGGAACTGGTTCGCCGTCGACGAGGTGTCGTGAATCGTGTTTTCGGCCGGCGTATCGAGGCCCCGATCGCTCGTCAGATTGTCGGCGGCAAGCGAGACTTGCACTCGCCCGATAGCGAACTGCTTCTGAAGTTGCCCCTCTTGCGTGCCCAATTCACCGGCGCCCAGCGTGATCAGCCCGGGCGGCACCGGATTGGCAAACGCGAGGCTGCGGACGTTGACGACTGCACCCATCCGCTGTCCGCCGAACTCGGCCGGGAACGCTCCGGTAAATGTCTCGACGGCACCGACCGTCCGCGGGTCGATCAGATTCGCGAAGTTCGAGCTGGTCGAGGACGGCAACGGCGCGCCGTCGAGTTCGTAAGTCACTCCATGGAAGCCGTCGACGACCGGTTCGTCGTACGAGAAACGTACAACCCCGGGTAACGTCTCGATGACGCGAGCGATGCTCGTATTGACCGGCAGGGTCGCGATCTGCGCAGCGGTGACGGTGTTCACCGCGATCGGGTTGCCGTGGACTCCCGTCGTCGTTGCGCGGGCGTTGCCGATCACCCGCGTCGGCAGCAGGTCGAGGTCGACGACGGTTCCCGTCGCGATGTCGATGCTGCGATCGACGGGACCGTCAGGCGTGCTTGCGTGCAGCGTATAGCGTCCGAACGGAACGCGCGGGAACGCGAAGCGACCGGCGGCGTCGGTGATCGCGGAGAGCGAGTCGGCACCTGTGAGTGTGACGACGATGCCCGCGACCGGATGGTGGTTCAAATCCGAAAGGTCCCCCTTACGACGCCGACCACGTCGGCAAACGCCGGGAGCCACAGCGCGACGACGAGTGCGAGAGCGGCGAAGGCCGCCGTCGTGCGGGCCCTCATCGGGCACCCGCGCGATGAGGCGATGCCGGGCGAATGTCGGTCCCCGGCCAGGGGTCGATCCGGGTATCGATGATGACGTCGACGACTTCGCCGACGTGCAGCTTGCCCAGATCGGAACGATGCTTGGGTTCAACTTCCATCGTCATCGCCATCGGCATCGCCGGGAACGGATCGTGATGGATCATGAAGGTGCCACGCTTCCGATCGATCAGGACGATCTTGCCGTGAATGCGAGCAATCGGTGACAGGGCAGCGATCGTAATGCTCGGTTGACCGCTAATGACTTGCACTTGGGCAGCACGAACGGGTTTGTAGCCGGTCAGCACGACCAGCCCAATGCAAAGAAATACGACGAATCGATACATTGATTCCTCAGAACGAAGTGAAACGAGGTTTTTTGGGTTAGAAAAAACGCCGTTCGTTCGGAGGTGCACGGCCCAAACGCCGGGCCGCCAAAATGGTCTGGGCGCGCAGCGGATGGGGTTGCGGCGCGGATTGCGCGACCGCGCAGGGTCGTACCGAAAGCAGCGCTATCAATTCGCTTACGATCGCGTGGACGAAGCACGCGAGCTGCGCGCAGAGCGCGCGCAGTATAAACGCCACGAGCGTCGCCATCAGCGCGAGGACGAGCGTCGGAATCCCAAGCTCGACGCCGTTGCCCT
>Ga0182013_10003151_pt1 | contig 20943 bp, 22 predicted proteins | sample 612S2MmetaG_FD_120487 | JGI IMG/M metagenome (GOLD analysis project Ga0182013, IMG submission 120487) | Permafrost microbial communities from Stordalen Mire, Sweden - 612S2M metaG | ecosystem: Environmental > Terrestrial > Soil > Wetlands > Permafrost | place: Sweden: Stordalen | collected... | reverse complement strand
GGTGAACCTCCTGAGCGGGTGGATTGTCGGCTTCGCAACCTCAATCCTCCCCGCCCAGGCGGACGTTTCAGCCCACCCGCGCCACCACACCCCGCGCCACTACTGACGAATCCGGGCTAGACGCTCAGGCCATCCGCGGGACACCGCGAGGTGCACGGCAGAGGTCCAGCCGCGGAGCTACGGCGTGACCAGCTGATGCAGCTCAAAGACCATCACCTCGGTCGCACGCGGAGTGCCTAGCTCCTTGAGGGTCGGGAAGATCTCCTCGTCGAAACGTCGGGCATATTCCTCGTTCTCCCAGACCTCCGCGAGCTGGATGCCCCCGTCGATATCGGTTGCGCCGTGCATGATGAGCCCGAGCGGATGTCGCGTGGCGAGTTTGACCGCCTCGATAACGGCGTCGTAGTCGGCCCGGCTCGCCGGTCCCCTGATGAGCCTCAGAATCGTCATAGAGCTGTCCCTCCCTTTGGACGTGCGCTCACTCTTCGAGGTGAACGCGTCGGACCCTCCAGCGAGCGCGCCCGTTGACCAGGAGCGATAGCGCCGTTGCGTGCCTGAGCGCGGCGTAGGCTCCGGGTCTCCACGGCGAGCGAGCGAGGAGCCGCGAGGACATGAGCGGGGCTCAATTGCACTCGAAAGACACAGTCCTGAGACCGCGCGTGTTCGCCGTTCGAGCATTGCCAGATCGTGTCCCCGTTTGGTAGCCTCGCCCAGAATTCCTGCTGGGAACGGGAGTCTCAAGGCGAACCGGAAGGGGTGGGGATGCTGTCGGATGCGCTGCGGGTCGTGTGGGGGACCGGGTGGCTTAGGCGCTCGAGGGTGATGTTCTTGCTCCTTGCGTCGTTTCCGTGCGCCGGGGCGGTCGCCGTCCCTGCATCGGCTTCCGGGCTGAAACCGGTCATTTCAGGTCTCAGCGCGGCACCCGCGGGCGTGGCGTCGGGGGGCAGCACCACAGTGTCCGCTTCGGTTTCAGGTGCTCTGTCGTGCACGCTGTCGTCCAACAAGACCGTCGCGGGCCTTCCGGTGACCGCTCCGTGTGAAGGCGGCGAATTTGACCAGGCTGTCGTCATGCCGGCGAACCTCACACCGAGGACGGCGTCGTACAAGCTCACCCTCACCGCGTCATCGGCATCGGCCAAAACGAAGGCCAGCGTCACCATTCGCGTGACCATCGCGGCGATCGGCACCGCGGACCTGCAGGGCCTGTCGGCCGGCGGGTCTGACGCCTGCGCGGTTCTCTCGGCCGGAGGGGTCGACTGCTGGGGGGGCAACGATTCTGGCCAGCTCGGCAACGGCACCACAGGCGGCCCGGAACACTGTGTCGCGGGAGCTTGCAGCACAAAGCCCGTGCCCGTCACCGGTATCTCGGACGCCACCGGGGTGTCCGTGGGCGCCGGAACGAGCTGTGCGCTCCTGGCCACCGGCCACGTGGAGTGCTGGGGCGCGAACGAATATGGTCAGCTCGGAGATGGCACCAGCAGCAACTCGGACACTCCGGTCGAAGTGAACGGCATCACGGACGCCACACAGTTGTCAGCAGGCGGCCTGGACACGTGTGCGGTTCTCTCAACCGGCCACATCGACTGCTGGGGCCTCGCGCAACAGGGGGAGCTCGGTGACGGGATCCGCACTGAAAAGTCCGAGGTTCCGGTTGAAGTGAAGCACGTCCCGCACGCGACCGAAGTGACTGTCGGCACTGACTCCGCATGCGCACTGCTCGCCAGCGGACAGGTCCGGTGCTGGGGACTCAACGAATTCGGTGGGCTCGGTGACGGCACCACCACGGAGTCCCTTGTGCCCAAGCCGGTCACAGGACTCCCCTTTGCCACGCAGGTGAGCACGGCAGGTCTTCAGACATGTGCGCTGCAACCCGACGGCCACGCCGACTGCTGGGGTTTCAACCATCAGGGCGAGCTCGGGGACGGCACCACGGGAGGCTTCTCAGAGGTCCCCGTCGAAGTCACGGGTCTGACCGGCGCGACCCTGCTCGCAACCGGCTCGGGAGACGGCTGCGGACTGCTCGCCGGCGGCAACATCCAGTGCTGGGGATGGAACATCGCCGGACAGCTCGGGAGCGGCGAGTCTGGAGAACTCTCGGACACGCCGGTCGAAGTGACGGGCATCACGGGCGCAGAGGTGGTCGCTACGGGCGGGAACTTCACCTGTGTCCTGCTGCCGACAGGCCATGTGGAATGCCTCGGAAGCGACCAGTACGGCTCGCTCGGGAACGGGACGAGCACCGAAGACGGCATCGACACGCCGGTTGAAGTTGAGGGGATAACCGAAGCAACCAGGTGAACGGGGTGATCTCGTCCCGGCGCTCAGGTGCGCGCAGGGACCCGTTCCCGGCATCCCACGCAGCGGGGGCGAACATAGCCTCGCCGCCGCCCTCCCGGTCCGCTGCTTGTTTGCTGAGAGTTCGTCCGCGAGCCACGTGCCCGGGGCTTCGCAGGTCGCCCGACCGAGGACCCCACTGGCCCGAATCCTTGCCCGAGGCACCCAGGAACGCAAGAACGCCCGACTTCTCGGGCGTTCTCTAGCTCCGGGACAGGGACTCGAACCCCAAATTCGACATCCAGAGTGTCGCGTGTTGCCAATTACACCATCCCGGATCGTGCCAGCAAGGATAGTCAACGGGTACCCAGCGGGGCCCCTCCCCGTCCGCTGCCGGGGTTTCAGGCGGTCGCTGGGCGGATATTCGGGGCGAACAGTGCCGTGATGTCGTCCTCGAGCGCGGTGTCCAGGACGATCAGCACCTCATCGCCGGATTCGATCACGCTGTCGGGGCGCGGCACGAAGCCGGCGCCGTCGCGCAGGACCGAGATGACCAGGCTTCCGTCCGGGAGCGGGATCTCCGAGATGCGGCTGCCGACCACCGACGCGTCGGGGGTGACCTCGAGCTCGATGATCTCAAGGCGCTCCTCTTCGAGCTCGAGCAGGTGCACGAAGCCGTAGCGGGGCACCTCGTGCTCGATCAGGCGCAGGATCAGGTCCGTCGCCGAGACGGCGGGCTGGATCCCGAGGAGGCGGAAGTGTTCGTGGTTGCGCGGGTTGTTGACTCGCGCGATCACGCGGTCGCAGAGGTACTTCTCCTTGGCGACCTGGCAGAAGAGCATGTTGTCCTCGTCGTCGCCTGACACGGCGATCGCCAGGTCGGCGCGCTGCATCCCGGCCCGCTCGAGGACCCAGAGCTCGGTCGCGTCGCCGTACTGGATCGCGTGCTCGAACTCCTCCTCGAGCGCGAGGTAGCGGGCGCGGCTCGCCTCGATCAGCGTGACCTCGTGGTCCTTTGAGATCAGCTCGCGCGCGAGGTTGCGCCCCACCTTGCCGGCTCCTGCGATGACCGCATACATGGCTAGGGCGCCTCCGGGGCGAGCGCGTTCTCGAACATCTCGATCGCGTGCTTGGTCGGCGAGATCGTGTGGAGTCCCTGCTGGCGATACCAGTCTGCGCGCGCGGGATCCATCACGCGGACGATTGTCTTCTCGACACCGAAACGTCGCTGGGCGACCTGGGCGATCACGAGGTTCGTGTTATCGCCCGCCGTGGAGGCGATGAAGACATCGGCGCGCTCGATCCCGGCCTGGATGAGCGCGTCCGTCTCGAGCGCCGTGCCGACCGTGAACTGGCCGCTGGCGTCCTCCCAGCTCTTGCTCTGGCCGGCGTCCAGCCGCTCGTGCGAGAGCGGGTCTGCATCGAGTACGGAGACTTCATGCCCGGCTGCCAGAGCCGACTTCGCCACGGCAGATCCGACGCGTCCGGCGCCGACGATCAGTACGAACATTGGAGTCTTCGTTTTGGCATTCGGCCAGATTAGACGATCGGGGCACCGGTGCGATTCGCCCGCCGCGCGAGCTCGACCGGCGAGTCGCGCGCTGCGGGCGCGGTCACGATCACACGGCACTTGGCCTTGCTGATGACGTACTTGGTGACGTCGCCGACATACGAGTCGAGCGGGCCTCCGCGGCCGCCGAGCCTGGCGCCCCCGCGGACGGTGGTGGGTTCCTCGGCCCCGAGGACGATCGCCTCCACACCCCTTCGCCTTGCCTCGTCGACGATCGCGAAGCCCGCGCGGCGCGTGCGCACCGTCGCCGTCGCTACCTGCACCCCGGTGTACTCCTCCCCGATGGCCTTCGCGCGCGCGAGGACGTTGCGGGCATGCTTGATCTGGGCTTCGGGCAGGCTAGCGTCGAGCGGAAGGGACATCGGGATCACGAACACCCACAGCGCCTCGATGGTCGCCTCGTCGATCTCCGCCTCGTCCGAGCGCTCGCCGGAGACGAGCAGCGCGGCCGTCTGCACGATGTCGTCGTCGAGGTCTGTACCGAAGAGCGGCACCAGCACCGACCCGTAGTCGCGCTCGCGGACCGGCTCCGATCGCAGAACGACCGGGGAGACCGTGACGCGGCGAAGCAGGGAGGTTTCATCCGCACGTCGGTAGACGACGTACAGCACGATCCCCGCGATCATCCAGCCGAGCCCCACGTAGCGGGCCGGTTCGTGGTAGATCATCAGCGCCACCCAGCCCACCGCGGAGATGAGCGCGCCGAACACCGCCGGCAGCGGCAGCTGCCCGCCGCGGAAGCTGATCGACAGCGGGATCCTGTAGGGACGGTCGCGTGTGGGCTCGGTGTAGCGCAGGCGGCAGACCGAGAGGTGAGCGATCGTGAATGCGATCGTCGCGCCGAACGCGTAGATGCCGATCAGGAAGTCGAGGTTCTGCGGGACCACGAGGCCCGCTGCGATGATCCCGGCGAGGATGATCAGGACGTAGGGTGTCGAGCGCTCGGGGTGCAGTTTGCCGAGTCCGCTCGGGATCTGGCGGTTGGTGGACAGCGAGTACGCCAGGCGGGAGAGGCCGAGCATCGCCGAGTTGGCAGCGGCGAGCAGGGTTATCGTCGCGAGCCCGGCGACGAGGTAGGTCAGCGTCTGCTCCAGCCAGTGGGGATGGACCTGCTCGACGATCCCGATCATCGGGGCGGTCAGCCAGCGGCCGGCGAGTTCGGTGTGCCCGTCCTTCACGGGCAGCGCGGTGACGGCCACCAGCGCGATGCCGACGTAGAGGAATCCCACTGTCGCGGTCATGCTGCCCACCATCCGCTTCAGTCCGCGCCGGCCGATACGCACCTCGCCGGCCAGACCGGACGCGGACTCCAGGCTGGTGAACGCGATGACGGCGATCGTGAGCGCGAAAACGAGGTTCCCCCACGTCGGTGAGGTGCCGAGGTTGATCGGGTCCACCAGGGTGTGCGGGTTGAAGAACAGCGCGAGCCCGAGGATGACAATGAACGTCTGCAGGGCGAGGTCCCCGGCGACGAGGATGCCTATCCGCCGGGCGCGTCGCCCGCTGAAGCCGCGGATGTTGCCCAGGACGACCAGCGCGATGAAGGCGAGCGAGAGCCCGAGCGCCTCACGGTGGTGGCCCAGGGGGCTCCAGAACGTCCGCAGGTACTGCGTCGCCGTGAACGTCGTGACCGCGATCAGGATCACGTAGTCCAGCAGCATCGCCCAGCCCGCTATGAAGCTCACGAGCTCGTTGAACGCATACCGGGCGAAGACTGTCGAGCCTCCCCTGTCCTGGTGCAGGGAAGCGCCCTCGACGTATGTCATCGCGGTCAGCATGAACATGCCCGCCGCGACGAGGAACACGACCGGGGTGAGGCCGAGCGCGTGCCCGGCGATCACGCCGAGGGAGAAGTAGATGGCGCTCGCGAGCGAGGAGTAGACGACCGTGAACAGGACGGGCGAGCCGACGCTGCGGCGCGCTATGTGCCTTGAGCGCGCGGCGATTTCGGCGGCCGCGTGATGCTCATGGTGCTCGGGCTGACCGTCGTGGAACTCGCCTGAACCGCCGCCGTGTCCGTCGCCTGCGGAGCTCACGCGTCCCTGCCTTTTCTTATCTCCAGGTAGATCCGCAGCGCGCCCGCCGCGATGAACAGCAGCCCGAGCAGGAGCCGCGGGGAGAGCAGTCCGGCGCCGGTGACCGCCTGCACCATCAGCGCGATCCCCACCGCCGCCATCAGCAGGGAAAGCGCGAAGGTGCCGCTCCGGTGAGCCTGTCGGCCGTTCATCTCAATTGAGCTTACGCATCAGGAGGGCTGCACCGGAGCCCCCCTGATGAGCAAAATCGCGCATGCGCGCGCCACCGGCGGCTCCACTCAGGTGATCAGCGGAATGATCAGGATGGCGACGATGTTGGCCACCTTGATCATCGGGTTGATCGCCGGGCCCGCCGTGTCCTTGAACGGGTCCCCGACGGTGTCGCCCGTCACCGACGCGGCGTGGGCGTCCGAGCCCTTGCCGCCGTAGGCGCCGTCCTCGATGAGCTTCTTTGCGTTGTCCCAGGCGCCGCCTCCGGCGGTCATCAGCACCGCGAAGAAGAACCCGACGACGATGACGCCGATGAGCATTCCCCCGAGTGCCTGGACGTCGATCAGGCCGACGATCACCGTGAGGGCGATCGGCAGCAGCGACGGCAGGATCATCTCGCGCTGCGCGGTCCGGGTGACGATGTCGACGCAGGTCGCGTAGTCGGGCTCTTCGGTGCCGTCCATGATCCCCGGGTGCTCACGGAACTGGCGGCGGACCTCCTCGACGACCGCGCCGCCGGCTCGCCCGACGGCCTCCATCGACAGCGACGCGAACAGGCACACCATCAGACCGCCCAGCAGCAGGCCGATGAGGACCGGCGGTTCGTTGATGGCGAACAGGGTTTCGTGGCCGAGCTTGGTCGCGAGTTCCTGGCGGAAGCCGGCGAACAGCACCACCGCGGCCATAACGGCAGATCCGATGGCGTAACCCTTCGTCACGGCCTTCGTCGTGTTCCCGACCGCGTCGAGCGGGTCGGTGACGTTGCGGACCTCCTCAGGCAGGTCGGCCATCTCGGCGATGCCGCCCGCGTTGTCGGTGATCGGGCCGAACGCGTCCAATGCGACGATCAGCCCGGTCAGCGAGAGCTGCCCCATGACCGCGACGCCGACGCCGTAGATGCCCGTCGTGCCGCCACCCGCGAGCTTCCAGGCTCCGAGGATCCCGAGGACCAGCACGATCGCCGGCAGCGCGGTCGCCTGCAGCCCGGACCCGAAGCCCTGGATGATGTTCGTGGCGTGGCCGGTGATCGATGCTTTGGCCGTCTTCTTCACCGGCGAGAAGCGGGTGGACGTGTAGTAGTCGGTGATCACGAACAGGCACGCGGTCACGGCGATGCCGATCAGGGCGCAGAGGTAGAACTTGCCCCACGACGGCGTGTTGACCGAACCGCTCGTGGTGATGTACGTGAGGTTGTTCATCATCCAGTAGGTGATTGGGGCGAAGGCAGCAGCGGCGATCACCCCGGAGACGATCAGGCCCTGGTAGAGCGCGCGCTCGACGTTGCCCGCCTTCGAGCGCACCGCGAAGGTCCCGATGATCGACGCGATGATCGCGGCGCCGCCGAGGACCAGCGGATAGAGCACCACGCGCGAGGCCTCGTGGAAGGTGAGGACGCCGAGCAGCATGACGGCGACCGCCGTGACCGCGTAGGTCTCGAACAGGTCGGCGGCCATGCCGGCGCAGTCCCCGACGTTGTCCCCGACGTTGTCGGCGATCGTCGCCGGGTTGCGGGGGTCGTCCTCGGGGATCCCGGCCTCGACCTTTCCGACGAGGTCGGCGCCGACGTCGGCGGCCTTCGTGAAGATCCCGCCTCCCAGCCTCGCGAAGACCGAGATCAGCGATCCGCCGAAGCCGAGTCCGATGAGGGCGTCCACCGCAGTCTTCTCGCTGTCGTTGAACACCGCGGTCAGCAGGCCGTAGTAGCCGGCGACGCCGAGCAGAGCGAGCCCGACGACGAGCAGACCCGTGATCGCGCCGCCGCGGAAGGCGACCTGCAGCGCCGGCGAGACGCCGCCGCGGGCGGCCTCGGCGACGCGGGCGTTCGCGCGCACCGACACGTTCATGCCGATGTAGCCGGCGGACCCGGAGAGGACGCCTCCGATCAGGAACCCGCAGGCGACCGCGATGTTCTGGATCGCGAGGATCGCGAAGAACAGCACGAAGCCGACGACCGCGATTGTCAGGTACTGGCGGTTCAGGTAGGCGCGCGCGCCCTTCTGGACGGCAAGCGATATCGCCTGCATGCGCTCATTGCCGGGCGAAAGCGCGAGCAGGGATCGCGTGGTCACGAGGCCGTACGCGACGGCGCACGCCGCGCAAACAAGGGCGACGACGACCCCGTGGTTCGTCAGAAAGCTGCTCAAGAGAAATCCTCCGCGGTGTGATTTGCGTGCCGCGCGAGGATATGTCGCGCGCACGTTTGACGGCCGGACCGCTCAGCATGAGCGCAGTGCCGGTGCAAACGCGGGCGCAGTCTATCGTGCCCGCCCCCGAAAGGCGGGCACGGGCCTCTCAGCGCCCTGGAACCCACAGACGCCCGCTGGACTGCGCGGGGCCTGGAGCACCCTCCGTACCCCCTGCGGGCGCGTTCGGCGCGCCCGCGGGCGGAGCTCCCGCCTCGCCGGCGGGCGGCTGTCCGGGCGCGCCCGGCTCCTGCTCCTGGCCGGGGGCGCCCTGCACCTCGCGGGCATAGGCCATCTGCAGCTGCGAGAGGGCGTCCCTGAGCGGCCTGACGTCCTGGGGGATCGTGCGCTCGAGAACCCCGAGGAGCCCCATTGCGGCGTCGATCGCGTCGCGCGCCTGGTCGAGGTCGCGCTGCGGGGCGCCCTGCTCACCGGTGGCGCCCGCGGGGGCCAGCCGGAATGCGCCTATGTTCAGCAGCGACACGAGCGCCTGGGCGATCATGTCGGTCACCGTGATGCGGCTGAGCTCCGCCTCGTATGCGGCGCGAAGCTCCTCTTCGGTGGGTTCGGCCTGCGCGCCCGGCTCCTGCTGCGGGCCTCCCGGCTCCTGTGTGCTCATGCGTTCACCTGTGCTGTATAGCTCTCTCTGGTCTCGTTCACAACTGCAGAGTAGACGTCCTCGCGCGTGGCACCGGCGTCGATCATGCGCCGCTGGCGCTGGGCGCCGTTGAGCTCCGGAAAGACAGGGTCGATCGAGAGCTCGGCGCGCATCGGTGCCGTCCACAGGATCAGCCGCTCCAGAGCCGCACGGGCCGGGTACTCGCGCTCGAGCTCGAAATCGATGAGCTTGCCGTCCATGCCGAAGCGGATCGCGCGCCACATGTTCTCCTCGATCAGGCGCGGCGCGGGGTCCGTGAACGGCACGCCTTCGTCGGTGTCGCGGGCGGCCTGGGCGATGCAGGCCGCCATCAGGCCCGCCAGAGCGTCGGACTCCTGGGCGGTCGCCTGGGCGTCGCAGATGCGCACCTCGACCGTTCCGAAGCTGAAATGCGGGCGCACCGACCACCAGACCTGCGTGAACTCGACGATCGAGTTCACGCGCACCAGGAACTCGATGTACTCGCGGTACGCGTTCCAGCTCCCGAACGCGTCGGGAATGCCGCATCGGGGAAAGCTCTTCGTGAAGCTCTGCGTGCGCGCGGAGTGCAGCCCGCTGTCGCGGCCGTCCAGGTACGGGGAGTTCGCGGATATCGCGAGCAGCAGCGGGAGCACCGGCCTGAGCCTGTCGCAGACGCGGATGGCCCTGTTGATGTCGCGCACGCCCATGTGCACGTGCAGGCTGAACGTGTTGTTGCGCCACGCGACATAGCGCAGGTCCTCCGCCACCCGCCGGTAGTGCTCCGTGTCGATGATCGGCTGCTCCCGGTAGTCGGCCCAGGGGTGGGTGCCCGTCGCGCCGAGCCCGAGTCCGTTGGACTGGGCGAGCGCGAACAGGCGCCTGCAGCGCTCATGCTGGCGGGTGATCGCGTCGTGCAGGTTCCTGCCGGCGCCGGAGATGATCTCGATCTCCGAGGAGATCAGCTCGCCGGCGATGGCCTCGAACAGGACCGGGTCGCCTTCGGCGGCGGAGCGCAGGAACTCGAAACGGGGCTCCATGTCCAGGGAGCCCGGGTCGAGGATCGCGAACTCCTCCTCCACCCCGACGGTGAAGTCGGTCGCCTGCGCGAATGTCGCGGCCACCTGATCGAGTTCCAGGGTCATTCGCAGTGTGGTTCCAATTGCTGTGTTCCGGGTGTACGGGCAGCGGCCGGGGCTGCTCGCCCGCGCTGCTCAGGTCAGGTAGAAGTACAGCGCGTAGAGCAGATCGACGGCGGGGCTGGAGGTGTGCACCGTGACCTCGGGCGGCACGTCGAGCAGGGACTCCGAGTAGTTGAAGATGATCTTCACGCCAGCGGCGACCAGCTCGTCGGCCAGGCCCTGGGCGGCCTGCCCGGGCACCGCGAGCACGCCGACGACGATGTCCTCGTCCTCCACCACCTGGCGCAGGTCGTCGATGTGCCGCACCACCTGGGCGCCGACGCGCGTGCCCACCTTCGAGTCGTCGTTGTCGAAGATCGTGACAACCCGGAAACCGTGGTCGGCGAAGATTTCAGAGGAGGCGATCGCCTTTCCGAGGTGTCCCGCGCCGATCAGCGCGATGTTGTGCTGGCCAGCGGTCCTCAGGATCTTGCGGATCTGGGACACGAGCGCCTCGACGTTGTAGCCGACGCCCCGCTTGCCGAACTTGCCGAAACCGGAGAGGTCCCGCCGGATCTGGGTTGAGTTGACGTGCGTGTAGTCCGAGAGCTCCTGGGAGGAGATGGTCTCCTTTCCCATCTTCTTGGCCTGCGTGAGCACCTGCAGGTATCTGGACAGGCGCGCCGCCACCCCGAGCGACAGGCGCTCACCGGCCGTGCCGACGCCGCCGGAGCTGGTCTGGAGCGCGCCGCCGCCTGAATGTCCCTGCGTCATCGGCGTGACTCTAGACGCTCACGCACGAGCGCCTCCTGCAGAAAGTGTTCGCAGATCTCCTCGCCTTCGAGGCTGATCACCGGAATCCGGTCGAAATACGCGCGATGCAGGGAATCCTCGGACGTGATGTCGAGCTCCTCGATCTGGAACTCGAGCTGCCCGCGCATCGCCTGCAGGCCCGCGATCGCGTCCTCGCAGAGATGGCAGCCCTCCTTCGAGTAGACGGTGATGACCCTCATCGCGCCCTCTCGCCGGTGGCATAGGCGTCGAGCGAGAGATAGTCGGGGTAGTCCAGACGGGCGCCGAATCGCGCGGCGCTCGCGATCATCGCGGCGTTATCGGTGCACAGCGCGCGGTCCGGTACGTGTACCGGGACACCGAGGTCCGTCACCCTTCGGCGCAGCTCGCCGTTGGCCGCCACTCCGCCGCCGATCGCCAGGCGCTCCACCCCGGTGCGCTCCAGCGCCCTCTCGGTGCGCGCGATTAGGCTGTCGACGATCGCCCGCTGATACGAGGCGGCGAGATCGGGCGCCCGCTCCGCCGCCTGCTCGGGTGAGAGCTCGCGAAGCGCATACAGCAGAGCGGTCTTCACTCCCGCGAAGGAGAAGTCCAGGCCCTGGGCGAACGCGTTGTGACGCACGCCGCGCCCGTTTCTGCGGGAGTCCGATGTGGAGCCGGGGAACGAGAACGCGGTGGGGTCTCCCCCGTGCGCGAGGCGCTCGAGCGCAGCGCCGCCCGGATATCCGAGGCCCAGCATGCGCGCGCCCTTGTCGAATGCCTCGCCTGCAGCATCGTCGAGCGTGCGGCCGAGGACGTCGAATCCGTCCCGCTCCCTGACGTGGGCGATGAGCGTGTGACCACCGCTTGCGATCAGGCACAGGAACGGGGGCTCCAGTGCCTCCCCGCAGCCCGGCTCGGGCTGAAGGAAGTTCGCGGCGACGTGCCCCTGCAGGTGGTCGACCGGTGCGAAGGGAAGCTCACGCGCGGCGGCGATCGCCTTCCCGGTCGACAGTCCGACGAGCAGCGCGCCGATCAGCCCCGGCCCCTGCGTCGCAGCGACGAGCTCCACGTCGTCGAGCCCGTAGCCCGCCTGCTCCAGGGCGGTGCTGACCACGACGTTGACGAGCTCGAGGTGATGGCGGGAGGCGATCTCGGGGACCACGCCGCCGAAGCGCTCGTGGGCGTGCTGGGAGGAGATGACGTTCGAGAGCATCCGGCCGTCGCGCTCGATCACGGCCGCGCAGGTGTCGTCGCAGCTGCTCTCGATGGCGAGGATGCTCATGGCGGGCTCGGGTTCGGGACGTCCTCCAGGGACCCGGCCAGCGTCGAGGGGGTTCGCCACATCACGAGCGCATCCTCGCCGTTGTCCTGGTAGTAGCGCCGGCGCAGACCGGCGGCCCGGAAGCCTTCGCGCTCGTAGAGGTGAATCGCGACGGCGTTCGACCGGCGAACCTCGAGCGTGAAGCGGGCCTGCGGATCGTCGGTCCGCGCATAGAGCTCTGCGAGGAGCGCGGACGCTATGCCCCCGCGCTGATGATCGAGGTCGACCGCCACGTTCATGATGTGCCAGACGGTGTCGTAGCGGGAGCAGATCAGATACCCCACCAGACGGCCCTCGGATACGGCGGCCAGGCAGATCCCGGACTGCTTGGAGAGCTCGAGCACGAACATCGCGAGCGACCACGGCGTCGGGAACACGCGCCGCTCGATTGCGATCACCTGCGGCAGGTCCGGATACGCGAGCCGGCGGACCTGCACTCCGGGAACGCTGCCGGCCCTCTCCCCCTCGCCTGTGCGGCTGCTCATCGGCCCGGCCCTCCCGCAGCCTGCGCAAGCGCGATTTCGGCGTCTGGCCTGCGCACGTAGTCGGGCACCAGGCGCTCGTCGGTGGCCTGCGGGAAGGCCATCGCGAGCTCGCAGCCGCAGGCTGCGCTCACGAGGTGCAGGGCGCTCTCCCGCGGCGGTACGTGCGCTCCGGTTCGCTCGAGATCCTCGCGATACCTGACCGCGCCGTCGCCGACCGCGAGCACGCTCCCGGCGTCGCCGCCGATGACCGCGCCGAGCGCAGCGGGATCCACGGCCACGGGGGCCGCCAGCGCGCGCGGACGCCCCTCGGGTCCGCGCTCGTAGAGCGAGGCGAAGACCTCGCCGCGGCGCGCATCGATTACAGCGAGCACGCGTTCGGCCTCCGGCGGGGCGCCGCCCGCGAGCGCGGCGAGGCTCGAGAAGCCGAGCAGCCCGACCGACAGAGACTGCGCGAGCCCGCGCGCCGTTGCGACGCCCACGCGCAGGCCGGTGAAGGTCCCGGGTCCCACACCGACGGCGATGCGGTCGAGTGCTTCCCACCCGACCCCGGCCTCCTGCATGAGCTGTGAGGCCATCGGCAGCAGCCGAGTCGCGTGACCGGGGTGCCCGCCCGGCGCAGGGTCGTCGCGCTCGCTCAGCGTCGAACCGTCCGCGAGGCGCAGGGCCACCGAGGTGGAGGAGGTCGCGGTGTCGATCGCCAGCGTGATCATCGCGTTGCGGCCTCGCGGTCGCCCTCATCGACCTCGACACGCCTGTGCTCGCCACCGGCGTGGCTCAGGGTCACGGTCAGACGCGCCCGCGCGAGCTCCCTGTCGCTCTCGACGGGCCACTCCACGAAGGCGATCATGCCGGGCCCGAGGTAGTCGGCGAGCAGATCGGGCTCCTCCTCGTGCATCCCCGCGAGCCTGTAGAGATCGAGGTGCGAGACCGTCAGATCGCGGGCCGGGTAGCGGTGGCCGATGCTGAATGTGGGGCTCGTGACCGGCCCGCTGACCCCGAGGGCTCTGGCAGCGCCGCGCACGAGTGTCGTCTTGCCCGCGCCCATCTCGCCCCTCACGAGCACCACGTCGCCGTCCCGCAGGAGGCCTGCGAGTTCTGCCCCGAGCGATTCTGTCTCCCCGGGACCGGTCGTTTCAACGCTGCGCACGGTCACCGTGAGACTCTAGAGCCTGACGGCCCGCACGGCGCGCCAGGGGTGGCCGTTAAACGTGATCGGCCCGCGGGAGAATGGGACGCGGGCCGATCGGTTACTCCTGGAGGGATGGAGACAGGACCTTCATCGGCAGCAGCCGTGCGCCACTTGAGGGTCCTGGACGCCGATATTCGGCCCATCTCGCAAAAACCCTCCTTTTGCAGGGAAAAACGGATGCCGAAGTGTCGGTCCTGCCGTCCAGCGCGCCTAGAACAGCCCGAGCTGGTCATCCTGGTTTCCCTGCGCAGGCTTCTCGGCCGCGCCGCTGTCCTGCTGCGGCGGCTCGGGGGCCGGGATCTCCGGCTGCTCGGGAGCCCCCAGCTCGAGCAGCTCCGGCAGCCGCGAGAAGTCCTCGCGGAGTGTCTGGAGCATCCGCGGGGTGTAGAGCGCGGCGGCCGGATGGTAGATCGGGTAGAGCCGCACCGCCCTGGCTCCGAGCGTGATGATCTCGGGCTGTCCGTGCAGCCTGGTGATCCCGGTCGGGTCTCCCCGCAGCAGCTTGGTTGAGAAGTTGCCGAGCGTGCAGATCACAGCGGGCTCGATCAGGTCGACCTGGCCGAGGAGGTAGTCCCGGCAGTTCTCGATCTCGACCGGCTGCGGGTCGCGGTTGCCGGGCGGACGGCACTTCAGGACGTTCGCGATGAACACCCGCTCGCGGCTCAGCCCGATCTCCACGAGCAGGCTCTCGAGCAGTTTGCCCGCACGGCCGACGAACGGCACCCCCTGCTCATCCTCGTTCGCGCCCGGAGCCTCGCCTATGAACATGAGCTCAGCGTCTGCGTTGCCGGCGCCGAACACGACCGTCCTGCGCGTCGAGGCCAGCTCGGGGCACCGCTCGCAAACGCGGGCGCGTGCGAACAGCTCCTTCAGGGACTCACGCCGCTCGGAGGCTCCTCTCGCGCTCTCCCGCACTGACACGCACCTGATGCTAGTTCCTCGCCGCCCGCGGGCGTGAGCCGGCGACGAGATGCCGGCGGCCCCATGCTCACCGCGCGCCGCCGCGTGCTTCGGCGATGATCTGGCAATGAGCGACCCGGCAGAGCTCCCGATAACGGCGCCGTTCGCCGGGGTCGTCGTTCAGATCGCCCCTGGCGGGGAGCGCGTATGGGGCGCCGGCCAGGCGCTCGTCGTCCTGGAGGCGATGAAGATGGAGCACGAGGTGCTCGCCGAGAGCGCCGGGGTCGTCAGGAGCGTCGAGGTCGCGGTCGGCGACTCCGTCGCCGAGGACCAGCTGCTGATGACGATCCAGCCCTCGCTCGACGGCGAGCAGATGCTCCAGCAGCCGGCCGAGGTCCCTGCGGGAGAGCCCCGCGCAGATCTGCAGGCCGTCCGCGATCGACACGAGGTGGGTCTGGACGCCTCACGCCCGGAGGCGGTGCAGCGACGCCACTCGACAGGTAAACGGACCGCGAGGGAGAACCTCGCGGACCTCGTGGACGACGGCAGCTTCGTCGAGTACGGCCCGCTGCTGTTCGCAGCGCAGGAGCGCCGGCGCTCGCGCGAGGAGCTGATCTCCAGGACCCCCGCGGACGGCCTCGTCGGAGGGATCGGCGAGATCGACGGACTTCCGTGCGTCGCCATGTCCTACGACTACATGGTGCTCGCGGGAACCCAGGGCATGCGCAACCATCTCAAGAAGGACCGGCTGTTCGAGATAGCCGAGCGTCGCGGCCTGCCGGTGGTCCTCTTCGCGGAGGGCGGCGGAGGACGCCCCGGAGACGTGGACATGCCGATCGTGGCGGGGCTCGACTGCCGCGCGTTCGAGCTGTTCGCGAGGCTGAGCGGACGGGTGCCCCTGATCGGGATCGCCTCCGGCTACTGCTTCGCCGGCAACGCGGCGCTGCTCGGCTGCTGCGATGTGGTGATAGCGACGGAGGATTCGAGCATCGGGATGGGCGGCCCCGCGATGATCGAGGGCGGCGGCCTCGGCGTACACCTTCCTGGCGATGTCGGCCCGATCGACGTCCAGCACGCGAACGGTGTCGTGGACGTGCGGGTCGCAGACGAGCGAGCCGCCGTCGGTGCAGCGAAGCGGTATCTGTCCTATTTCCGCGGCGCGCTCGCGCCCGGACCCGTGCCCGACCAGGGTCTCCTGCGCGAGTTGATCCCCGCGCAGCGCAAGCGGATCTACCAGGTCAGGCGGGTGATCGACACGCTGTTCGACGAGGATTCCGTGCTCGAGCTCCGCGACGGTTTCGGAGCCGGGATGCTGACGGCTCTCGCGCGCGTCGACGGCCGGCCGCTCGGCGTCATCGCGAACGACCCCTCACACCTCGGGGGAGCGATCGACGCGGACTCCGCGGACAAGGGGGCGCGGTTCCTGCAGCTTTGCGACGCGTTCGAGCTCCCCGTGCTGTTCCTCTGCGACACCCCGGGCTTCATGGTGGGGCCCGACGCCGAGCGCACGGCGACGGTGCGCCACTTCGCCCGTCTGTTCCTGACCGGCGCGAACGTCACGGTGCCGACGGGAACGATCGTCCTGCGCAAGGGGTATGGCCTGGGCGCGCAGGCGATGGCGGGGGGCGGCTTCAAGGCCCCGCTGTTCACCGTCGCGTGGCCCACGTCCGAGTTCGGCGCGATGGGACTGGAGGGCGCGGTGCGCCTCGGGATGAGGCGCGAGCTCGATGCTGTCGAGGACCCGCAGGAGCGCGAACGCCTGTACGAGCAGACCGTCGCGGCTGCCTACGAGCGGGGTCAGGGCATCAACATGGCCGCGTATGGCGAGATCGATGACGTGATCGATCCCGCCGACTCAAGGAAATGGATAGCCACGCTGTTCGAGCCCGCCGGCGGCTCATGGCGCGGGCGCGGCGGCAAGAAGCGCCCACAGGTAGACGCGTGGTGAGCTGAGGGGCCCGGGGCGGGACGCTGTTTCTCGCGCTCGCCGCGCGGTATCATCAAAGCAGGCCGCCACCGGGATGTCCCGGGGTGGACCGTTGAGAGCAGACCTCTTCTTCGCCCAAGTCGCGCCGGTATCCGCCAGGAACTGGACCGAACCGATGACCCCCATCAACCGTCCCCTCCGCCGCGCATGAGGATCGCGCGCACAGTCTCGGATCTGCGCGCAGATCTCGCGGGGCCGCGCCGCGCACAGGCCAGGATCGGCCTCGTGCCCACGATGGGAGCCCTTCACGAGGGCCACCTCTCGCTGATCCGCGCGGCACGCCGGGAGTGCGACGTCGTCGTCGTCTCGCTGTTCGTCAACCCGGCGCAGTTCAACGAGCGCTCAGATCTCGAGCGCTACCCGCGGGAGGAGATCCGCGACACGCGGCTCGCGCGAGACGCGGGTGCGGACATCCTGTTCGCACCGGACGCGCAGGAGGTCTACCCGGAGGGCTTCTCGAGCTTCGTGCAGGTGCTCGGGCTGAGCGAGCGCCTGGAGGGCGCCGCCCGCGGACCCGAGCACTTCCGCGGCGTGTGCACGGTCGTCACCAAGCTGCTCTGCATGGCGATGCCGGATGCCGCGTATTTCGGGCAGAAGGACGCCCAGCAGGTGCTCGTGATCCGCCGCATGGCGGCCGACCTGAACCTGCCGGGCGAGATCCGGGTGCTGCCCACGGTGCGTGAGGCCGACGGGCTCGCGATGTCCAGTCGCAACGCCCTGCTCGGCGCCGCCGAACGCGAGAGCGCCCTCGCCCTCGTGGCGGGTCTGCGCGCGGCGTCGCGGCTGGCGGCGAAGGGCGAGCGCTCAGCGGACAGGGTGCTGGCGTCCGCGCGCCTGGCGATGGATCGCCCCGGAGTGGAGCCCGAGTATGTGGAGCTCGTCGACCCCGAGACCCTTGCGCCGCTGAGCGAGCTGGGCGGCCCCGCCCTGCTGCTGATAGCCGCCCGCGTTGGCGCGGTCCGCCTGATCGACAACGCGATCCTCGAGCCTGCGCGGTCCGCGGGCGCGCGCGGCGAGCCTCGAGAGGAGGTCCTCGCATGCAGCGCGTGATGCTGAAGTCCAAGATTCACCGCGCGAGCATCACCGGCAGCGACCTGCATTACGTCGGCTCCATAACGATCGACAGGGATCTGCTCGACGCGGCTGACATCCTCGAGCACGAGCAGGTCCATGTGGTGGACGTCGACAACGGCGCCCGCTTCGAGACCTACACGATCGCCGGCGACCGCGGCACGGGCGTGGTGCAGGTCAACGGCGCCGCCGCGCGGCTCGTCCACCACGGCGACACGATCATCGTCATCTCCTACGCACAGTACGACCAGGCGGAGCTCGAGCGCTATGAGCCCCGCGTCGTGCACGTACAGGCCAACACAAACCGAATCATCACCGTCGACGAGCAGGTGGCGACCCTTCTCGCTTAGGAGAGGGCGTCAACCGGCCGCCAGAGAGGAACCCAGATGTCCAGCCATCCCCCCGTAGTGAAGGCGCCGTCGGACCCGGGGCGCCTGCCGATGACCCTCCCGCTGCTCATGGAGAAGAAAAGGCTGAGGGATCCGATCGTCATGGTCACCGCGTACGACTACCCGAGCGCGCGCGCGGCTGAGGCGGCGGGCGTCGATCTCGTTCTCGTCGGTGACTCCGCCGCCACGACCGTGCTCGGCTACAACGCCACCACGCCCGTCGTCCTCGAGGACATGCTGGTGCTCGCCCGCGCCGTGCGGCGCGGCCTGCACACCCCCCTGCTGATCGGGGACCTTCCGTTCGGCTCCTACGAGGTCTCGGACGAGCAGGCGATCACGACCGCGATGCGGATGGTCAAGGAGGCCGGCTGCGACGTCGTCAAGCTCGAGGGCGGAGGAGAGTCGTCGGTGCGCAGGGCACGCGCGATCATCGGCGCCGGCATCCCCGTGATGGGCCACGTCGGCCTCACACCGCAGACCTCGACGGCGCTCGGCGGCTGGAAGGCCCAGGGGCGCACGGCGGCCGCCGCGTCACGGATCGCCGATGAGGCACTGGCCCTGCAGGAAGCGGGCTGTTTCGCGCTTGTGTTCGAGGCGATCCCCAGCGCGGTCACCGAGGAGCTGATGAGGCTGATCGAGGTCCCGGTGATCGGGATCGGCGCCGGGCCGGCGACGGACGGCCAGGTGCTCGTCTTCCACGACCTGCTCGGTATTCGCGACGGCCTCGGACCGCGGTTCGTCAAGCGCTACGCGAACCTGCAGCAGGAGATGAACGACGGCGTTCTCGCCTACGCGGAGGACGTGCGCTCCAGGCGCTACCCCGGTCCGGAGCACACCTACTCGATCGACCCGGCTGAGCTGGCGGAGCTGCGCGAGGACCTGCGCGCGCCCTCGGCCGGCTGAGCGCTGCGGGACGGCCTACTGCAGCGGCTCGCCGTAGCGCTCGGAGAACGCGAAGTCGGCGACCGGCCGGCGCGAGAGCGACTTCGGCCACGGGTCGGCACGATGCCCCACGCCGACATGGGCCGCGAGCGCCACGTCATCCGGGATAGACAGCAGCGCCTTGACCTGCTCCTCGGCCGGAACCAGCAGCGTGGTCATGGATGCGCCGAGTTCCTCGCCCCGCAAAGCGAGCAGCAGGTTCTGGACGAACGGGTAGACGGACGCGCCGCCGACGATGCTCTGACGGTCCAGCCCGGCGTCGGTCACGGCGAGGTCGCCCAGCTTGACACCGATCACCAGGTGAACGGGGACATCGGCGAGTGAGCGCGCGTAGTCGTCGGCTCCCCTGATCATCCGGACCGCACGCGCGTCGAATGACGACGGGTCGGCGAGCACGGCCGCGGCACCGGTCTGCTCGGTGTACGCCCGCCAGTGCGGGAGGTAGAGCTCTGCGATCGCCTGCCTGCGGGCGGGGTCGCGCACGACGACGACCCTCCAGCCCTGGCGGTTGCCGCCGCTCGGCGCGAAGCGCGCGAGCTCGAGCGCACGGTGCAGCGACTCTGCCGGCACCGGATCGGCTGTGAAGCGCCTGCTCGTGGGAGCGCACGTCATCGCCTCCGCGAGTTCCATCAGCTCAGGCTACACGTACTCGATGCGGCGCAGCACACGCGCGGGGGCGCCCGCCGCGATCGAATGGGATTCGATGTCCCTCGTGACGACGCTGCCCGCCCCGATCACGCAGCGCTCGCCGATCGTGACGCCGCTGGTGACCACGACGTGGGCTCCGAGCCAGCAGTTGGCGCCGATGCGCGTCGGGCCCTTGCTCTCGAATCCCTGCCAGGTGACGGGCAGCTCGGGGTCGCTGTATCGATGGCTGGAGTCCGAAACGAAGCAGCCGTTGGCGAGCATGCAGTTCTCGCCGATCTCGACCAGCTCCTGCGAGGCGACCATGACGCCCATGTTCAGGAACGTGCCCGCCCCGATGCGAACGCGCGCGCTGCCCGGCGCCGTGATCCACACACCGGGCTCCAGCAGGACCCCCGCCCCGATCTCCAGGCGGCCCTCCTGCAGGGCCTCGAGGACGTTGCCGTGCACGGGCCAGCGGGCGAACGCCTCCCGGCGCATCAGCTCCCAGTGGATCCTGCCGCGGTTCCACGGCAGCGTGTTGCGCTCATACCAGCGCCACTTGCGCTCCCACAGCTGCGCCTTGCGCGCGAGCTCGCCCACCTGCTAGGCCGCGACCTTCGCGCGCCGCCGGCGCGCCGGCGGCGGCTTCGCGGGCGCATCGGCGGGCGTGAGGATCTCGGCGAGGAAACGGCCGGTGTGGGATGCCGGCTCGGCCGCGACCTCCTCGGGTGTGCCGACGGCGATCGCGAGGCCTCCCTCCTCCCCGCCCTCCGGGCCCATGTCGATGATCCTGTCCGCGCACTTGATCACGTCGAGGTTGTGCTCGATCACGACGATGCTGTTACCGGCGTCGACCAGGCGCTGCAGCACCTCGAGCAGGCGCTGCACGTCCGCGAAGTGCAGGCCCGTGGTGGGCTCGTCAAGGACATAGAGGGTGCGCCCCGTCGCGATCTTCGAGAGCTCGGTTGCGAGCTTCACGCGCTGGGCCTCGCCTCCTGAGAGAGTTGTCGCGGGCTGCCCGAGGCGCACGTAGCCGAGCCCGACGGCGTCGAGCGTCTCAAGCCTGCGCCGAATCTTGGGGATGTGCTCGAAGAACACGAGCGCCTGCTCGACGGGCATGTCCAGGACGTCGGCGATGCTCCGGCCCTTGAACTTGACCTCGAGCGTCTCGCGGTTGTAGCGCTTGCCGTGGCACTGCTCGCAGGGAACGTAGACGTCCGGCAGGAAGTGCATCTCGATCTTGATCTG
>Ga0182013_10003148_pt1 | contig 20952 bp, 18 predicted proteins | sample 612S2MmetaG_FD_120487 | JGI IMG/M metagenome (GOLD analysis project Ga0182013, IMG submission 120487) | Permafrost microbial communities from Stordalen Mire, Sweden - 612S2M metaG | ecosystem: Environmental > Terrestrial > Soil > Wetlands > Permafrost | place: Sweden: Stordalen | collected... | reverse complement strand
GTCGGGATCGCGAAGGTGAGCTCCGGTGACGGGCTGCGTGGCGCGCTCGAGGACGCGTTCACCCACGATGAGCTCGTGATCGTCGAGGCGATGTCCAGCGGCACCGAGGTCGAGTGCGCGGTGCTCGGGGTTCCCGCCGGGCAAGCTGACCGTTCGGGCCGCGCGAGGGCATCCCTGCCGGGGGAGATCGTGATCTCGGCCGAGTTCTACGACTATCAGGCCAAGTACACCCCTGGCGGTATGGAGCTGAAGGTGCCCGCACGCATCTCACCGGCTGCTCGCGAGCGGGTGATGGCCCTCGCCTGTGAGGCGTTCATCTGCGCCGAATGCGACGGGCTCGCACGCGCCGACTTCTTCGTCGACGGCGAGGAGGTGCTGCTGAACGAGCTGAACACGATGCCCGGGTTCACCCCGACGAGTGTGTACGCGAAGCTCTGGGACGCCTCCGGCCTCGCATATCCGACGCTCGTCGACACCCTCTGCAGGCTCGCGCTGGAGCGTCGCGCCCGCAGAGGGGTGTTGCGCCACTGACGAGCCGCGCCGAGCGGCGCCGCTCAGCGGAACAGGGCGAGCTCGGCGATGCTCGCCGACTGCATCCCCGGCGGCAGCGTCGTCAGCCACAGCAGGTAGTAGCGGTATCTCGCGCCGGAGAGATCGAAGCGGATGCGCGCGCCGTTCAGAACGTTCTCGTCGGTCTGGACCGGGCCCGTCCATCCCCGCGAGGTCAGCGGCTCGGAGTCCCCGTAGGGGATGCTCAGGTTGATGCTGTTGGCAACGTAGACCTGGGCAGCGAACCCGGGCGTCGGCGTGATGACTTCGATCGCCTTGGCCGACACACCGGGTGCCGCGTCGAGGTAGATCCCCAGGCCCGTGCCGCCCGCCTTCTTGAGCGTTCCGCTGTAGTACTGCTCGGTGCTCCACGTGGTGTTGGGGTCGTTGTCGATCACGTTCTCGACCAGGTCGCGGTTTTCCGGTCCCGTGCCGAACGGGTTGTAGTCATGCGCCGCGAACTGGCTCAACTGCACCTGCTGCAGCCCGGTTGGCGTGTGTCCGTTGGAAGCGACTCCGGTGCCCCGGTGCGTGCCGCCCGCGGCGACGATGAGGATCGCGGCGATCGCGATAGCGATCAGGGCGATCGACGCTATCCACCTCGCGGGGTGGCGCAGCCGCCACGGCAGCCTGCGCTGGGTGGAACCGGGGAGCGTGCGCAGCACGGTCGTCACCTCGCCCGTCGCTTGGCCCGAGCGCGATGCCTCGATAGCGAGCACGTCCTCCAGATCGGCGGCCATCGAGTCGGCATCCGCGTACCGCCGCGTGAGGTCCTTAGCGACCGCCCGGTCCACCACCGAAGCGGTGGCCGCCGATACCTCGGGCCGCAGCAGCTGGACGTCGGGGACGTCCTCGCGCACATGCTTCATCGCGACGGCGACAGGCGACGCGGCGTGAAACGGGACGTCGCCGGTGAGCATCTCGTAGAGGACGATCCCGAGCGAGTAGAGGTCGGACTGGCCGGTGACGGGCTGTCCGAGAGCCTGCTCGGGGGAGACGTAGTCAGTCGTCCCGAGCACCCTTCCCTCCATCGTCAGTCCCTCCTCGGTGAGGGTCCGGGCGATGCCGAAGTCGGTGATCTTCGCGCCGCCTTCCTCGCTGATGAGGATGTTGTGGGGCTTGACGTCCCTGTGGACGAGTTGGCGTTCGTGAGCGGCGCCGAGCGCACGCGCGATCTCGATCGCATACGCGAGCGCCTGCGGGATGTCGAGCGGCCCGTCCCGCCGGATGATGTCCTTGAGCGTCTCGCCGTCGACGTACTCGAGAACGATGTAGGGCGTCCCGACGCCACCGGTCTCCCCCTCATCCGAGGAGGCCTCACCGGCGTCGATCACCGTCACCACGTGGGGGTGGTTCAGGCGCGCGACCGAACGGGCCTCCCGACGGAAGCGCTCGAGCTGATCGGAGTCGCTCGCGATCTCGCGGTGCATCAGCTTGATCGCGACGGGACGCTCGAGCACCGTGTCGAACGCTCGATAGACGGTTGACATTCCGCCACGGCCGATTTCCTCGTCAAGCCGGTAGCGTCCGCCGATCAGCGTCCCCAGTGTCGTCATTCAGCCTCCCGACGGCGTCGCAGGCGTGAGATGACGAGCAGTGCGAGAAGCACGCGGTACACCGAGAACGCCGCCAGCGGCTGCTCCTGGCAGCCCGGGCGCCTCATCAGCCGGGCGCTGACGAGGGTCGAAAGGAACGAGCTGAGGCCGCCCGCTGCGATCGCCGCCCGCTCCTGCCGGCCGAGCCCGTGACCCGCGAGACGCCCGCCCTTGAGCGCGCTCGCACCGAGGATCACCGGGAAGGCAGCGGTCCATGAGAGCTCCTGCGCCGCGCGGCGGTCAAAGCCGCGGGCCCTCGCGGCGGTGAGTGTCGCGCCGTTGCGCGAGACCCCGGGGATCAGCGCGGCCGCCTGTGCGAGGCCGACGACCAACCCGTCCATCAGGCCCACCTCCTGAAGCCGCCGGCCGCCGGTCGCAGGGCGCGCGTCCGCGATCGCCATCGCCATCGCGCCGCCGATGAGACCCGCGGCGATCGAGCGAGGCCCGCCGAGCCGCGCCTCGATCGTCCGTCTCAGCGTGACACCCACCACGGCCGCCGGCGCCAGCGACAGCGCGAGCGCGGCGCCCTGGCGCGGGCTCGCATGGCTCGCCCGTGCGATCAGCTCGCGCCGCATGTCGATCGCCAGGGCGAGCCCGGCTCCCGCGTGCAGAGCGACCTCGAAGGACTTGCGCACGTCGCCGTCGAGCCCGATGTACGGCCAGCCCGCCAGCCACGGCAGCAACGTCGTGTGCCCCGAGGATGAAACCGGTAGAAGCTCTGTCGGGCCCTGGACGAGGCCGAGGGCCACAGCGTGGCGAAGTGGAAGCGACCCGTCAGACGGGCGCATCGGTCGCCGGCTCACGACTCGCCCGCCGCCGACGCACGAGCGCGTAGACCACCCCGACCACGATGAGCGCCACGACCACGTAGTCGATGTACTCGAAGACCTTGCGCACGCTCTTCCAGTCGCCACCCAGTGCATGGCCGGCCACGGCCAGTCCGACGACCCACGGGATGATCCCGATCAACGAGAAGAGCGTGAAACGCCAGAACGCCATACGCGCGATCCCTGCGGGGAGCGAGACGAAGGCCCGCACCACCGGGACCAGGCGCCCGAACAGCACAGCGGGCTCGCCGTGGCGCTGGAACCATCGGTCGGCCTTCGCGAACTGCGCCGGCCCCATATGGAACTTCGCTCCGTGTCTTTCCATCAGCTCCAGGCGCCCGGCCCGCCCGACGCCGTATGCGACCCACGAGCCGACCATGCTCCCGGCGACACCGGCGAGGATCACGCCGAGGAGCGTCATGTGGTGCGAGGAGTTGCTGCCGGTCGGGTCGACCACCGCGAAGCCCGCGAACAGCATCACGACCTCTGAGGGAATCGGGATGCATGCGCTGGATATCGCCATCAGGGCAAAGATGCCCGGAAGGCCGCCTTCGCTCACCAGACGCGAGATTTCGTTGACGAGGGTTTCCGAGATCGAGGCGATGACGAGCATTGGCCGGCCAACGATACCTTGATCGACGGCCGCGGCCCCAGGCCTTCACGGGCGCAGATCGTTACCGTCCGTGCGCGTATGCGCGTCTGGATAGATCTCACGAACAGCCCGCACGTCCTGGTGATGCGCCCGGTGATCGAGCGGCTCAGGGCCGACGGCCACGATGTGCGCGTCACGGCGCGCGATTTCGCTCAGACGATCGAGCTGTGCCGGCGACTCGGGGTGGAGCACACAGCGATCGGCCGTCACAGGGGGGAGCGACTGACGGCAAAGGCCGGCGGCCTGCTTTCGCGGTCCGGCGCGCTGCTCCGCTGGGCCCGCGCCCAGCAGCGCTCGTCGGGCGGGGCGTTCGACATCGCGCTCGGCCACGGCTCGAATGACATCACGGTCGCGGCGGCACTCCTGCGGATACCCAGCTCGACGATGTTCGACTACGAGTGGGCGACCGTCCAGCACAACGTCAACTGCCGTCTCGCGCGCGCGGTCGTCGTACCCGATGCCATCCCGCCCGTTCGCCTCGAGCGGTACGGGGCGAGGGGCAAGATCCGTCCCTACGAGGGGCTGAAGGAGGAGTACTACCTCTCGGACTTCGAGCCCGACCCCGCGATCCTCGGCGATCTGGGGCTCGACGAGACACGCCCGATCGTCGTGGTCCGCACCCCACCGGACCTCTCGCTCTACCACCGCTTCGAGAACGACCTGTTCGCGTCGGTCCTGGCGCGGCTGGAGCAGGAGGCGGGAAGTTCGGGCGTGCAGTCTGTCGTGCTGCCGCGTGTCGCCGCCCAGCGGGACGCGCTCCGCGGCATCCCCGGCTTCCTCGTTCCGGACCATGCCATCGACGCACAATCCCTGATCGCCCGTGCGGACCTCGTGATCTCCGCGGGGGGGACCATGAACCGTGAGGCGGTTGCGCTGGGAACGCCTGTCTTCACGACGTTCCAGGGACGCCCGGGTGCGGTCGACGAACGCCTGATCGCGGAGGGGCGGATGCGCAGGCTCGAGCGGCTCGACGAGCTCGAGCTCGTTCGCGGCCGCAGCGAGCGCCCGCCGCGCGCCCGTCGTGACCCCGGCATCCTCGTGAGGCTGCTGCTGTCGCCGCTGGAGGGCACCCGCGCGCTGCACCGTTGACGCTCGAGTCTGGGTTGGCGCCTACAATCTGGATAATGCGCCGACGGATCCGCTCGGCGGCCCTACCGCTGCATCGTCACTCGCTTCCGCAGCTCGCGGTTGACGGGGTGCTGGTCGCGCTCGCGTACTACCTGGCCTTCCAGCTCCGTTTCGACAGTGGTCCGCCGCTCCAATACGAGCACCTGCGTGATGAAACCATCTGGTGGGTAGCCATCGGGAGCCTCCCGGTGCTTGCGCTCTCAGGGGTGTATCAACGCCGCTGGCGTTACTCGGGCCAGAGCGACTACGAGGCGCTCGTACGGGCGGTGATAGTGATCGTCCTGCTGACGGTCGTCGGCGTTGAGGTCCTGAGGCCGGTACACCGCTACCCGGAGGGGCACCCCGTCGCCGTGGTCCTGCCCAATGGCGTGATCATCCTGTTCGCGCTGCTCGCGCTCGTGTTCCTCGTCGGTGCTCGCGCGATCTCCCGAGCGATATACGAGCGCAGGCCGCTCACGGCATTCCGCAGCCCGGGCAAGGGCCAGCGCACCGTCCTGATCGCGGGCGCGGGTGAGGGAGGACGGATGGTCGTGCGCGAGATCATGCGCAACCGCGAGCTCGGGCTCGTCCCCGTCGGGTTCGTCGACGACGACCCGCGCAAGCACCGGATGCGTGTTGAGGGCGTCCGCGTGAGGGGCGACACCGAAGGCGAGCTCCCGCGGATACTCGACGACATCGAACCCGACGAAATGATCATCGCGATCCCGTCGGCGCCCGGCTCCACCCGTGCGCGCATCGTCCGGGAGTGCCGGCTGCGGGGAATCCCGGTCCGGACGCTCCCGACGGTCTTCGAGCTGTTGCAGAGCAGGGGCACGCTCGCCCGCCAGATGCGCGAGGTCCGCGTAGAGGATGTGCTCGGCCGCGAGCCGGTGCACATGGAGCTCGAGAGCGTCGGGGCGTACCTCGCCGGACAGACCGTCCTGGTGACCGGCGCGGGTGGCTCGATCGGATCCGAGCTGTGCCGCCAGATCGCCCGCGTCGAGCCGCACCGGATCATCCTGCTGGACCATGCGGAGGACAACCTTTTCTCGATCCAGCGGGAGCTCGAGGACGAGCGCCACGTGCCGCCGTCGATGCTCGCCGCCGTGCTCGCCGACTGCAAGGAGGGCGAGCGCATGCGCGAGGTGTTCGCCGAGCACTCGCCGACCGTCGTCTTTCACGCCGCGGCCTACAAGCACGTCGGGCTGATGGAGGCGAACCCGGTCGAGGCGGTGCGCAACAACGCGGTCGCGACGAGGCTCGTCGCGCATGTCGCCGGAGAGCACGGCGTCGAGCGCTTCGTGCTCGTGTCGACCGACAAGGCGGTGGATCCCGCCACGGTGATGGGCGCGTCGAAGGCTCTGGCCGAGTTCGCGCTCGAGGCCGCGACCGCCCGCTTCCCGGACACTCACTACGCCGCCGTGCGCTTCGGCAACGTTCTTGGATCATCGGGCAGCGTCGTCCCGATCTTCAGGCGCCAGATCCAGCGCGGAGGCCCGGTGACGGTGACCGACGAGAGGATGACGCGCTACTTCATGACGATCCCGGAGGCGGTGCAGCTGATCATCCGCTCGGGTTCCCTGGCGTCCACCGGAAAACGGGCGGACGGAAGCCGTGGGGCGGAGATATTCGTCCTGGAGATGGGCGACCCGGTGCGGATCGTCGACCTCGCACGCGCGATGATCGACCTCTCGGGCCTGGACCCGGACCGCGACATCGAGATCGAGATCGTGGGCCGCCGGCCCGGCGAGAAGCTGGGTGAGGATCTCTTCAACAGCTATGAGGCCGCGCTGCCGACGGAGGCCGAGAAGATCCTGCTCGCCGACCGCGAGGCGATGGCGCCCCACGCCGTCGAGTCGATGTTCGCCGAGATCGAGCTGCTCGTCCTGGAGGGAGATGCCGCCGGGCTCGCCGCCAGGGTGTCCGAGCTGTCAGCCGAGCGGCGCCCGAAGCAGCACGACCCGCAGGATCCCGCAGGAACGGCAACCGATACGCCGCGGGAGGGTCCCGGCCGTCAGACCACGCCGCCCGAGGGTGAGCAGCCGCAAGATGCACGGCGCGATTCGCCTGCGCCCCTCGTACACTCCCCTGGTTCATGACGTCGCTGCCGCTCGCGCTCTCGCTTTCGAACTCGTTCACGAAGATAGGGGCGATCGCCGCCTTCGCTGCGCTCCTCGGCATAGCCGTGCTCGCGCTCCTCGTGTTCTCCCAGGCGCGCGAGCTCAAGCGCCTGCGCGAGTGGGCGGGGCGCGCACCCGAGCGTGCCGCCGAGATCGAGCAGCGGGTGAGTGCCGCGGCGGCTGTTCGTGCGCCCGCCGCCCAGGTCGCAAGACCCGTCCCGCGGGCCGCGCCGATCCACACCCGTGCAGAGGCGGCGGGCGCCGGGCCGGCGACGCAGGTCGCAGGTGCGGTTCCAGCCGCGGCGGCCGCCGCGGCACCCACGGCAACGGCCGCCGCTCCCTCGCCCGCCGTGCCACCCGTGGCGCCGCCGCTCACGGGGCCGGCCGCTGCTTCTGCGGCGGCAGCAGCAGCCGCCGCAGCAGCGCCGCGTCCGCCTGTTCCCGCTCCCGCCCCGGCGCAGGCGACGGGAGCTCCGGGTGCGCCCGCCGCGACCCCACCGCTACCTGGCTCGCCGCCCGTGAGCCGACCGCCCGTCCCCGCGTCGGCTGCGCCCCCCGTCGCGCCGCCGGCCGCTGCCAGGCCCGCCGTGGGGGCTCCTGCGTCCGCCGCGGCCGCGGCGGCGAGCTCACGAACCGTCGCTCCGCCCGCAGCGCCGGCGCCTGCGCCGGCGCCGAAGGCGCCGCTTCCCACGCCCGCGACAGCGGCGGGTGGCGCGGGGAACGCGTCCGGGGCCACGCAGGGCGCAATCCGGCCGCCGGCCGCTCCTGCGGCCCCGCGCCGTCCCCCGGCTCCGCCGCGGCCGCCTGCGCGCGCCGCCACCGATCCCTCGCAGGCCCCGAGGGAGAGGCAGGCGCCGGTTCCGCCGAGGGACAGGCACCCCGCTGGAGGCCAGGACTCGGGCGCGGCCGGCGGTTCCTCGCGGCGGACCGCCCTGATCGCTGGAGGCGTGCTCGCCGCGGTGGTCGTAGTGGTCGTGGCCGTCATCGCGTTCGCCGGCGGTTCCGGGGGCGGCGCGAGCGCCACGACCGCGAAGACGTCCACGGTCGCAAAGACACACACGACCCCGGCGACCTCGACGACCTCGACCAGTTCAGCCACGCCCGCGGCCGCGGAAACATCCGTGACGGTGCTGAACGCCACCGAAACGTCCGGCCTGGCGCACCGCGTCGCGGCGAACCTTCAGCAGGACGGCTTCTCACAGGCGAAGGCGGAAAGCGGGCAGCCGCCGGGCAACGGCCAGGTGACGGTCGTCGAGTACGCCCAGGGCGATAAGGCATCGGCGGAAGCGGTCGCGCACTCGCTCTCGGTGACGCAGGTGCAGCCGATGGAAGCCGCGGTTGCCAACCTCGCCAATTCGGCGAAGGTGGTGGTGATCGTCGGCGCGGATCAGGCCGCGGCGAGCCCATAGCGGCATTCCTGGACATCCCTGAGCGCTCGCGCAAGCCGCGGGAGCGCGGCATCACCCACGTGATCGACAGGGGCATGTCGGTCGCGGAGGTCGACGGCCTGCTCGAGGTCGCCGGCGAGCTGGTGGACGTGGTCAAGCTCGGATGGGGCACGGCGCTCGTCACCGCGAACCTGCTGCCGAAGCTCGCGCGCTACGAGGCGGCGGGCATACCTGTCGTGCTCGGTGGAACGCTGACGGAGCTCGCGATCCGGCAGGGCAGGGTGGACGGGCTCGTCGAGTGGCTGCGCGAGCTCGGCCTCAGGCACGTCGAGGTCTCGGATGGGACGATCGCCCTGGAGCCGGCGGTCAAGCGGGACCTGATCGAACGTCTCGCCGGCGAGTTCACGGTCCTCGCGGAGGTGGGCAGCAAGGACGCCGATTTCATCATGGCCCCGTACGTGTGGGTGGAGCAGATCGAACGCGACCTGCAGGCCGGTGCGTGGAAGGTGATCGCAGAGGCGCGCGAGTCGGGTACGGCCGGCATCTACCGGGCGGACGGCGAGGTCCGGAGCGGGCTGATCGACGAGATAGTCCACGCGATCGACGCGGACCGGCTGATCTTCGAGGCGCCCAAGCGCGAGCAGCAGGTCTGGCTCCTGTCGCACCTGGGCTCGGAGTGCAACCTGGGGAACATCGCGCCGGCCGACGTGATCGCGCTTGAGACGCTGCGGCTGGGACTGCGCTCGGACACGGTCGAGCGGTTCGCGCTGGACGGCGGAGCTTGAGCGCAGCAGATGCCGGGGCGCAGCGGCGCGGCGACGCGCACGCGCGCACTCCGACGGACCCCGTGGCGCGGATCGTGTTCGCGCTGGTCGTCGTCGCGTGCTTCGCTGCCTTCCTCATCACGCAGCACCTGAAGCACACGCCGACGGTCATCGGCAACGTGATGATGACCAGCACATTCTCCCCGCCGGGGCCGGCGCCCGAAGGACAGGAGGCGATCTCCTTCAAGCTCGAGCACCCCGACGAGGTGACCGTGTCGATCATCGACGCCGCGGGCAACACCGTCGCCACGCTCGTCCGTGACTACCCGGTCGCGAGATACAAACAGTTCTCGCTGCGCTGGAACGGCCGCCGCGGTTATCCGCGCGGGTACATCGACCTGAAGAGCCTGACGGGTCGCACGATCGTGCTCGCCCGGAACACCGGTGCGCTCGCGTCGGCGGGCGAATATCGGGTGCGCGTCACCCTGCGCCAGCAGGATCGTGAAGTGCTCCTGCCGCGGAGCTTCACGCTGGTGTCGCGATGAGGCTGCAGGGATGATCCTCGCGAGCTCCCTCCCCGGCGCCGGGACGCTGGCGGCGCTGCTCGCCGTGGCGCTCATCGTGATCGCGGCACTCGTCCTGCTGATGCGCGCCCACCCGGACGCGCTACCGCTGCTGGCGATCGGGGCGTTGCCGTTCCGGCTGCCCATATCGACGGGCGGGCGAACGGTGAACCTGCTGATCCCCCTCTACCTGGTGGTCGCTGCGGGCACGATCACGTTCCTCATACCGCGGCTGCTGAGGTGGGCGCGGGCCCGCCGCGAGTCCGGGCGGGTGGATCGCGACGGCCCCGCAGTTTCGCTGCGGAGCCTTCAATGGTGGCTCTCGGCTGCCGGGCTTCAGGTGCTGCTGTTCGGAGCGGTGGTCCTGTACGCCCTGCAGGCGATCTACTCCCCGGACCATGCCAAGGCCGCCGAGAACATCGCCGCGTTCTACATTCCGTTCGCGCTGCTGTTCGTGCTGCTGCGGGACGTCAGCTGGACCCGCAGCCTGCTCCTGAGGTGCCTCGGGGTGTCCGTCGCACTCGCCGTGATCTTCGCGGGAGTCGGGTTCATCGAGTATTCGCGCAAGTCGCTGTTCCTGAACCCGAAGGTCGTGGCAGCCAACCAGTACGACAACTATTTCCGCGTCAACTCCCTGTTCTTCGACCCGAACATCTACGGTCGCTTCCTCGCGCTCGTGATGATCGGGGTGATGACGGTGGTGCTGTGGTGCAGGCGCCGGCGCGACATGCTGATCGGCGGCGCGATCCTCGCGTGGCTCCTCGGGGGGCTCATAACGAGCTTCTCCCAGTCGAGCATCGCGGCGCTCCTGCTCGGACTCGCGATCCTCGCGGCATGGCGATGGGACGTGAGACGCACCGTGATCGCCTCACTGGTGCTTCTCGCGCTAGCCCTCGTGACTGTGCTGCTCGCGCCCGCGAGCCTGCACTTCGGCCTGAAGGGATCCTCCGGCTCCACGAGCAACGCGACGAGCGGGCGCACGAAGCTGATCTCCGGAGGCCTGTCGCTGTTCGCGAAACGGCCGCTCCAGGGATACGGGTCGGGCTCGTTCGAAACGGAGTACAAGCGCCACAGCGACGCCAGCGCCGAGAACGCGACATCGGCCTCGCACACCATCCCGGTGACGGTCGCGGCCGAGCAGGGCATCATCGGACTCGCGGTGTATGTGGCGCTGCTGGTCTCGGCGTTCGCCGTGCTCTTCAGAGGAGCCGGGCGTTCGCCTCCGCGCATCGCGGTCGCGGCCGCGTTCGCGGCGCTCGTGCTGCACACCTTCACATACGCCGATTTCCTCGAGGACCCGTTCACCTGGGCCCTGCTGGCGATCGGGGTCGCGCTCGCCGTCGGCGCACGGGCCGAGCAGGCCAGTAGCTTCTGAGCGGTGCTCGGCTACCTCAAGCGCCTTGTCACGACGGGCGCGGCCTACCAGTTCGGGGACATTCTCGCGAAGGGGCTCGCGCTCATCACGCTGCCGCTCTACACGCACCACCTCGACCCGGAAGCGTACGGTGCCGCGGAAGCCCTGCTGACAGCGGTGATCCTCGCGAGCATCCTGCTGCGGGTCGGCATCGGCGAGGCCTTCATACGGTTCTACTTCGACGACGAGGATCGCGAGCGCAGGGACCGGATCGCCCGGACCGCGACCGCGGCCGTCGCATGGACCACGACGCTCGGGGCGATCCTCGTCGCGGTGTTCGCCTCGCAGCTGTCAAGGCTGCTGCTCAACTACGACGAACCCGACCTGATCTACTGCGCCGCGCTGGGCCTGTGGGCGTTCACGAACCTGGAGATGGCCTACGCGCAGCTGCGCGTGGACGAGCGGGCCCGCACATACGTGTGGGCCTCGGGGGCCAACGTCGCGATGACCGTGACGTTCACGGTCCTGCTGGTGGTGGTCGCCGGCGAAGGCGCACGCGGGCTGCTGCTCGGAAACTTCGGGGCGTCCGCCATCGTGGTGCTCGGCCTGTGGTGGGTGCTGCGCCGGCGCTTCTCGCTCCGCGTGGCGCCCGGAGACCTGCGCGCGATGCTCCACTTCGGCCTGCCGACGGTGCCGGCCGACGCGAGCGTGTACGCGCTGCAGGTCGTGGACAAGCTGTACCTGTTCCGCTCGTTCTCGCAGGCCGCCGCGGGTCAGTACGCGATCGCCGTGAAGCTGGCGACGGTCGTGTTCGTCGCGGTGCGCGGGTTCCAGTATGCGTGGCCGCCGCTGGCGTACTCGATCGAGAGCGACGAGGAGGCGGGCAGCGTCTACTCGCTGGTCACCACCTACTACCTGCTCGCGACGGGTGTGGTCGTATGCGCGGTTGCGCTGCTGGGCCGCTGGATGGTCAGGCTGCTCGCGGCACCGAAGTACTTCGACGCATACAGGGCGCTGCCGTGGCTCGCGCTCGGGTGGGCGCTGTACGGGCTGTACCTCGTCTTCGTCGCGATAACCGGGCGTGCGAAGATCACATCGCGCAATTTTCCGGCCGCCGCGGCCGGGCTCGCGGTCAACGTCGTGCTGATCCTCCTGCTCGTCCCGGACTCCGGCGCCGGCCTCGGCATAGCCGGTGCGGGGATCGCCCTCTGCGGCGCGTATCTCGCGATGCTCGGTGTCATGTACCTCCTCACCAGACGGCTGTTCAGGGTGGGATTCGAATGGGGCAGGCTGACCAAGCTCGCGGTGGTGCTCGTCGCGGTCGCGTCATCCGGCGAGCTTCTGCTGCCCAGCAGCGGCATCGGGGGACTCGCCCTGCGGATCCTGTGGCTGGCGCTCGTGCCCGGCGCCCTGCTGCTCACGGGGTTCCTGCACCCGCACGAGATCACCGGCGCCAAAACGCTGTTCGCCGAAGGCAGAGGGCGGATCGCGGCGTTCCGCGCCGGCCACGGGGACGTGGAGGCCTACGCGGAGGATCCGCTGCGCGACATCTGAGGAGGCTCCTGTCCCTCGCGGTTGTACCTCTCGGCCGCCTCACGGAGCCCCTCGCCCCTGGACGGGTGCAGCGACGCGCGCGCGTGCGCAAGGTAACGCGAGGAGCTGTGGCCCGGCATGACGAGCGCCGCCAGCGCGCGCAGCCCGTACGCCCATGCCGTCAGCCAGCGCACGAGCAGGGCGCTCGCCGCCGAATGATGCTTGCGCATGTACAGGTCCCTGCCCCGTGCCATTTCCACGATCCGCCGCTCGGGGACGGCGCCGGTCGACAGCTGCTCGTGGTGGACCGCGACGGCCTGGGGCACGTACAGGCTGCGCCAGCCCGCATCGCGCAGCCGCCTGGCGAAGTCCACCTCGTCGGAGTACACGAAGAACGCCGGGTCAAGCCAGCCGACCTCGCGCGCGGCCTCGGTGCGCACGAGCAGTGCGGCCGACTGGCACCAGTCGACCTCGCGCGTGTGGGAGCCGTGGCTCTGGACCGTGTAGAGGCGGTGCAGCATGAGCGCGCCCGCGAAGGCGCCTGCGACGGTGGGAAAACGCCATGCACACGCCTGCCCCGCGCCGTCGGGCCTCAGCAGCCGCGCTCCCGCGCACGCGGCGTCCGGCCGGGCCTGCAGGGCCTGCCACAGCGCCAGCGTGGCGCCGGGACGCAGCTCGGAGTCCTCGTTGAGCAGCAGCGCGTAGCGGCCGCGAGCGCGGCGCAGCAGCTCGGAGTCGTTCTCGCCCTTCCCGCGCCTGCGGTCCAGCGCGATCAGCTCGTCGACGGCGGGGTGGCGCGCGGCCGCCTCGGCGGAGCCGTCACGCGAACCGTTGTCCAGCACCAGCACCTCCGTGGCGAACGCGAGCCCCGTGCGCTCGGCGCCGATCGCGTCAAGCCCCCGCAGCAGCAGCTGCCTCTGGGAGGTGTTCACCACGCAGTAGCTGAGCTCTGGCCGCACGCCCGAATCGGGCACCTCGTCATCCGCCATGCGGGCATTCTCGCCCCATCCGCGCCTATTGTCAGTCCCCGTGCGAGTACACGTCCTGGACCCGTCCGCCTACACGCCGCCCTATGACCACGCGTTCTGCGCGGCGATGGCCGCCGCGGGAGCCGACGTGGAGCTCCACACCAGCCGCTTCGCCCACGGCACGCTCGCAACCGCCGACGGCTACACGAGGGTGGAGGACTTCTACCGCCTGGCGGCGCGCGTCGGCTCTGCCCGTGCCCGCCGCGCGGTCAAGCTCGCGGAGCACGTCCCGGACATGCTGCGCTACCGGCGCGCCGCCGCCGCTGCGGACATCGTCCACTTCCAGTGGCTAACCGTCCAGCATCTCGACGGGCACCTGCTCCCTGCCGGCCGTCCGCTGGTGCTCACGGCGCACGACATCCTTCCGCGCGAGCCCCGGCCCGGCCAGCGCGGCGCGCAGCGCAGGCTCTACTCGCGCTTTGATGCCGTCGTCGTCCACTCAGAGCACGGCCGCGACAGACTGATCGATGAGCTCGGAGTGAACGCCGGCCGCGTCCATGTGATCCCGCACGGGGCATTCGAGCATCTCGCGGCACCCGGAGCCACCCCGCCGCCTGCGGACGGTCCTCCTGTGGTGCTGTGCTTCGGCCTGATGCGCCCGTACAAGGGGATCGACCTGCTCCTGCAGGCGTGGCGCGGGATCGAGAACGCCCGGCTGATCGTCGCCGGGATGCCACGGATGGACATCTCGGGGCTGCGCGCCGCGCTGCCGCCCGGCGCGACACTGGAGCCCTGGTACCTCTCGGACGCGGAGATGGCCCAGCACTTCGAGCGCGCGGCCCTGGTCGTGCTCCCCTACCGTGAGATCGACCAGTCGGGTGTCCTGTTCACCGCGCTGGCGTTCGGGAAGCCCATGCTGCTCAGCGACGTCGGTGGCTTTCCGGAGATCGCCCGCACGGGAGCGGCGCGCACGTTCCGCGCCGGGGACCAGGCGGCGCTGCACAACGCGCTGGTCGAGCTGCTCGCGGACCACAGCGCGCTGAGCGAGATGGGAGAGCGGGCGCGTGCGGCCGCGGCCGGCCCCTACTCCTGGCGCGAGGCGGCTCGCAGCACGCTCGAGCTCTACGAGATGCTGATCGAGGGCGGCCCGCGCCGATGACGGTCGTGCTCGAGGTGCTCTTCTGGCTCTCGTGTGTCCTGATCGTGTGGACGCAGGTCGGCTACGCGCTCGCGCTCTCGCTCGCCGTGCGGCTGTCCGGCGGCGCCCCTGCCGCGGCGGCCCCGGCGCCGCTCCCGACGCTGTCGCTGATCATCGCCGCGCACGACGAGGAGTCCGTGATCGGGGCGAAGGTGGCCAACGCGCTCGCTCAGGACTACCCGCGAGAGCTGCTCGAGGTGATCGTCGCGTGCGACGGCTGCACCGACGGCACCGCAGCCGGCGCGCGCAGGGCCGGTGCCGATCTCGTGCTCGACCTCGTCCGCGGAGGCAAGATCAGGGCGCAGGACGCGGCGGTGCAGCGGGCCACCGGCGAGATCGTCGCGTTCTCCGACGCCAACGCCCTGTGGGAGCCCGACGCCGCGCGGGTGCTGGTCGGCGCGTTCGCCGATCCCGACGTGGGATACGCATGCGGACAGGTGCGCTTCGTGCAGGCCGCGACCGGCGCGGACGCGAGCAACCAGGAGGGCCTGTACTGGCGCTACGAGCTCGCGGTCCGTTCGATGGAGTCCCGCCTGAGCTCGATCACGGCCGGCAACGGGGCGATCTACGCGACGCGGAGCGACAGCTACATCGTCGTGGATCCGATCATGGGGCACGACCTGTCGCTTCCATTCAACATCGTCAAGCGGGGGATGAGGGCCGTGTATGTGCCCGACGCCCGCGCCACCGAGAAGATGGTGCCGTCCCTGACCGGCGAGTTCGCCCGCAAGCGGCGGATGATGAGCCACACCTGGCCGATCGTCCTGCGCGGCGGGATGCTCTCGCCCCGCGGCTACAGCCCCGGCTACGCGGTGATGGTGTTCTCCCACCGCGTGCTGCGCTACAGCACGCCGCTCCTGCATCTGCTGGCGCTCGCCTGCAACCTCGCGCTCGTCGCCGCAGGCGCCGGCACCGTGTACACGGTGACCCTCGCGCTCCAGATCCTGCTTCTCGCCGCGGCCGCCCTCGCCGGTGGCTGGCGGGCACGGCCGCTGCTGATCGCCCGCTACTACGTCCTGACGACGGCGTCCCCGGCCGCCGGTCTCTGGGACTGGCTTCGCCACGGGACCTCCGCGTCGTGGGAGGCGGCGCAGGGGACCCGCTGAAGGTCCGCAGCGCCGTATTGTCCGCGGAATGATCCGCCGTGCCGTCGACATCTGCGTGTCCGCCGCCGCCCTCGTGCTCAGCACCCCGCTGATCCTCACGGCGATGATCGCGATCCGACTGGAGAGCAGGGGTCCCGTCATCTACCGGCAGCGACGCGTCGGGCTGGGCGGCCGGCCGTTCGACGTCCTGAAGCTCCGCACGATGGTCGACGGCGCCGAACACATCGGGGCCGGGCTCGCGGTCAACGAGAGCGATCCGCGTATCACCAGGGTCGGCGAGGTGCTCCGCCGGACCTCACTCGATGAGCTGCCGAACCTCGTGAACGTCCTGAGGGGCGAGATGTCGCTGATCGGTCCGCGGCCGACCCTCCAGTTCCAGGTCGACGAGTACACCCCGCGCCAGCGCGGGAGGCTCGCGATCAGACCCGGGATCACGGGGTGGGCTCAGGTCAACGGGAGGGCGAGCCTGCCTTGGCCGGAGCGCATCGAGCTCGACCTGTACTACATCGAACATCGCTCGCTGTCCCTCGACCTGAGGATCCTGCTGCGCACCGTGCAGATGGTGCTCGGGGGCTCGGACCTCTACAAGGGGTCGGCCGGCGGCTGGGAGGGGGAGCTGTGAGCCCTCCGGCGATCCTCCTCACGGGTGCCGGCAAGCGCTACGACATCGTGTCGTGCTTCGCGCGGCTGACCAGGACGATCGTCGCGGACCCGGCGCCGCTCGCGCCGGCGCAGTACGCGGCGCATATCCGCACTGCCGTGCCGCTGATCGCCGACCCGGGCTACGTGCCGTCCCTGGAGCGGCTATGCGAGGAGCACGGCGTGGGAGCCGTGCTGCCGCTCACGGACCTCGACATCGAGGTGCTCGCGGTCGCCCGCGAAGAGGGCAGGCTCCCCTCGATGGTGCCCTCGCGCGCGGTCGCGGCGGCAACATACGACAAGTACGAGGCTCACCTGCTGCTGCAGGAACTCGGGCTCCCCTCGCCGCCCACGGTCCTCCCGCACGACGACCTGACGGCCGTCGAATACCCGGTGATGATCAAGCCCCGCCGCGGCTCCGGCGCCCGCTCGATCCACCTCGCGAAGGATGCCGCCCAGGCGCGCTTCTTCATCGACTACGTCGAGGAGCCGGCGATGGTGCAGCGGGCGATGAACGGACCCGAGATGTCGATCGACTGCCTCGGAGACCTCGACGGCCGCTGCCTGAACGCGATCCCCCGCACCATGCTCGAGTCGCGCGGGGGAGAGTCGATCAAGGGCGCCGTGGTGTTCGACGAGGAGCTGATCGAGCTGGGGCGCACCGCGATGCAGGCCCTCGGCGTGCGCGGTCCCGCGACGATCCAGGTCTTCCGCGACCCGGACATAGGCCTCGGCATCACGGACGTCAACACACGCTTCGGGGGTGCCTTCCCGGCACCCACGCTCGCGGCGCTGCCGGGCCGCACATACCCGGAGCTGATAGTGCGGATGGCGGCGGGGGAGAGCGTGCAGCCCCATGTCGGCGAGTTCCGGGTCGGAAGCACCTTCACCCGCTACTACTGGCAGCTCGAGCTCGACGCCGAGATGCAGCCCACTGGCCGCGACATCGTTCCCGGTGGTCCTCCCGCACCGCGCTGAGGCGCCTGGGCGCGCCGCTCCGATCGCCGCCGCGGGGCTGGCGCAGGGGTAGAATCCCGGCAGTGGCCGCATTGGTAGTCGATCCCCCTTCTGCACCCGAGCCGGGCGCGCAGCCGCCTGGCCCGCCGCCGGGCCAGGCGCCCTCCGTGGACGAGCGCACGTGCGCGAACTGCGGCGCCCCGATGAGCCCCGACCAGGACTGGTGCCTGCAGTGCGGCGCCGGAGCACCCGGCAGCCTGTCCTCGGGTGGCTGGCGGTCGGCGGGAGTGATCCTGATCGCCGCCGCCGTGCTCGCGCTCGCCGCCGCCGGAGCGGCCGTCGCGGCGCTCAGCAAACACGCCAAGCCCCACGTGAACACGGTCGCCGTCGTCCACGTGCCCGCTGCGAGCACCCCCGTCACGCCGGCTCCCACGACCCCGGCCACGCCCGTTCCCACCACGCCGGCGCTGAGCACTCCAGCCGTAAAGACCCCGAAGATTCCGGTGACGCCCACGATCCCGAAAACGGCGGTGAAAACAACCACGACCCCCACGACCTCGACGAGCACGACGACGACCACAACAGAATCGCCGGAAGAAACACCCGAAACGCAGTCGGCGCTGCTGCTCGACACCAACGCCGCTTCGACGTACAACCCCTACGGCTACCCGGCGTCCGGCTACGGCGACCCGAGCCTGACGATCGACGGGGACCCCTCGACGGCATGGACCGCCCAGGTCCAGCCCGACAAGGCGCCCGCGATGGCCGTGGGTGTCCTCGTGAACCTTGGCAAAAGCCGCAAACTGTCAGCGGTCGAACTGATCAGCTCGACCGTCGGGATGAGGGTGCAGTTCTACGGGACGACGGCTCACACGGCGCCCAACTCGATCACCGACCCGGCATGGGTGCCGCTCAGCCATTCGGTGCTTACCACCACCAAGAAGACCCACCTCAAGGTCCTGAACTCCAGCGAGGCCTTCGCCCAGATCGTGCTCTGGATAAGCCGGGCTCCCGCGAGCGCCGTCGGCACAGAACAGGCGCCAGGGCACGTCGACGTGAACGAAATCGAAATCTTCCCCGCGGGTTAGCCGGCGCTGCTGCGGGCGCGCTTGGCGGGACGGCGGGTCGTCCGCCGCCGCGCAGGAGACCACGCCTCGTCCAGGAACGACGCGATCTCGCCGATCAGGCGGTCCGGCCTGGTGCGCAGCTCGATCAGGGACTCCGCTTCGATCAGCCGCGCGTTCGGCATCTCGCCGGCGAGCATGCCCGCGTCGGAGAACGGGTGCACCGGATCCCGCGGATGTCCGAGCACCAGGGTCAGCGTCTTGAACGTCCGCCGCTCGCTGCGCGGCGGCGCTATGCGGCCGAAGAACAGGCCCTGCAACAGCGCCCCGCCGGGACCCGGTTCCTGCCTGAAGACATCGAGCCACACGTTGCCGAGATGGGGGAGCACCCGTCGCGGGACCGCACGGGCCGTGCGGGCTAGGACCTTCATCACCGGCTCGCCGAACGTGAGCGCCACGAGCACGGGTGTGAAGGCGAGCGCGCTGCCGAGCAGCCCGTTGTCGAGCACTGGCATCTCGATCACCATCGCGCGAAGGCGCTCAGGGTGGTGGGCGGCGACCTCGAGTGCCGCGTTGGCGCCGAGCGAGGTCCCCATCACGACGGCCTGCTCGAGCCCGAGGTGATCCATCAGCCCGACTATCTCCTCGCCGTAGATCGCCATCGAGTACTTCCACATGTCGCGCGGGCGGTCCGAGCGGCCATGGCCGAGAAGGTCGACGGTGATCACGTGGTTGCCGTGGGCGGCGAGCTGTTCGGCGAGCGGCCGGTTCATCTCCTGGTTGAGCAGCAGCCCGTGGACCAGGATCAGCGGCCGTCCCGCAGCGGCTGCGCGGGCCGCCGTCCTTCCCCGCGAGCCCGAGTCGGTGACGGCCGCCGGCCCACCGCCGAACTCCTCGTAGGCGATGCGATGTCCCTCAAAAGTGAAGAACGGCATCGGCCAACCCTACTACCCGCGGAGCGTGGCCGGCGGCGGCGCGCTAGCTTTCGGGACGCACCCAATCTTCGGCACACGTCAGGAGCAGAGCCATGGCCAAACAGCCCAGGATCCTCGCAGGAGAGACCGCCGCCATTACCGGTGCGGCCCGCGGCATAGGCCGCGCCACCGCGGAGGCGTTCCTTCGCCACGGGATGCGCGTCGCGATAGGGGACGTGGATTTCGCCGCGGCGCAGACGACGGCCGAGGACCTCGGCCCGAGCGCGGTCGCGATCCCGCTCGACGTGACCGACAGGACCTCCTTCACGGAGTTCCTGGACTCCGCCGAGGAGCAGCTCGGCCCGCTCGACGTGCTCGTCAACAACGCGGGGATCATGCAGGTCGGACGGTTCATCGACGAGGACGACCTGACCGCCAAACGGATGGTCGACATCAACCTTCACGGCGTGATCCTCGGCACGAAGATCGCGCTCGACAGGATGATCCCCCGCGACCGCGGCCACATCGTCAACATCGCCTCGCAGGCCGGCAAGTTCGGTGCTCCCGGCGGCGCGACGTACTCGGCGACGAAGTTCGGCGTCGTCGGGCTGACCGAGGCGGTGCGCGGCGAGCTGCGTCTGATGGACGCGCACATAGACGTCAGCTACGTGATGCCGTACGTCGTCAACACCGAGCTGGGCTCCGGCCTCGGAGAGGCGCGTGGCATGAGCAACCTGGAGCCGGCCGAAGTTGCCGATGCCGTCGTCGAAGCGCTGCAGCTGAAGATCGTCGACGTGTACGTGCCGAAGTCCGCCAGGCGCACCGTGACGCTCTCGGCGCTGCTGCCCCGCACGTTCTCGGAGGGCCTGTCGCGTGCCATGAAGGCCGACCGCGTGCTGGCGGGCGCCGACCTCGGCACCCGCAGGGATTACGAGCTGCGCGCGTCACGGTCGGAGCCTGGCCTGCAGCCCGCGCCGGCACAGGCTCAGATACCGAGTCCCGCCGTTCCGCCCGAGCCCGTCCCGGCGGTCGGCGGGGAGGCGGCGGAGGCCGGCCAGGACACGCCGGACGGAGCGTGAGCGGAGGGCTGCGGGGGCCACGGGCGTCACGCCACACAGCATGTCCGTGACCTCATAGGCTAGGCTCGCGCCCGATGCACACACTCGCCGTCCAGCTGGCGCCCATCCTGGCTGCCGAGAAGAGCAAGGTCCCGTTCTACATCGCGGGAGGACTGCTGGTGTGCTGGGCGCTGTTCGTCTCGCTCGTCCTCGGGCGCCGCGGCGACTTCCCGAGCACGATCCAGGGCCAGCGCGGCGTCATCGCCGTCACAGCGATCCTGGTCATCGCGGCGGCGTCGATGGCGGTCGTCACCGCGGGCCCGCCCGCGAAGGCGAGCAACGCGACGACCACGACCTCGAGCGTCCTGCCGGTGGAAGCCGAAGGCACCACCTCGAGCACGACGACGAGCACGACGACGGCGAGCACGACCCCCACCGCGACCACGAAAGCCCCCAGCACCGCAGCGCCGACCCCGACGGTCGCGGCGGGAACATCGTTGAGCATCGCCGCGAACCCGAGCGGCGCCCTCGCCTACTCGACGAAGGCGCTCGCCGCGAAGGCGGGGAGGGTCACGATCACGATGACGAACATGTCG
>Ga0182013_10003145_pt1 | contig 20966 bp, 27 predicted proteins | sample 612S2MmetaG_FD_120487 | JGI IMG/M metagenome (GOLD analysis project Ga0182013, IMG submission 120487) | Permafrost microbial communities from Stordalen Mire, Sweden - 612S2M metaG | ecosystem: Environmental > Terrestrial > Soil > Wetlands > Permafrost | place: Sweden: Stordalen | collected... | reverse complement strand
GGCTCGCGCAGCAAGCCGTCGCAGTCGATCCCGTTACCCTGGATCAAATCATCCATCCCGATGCGAAGGAAAAGACGAAACCACAACCTGTTGGGCCTACCTGAGTCAAGCAGATACCTATCAAAGTTCTTTCGGAATCTTCGACTTCTGGTTTGACTTCAGCTTCCTCAACCCTTGCATTCTTCAAAAAAGGTTTCAGCGCGGGATGGGCTTCCCCTAGACCTGAAATCCAGCTTTCACACTGTCTTTCATCCGACATTCTAAATTGCATCCGCTCGACATTTTGCTTTTCCAGCTCTGGCTGTTGTGCGTGTATAGCCTCAGGACTGAGCGCCGCTGCGCCAAGCATTGTCGCAAACGCAGCAGTTCTCATGATTTTTGAGAGATTGCTGCCTTCCTTATATTTTTGAGCATCCAACTCCGCCTGAGTTAACTCAGGGTCGCCAGCCTCCCGGGGAATAAATTGTCTCCTCCCTTCCGTGGACATATTGAGATGATAAGTTATTAAGTTTATTTAGACATTCTGACCTTTATCGAACTTTCCTTAGTTATACCAAATTCTGCGTTTTACGCAAGGTCGAGGCATTATTCAATATAACTTGATACTTAAGATTAGTTCCGCATTCAACCACAGATGCATAGATGATTTCTGAAATAGTCATTTGGGAGATAGTCAGGCATCTCCCTGACCCCGCGTTGTCTCTCGGCCGGTCGCCCTGATACACCGTGTCCAGGCGCAGAAAGCCCGGTTGGCCGAGTGGCAGGGGCTTGCGCCGCTCGCCGATCGAGACCAGCGTGACTGTCTCTTCAGGCTCATCTTGTGCTGGAAAAGAGTTTTGCCTCCGCGGGTCCATCTGATTGTGCTACAATAGTGATCGCCATTCGAACAACCGTCGATAGTTTATGAATTTCGGCCCCGCTACTGCCAAGATTCGCATGACTTGATTTTCAAGACGCGAACTGAGTCACCACACAAAGGTGCAAAAATGTGCAGAGACGCTCACTCACGGTTCGCTGTAGTTGCTCTGTTGGTCGGCATGACAGGCACGATTTGTGCCCAAAGCAGCAAGGGCAGCAACCCGCCGCCCAAGCCGGCACCTGCGCCGACGCGTTCCGCGCCGCCCACCCAACAACAACGCAAGGCAACACAAGGTCCGCCTTCAAAGGGGCACGGGGTAGTTCAACAGCACCCACCGCCCGTTCACCCGCATTCGGGTATCCAGGATACCTCAACCGCTGCGAATATATTGCATGACCTCAATGTCCAACGTTCCCAAATGCAGGGCATCAACCGCGCCCCTATTTCGGTCGGCACAATCTCCCTGCATGAGAACGGGATACGCGTGATTGCTACTCCGGACGGTCACCGGTATGAGGTTCGGTCAGATGGTTCAATCGCCTCGTTTAGACATGGTAACACCGCAGCAGCATTCAGGCCGGATGGAACGCCGCGGCTGATTCAGGCTCAAGGCATGACTATCTCGCGCGGTCCTCACGGGGAAGAGCATTTTGATGCTGAATTGCCTAGCGGCGAACGTGTGGTGGGCTGGGGTTCGCATGACGGTTATGTCGAGCGCCCGTTGTCGCGCGGTGACGGGCATTATGTGCAGCGCACTTACGTGTTGGGCGGACGCCAAATAACCGGGGTCTATCGCACGTTCGACTATCATGGAACAACATTGGCCCAATATGTTCCCGACTGGCGCCATTCCCCGGCGTTTTATGCGTGGGCGTCTCGCTTTTGGCCCGAAGGGATCCACTACGCGTGGCCCTGGCGTAATGAAGCCTGGGCAGCGCCCTATCGACATCACTTTGACCGGGAATATAAGGATTTGGCTGCGTGGCTCGCCGACTATCTTCTGGCCGCCACGCTACAGCAGGGTCAAGCCGGTGGTGCTGGAGCATTATATACCGAAGCAGGCGGTTTTTTCTACGCAGGAGAAAGCACCGTGGTGGATACGGGGCGGACTCCAGACATCAACGGGAGGCAGATTTCGACTGATGTTGATCCTATCACTCAGGCGGTGACAGATCCGATGGAGGATCAGATCCGGAGCGACGTGAGAGCATCGGCGCAAGAGAACGAGGAAGCGCACGGTGATGCTCAGACCAATCTGATGCCTGCCCCTCTGAACCCTAAGGTAAAGAAATACTTTGTATACAAACCTGTATCAACACATGACGAGCAAGGAGATTGTAGCTTGACGCGCGGTGCGCTTTTGTTTCTGCCGGTTCCTGCGCAGGGTGGAGCGAAGACGGTGGACGTGATTGTCATGTACAGCAAACCGGGGGACTGCGCCAAGGAAAGTATAGTTCCGGTCGGAGTACGTGAACTTCAGGAAATGCGGAATACGTTTGAGCCAGATGAGGATGCAGGTACTCGGATAATACAGGCAAACATGGACAAGGGCATCCTGCCCGTGGGACCGACCGGCGACGCTCAGATGGTCCAGGAGGGGCAGCCAAACCCGACCCTTACATTTGATGCCTCAAACGAAATTGCGCAACAGGCAGTGAAAGCTAGGACGATTGAGCACGCCGTTGAGGACGATGCGACGGCGGGGAACAGCACCTCGAGATGAGTGAATTGGATGGATGGACGTAGGCGGGGCGAACCAGTGGAAGGGTTACTGAGGTTAAGGACAGAGTTGTACTGCTTGACAGGCTGCTTGCGCAGGTAAACTCCTCGCAGATTCCGATGAGTGATATGACGGCGCTGACAGCCTTTCTGGCCGATCTTCCAGACGCCGAGCGAGACACGGTACTCGAATTCCTTAGTAGCGAGGACAGCGAAAACCGGATTATAAAGTTTGCCCGAATCGCCCACATGGGTCCCGACGCCCAAAAGAACTTACTCAAGGTGATCGGTATCCGCAGCGCCAACGTGAGAAGCGCCCTGAATCAGGCGTTCGGGTTGTTGGGCCAACATTCTTCCGAGATAAAACAGGTGCTTGAAGACCTTACCACTGTGCGAGAGGGAATCGAAGCGCATATTTGGAAGCCCCTGAAACAATTATTGGAAAGAGATCGGAGAAATCATGAATATTTTCGAAATTGTGATTGTGACCTCGGTCTTAACTGGTTTTGCCGCAGCGTTCGTGGCAAAGGCGAAGGGACGTTCTCCACTTACCTGGTTCCTCGTCGGAATGCTCTTGAACATTATTGGTTTGGTGGCTGTTGCGAGCTTCACTAGGCAAAAACGCAAATTTCAGTCCTGAGATTCACGGGAGGTGAGGCATGCTCGATTCATTGAAACGTCTAGTACTCTGGCAGGGACGAAGCGTTGGGAACTCAATGATTTGGAAGGGTATCTTTCTTCGGTACACTCTGGGCTTTTTCGCGTCTAGTTTAGCGTTTAGCTGGTTGACCATCTTGTTAGCCAAACTCCTTGTCACAATCCATTTTATGCCGGCGAGTGTCTATACGTTTTGGGTGTGGGCTGGCGGCCCAACAATGGTCTTTGCGGCGGGACTCTCGGTTCGATCAACCATCAAAAAGAAAGATCCAGAAGAATGGGGCGTTCCGGTCTCGCGATTTTTTACCTTCACATTGTGCTTAGCTACAATCGCTCCGTTTCTCGCTGTGCATTTTCCGAATGCTGAAGTTGGTTTTGAACGGTGGATGAGCCACGTTGATAGCACCATCAGGGACATATTTGATCCGCGCCCCCAGCAAATCAACATTAAGGATGCTTACACAGAACAATGGTTTGACCGAGACGGACAGCCACTAATTTGGTATGCCCAAAACCCAAACGGAACCGAGCGCTACTTCAGGGGATCGGGACCAGACCCGGTCACTGGAGTAGAACTCAAGCCCGTTACGCAGTCCATAGTTGAAGAAGAGAAGCGCCGGGAGGATGAAGTCAACAAAGAGCTTCAGCGGCAGAGGGGCCAGCAGGCCCAATCGGATGCTGCGGCGGCGAAGGCGGCTAAAGACCAAAAGGAACGAATTGCAACTGCCAAGAAGGCAGATGCCGTGGCGGAACAACATCGACAATATGCGATTGATGCGGAGAATGCTTTGGCAGCAGGGAACTACGATCGAGCACTGGAAGATTGCCCCGATGCGACGCAGGATGTGCAGGACGATTCGTGTGCAAGTGTGCATCGGAAGGCCGCGCAGATGAAAGCAGCCGTGCTGGTAGGACAAAGCAACGAGGAGTTTCAGGAAGACGAAACAGACAATGCTATTCGAGATGCTGTTCAGGCCCTGAAGCTGGATCCAGACAACGAGGCAGGAAAGAAGATTTTGCGCTTGGCGCAGACACTAAAGCGAGCCGACGCGAGTCATAACCAATGAAACACCTGCTATTTTTCTCGGTTCTTTTGTGCGCGTGCGCGCTTGATGCGCAGGATGCGTCCCAGTCCGTGACCTCATCATTATCGGTGCGTCATCTTCACGGCGGTGGATGGGAATCCCATCCAATAGAACTCGAACTGACGGCAAACGATTTGTTGCTCACTGGCCCGCAACAATACGTAGTTTCTGGAAACGTGATGGGATATTGCGTGTTTCCTACTGAAATTCCACTCGAGCATATCGTTAAGGTAGAGGCGATACCTGACCGGTTTGTGAACTTTTTGAAACTTTTCTCAGCCAACTCAAACTCCCATATCATGTTGTTCCATTTGGAATACCTCGATGATCGGGGTCAAATGCACAGGTACGACTTCATATCGGGCGACGCACAACAGTCGGACAACGAATGGTCAGGTGGAAATCAAGAGGCAATGCGGAATTTCGCCGTAGCGGTGAAGTACGCTGCCGATCTGCGTGTGCAACAACTAAAGGCGGCGGCAGCGCCCAGTGCTCCGATTAGGACAGCGCCAGTCCCATTAGTGGACCCCGACACCGGTGAGGAACTTGAGACTCCCGATTCGGCGAACGAAATGGAGAATATTGCGCCCAATGCGGCGGCAGGCAGTATCCCCCAGTCACCGGCTGTGCCGGTACACTTTAAAGCGCAGATGCCTTGGGCGGATTTGGCGCACCAGGTCGATGTATGGCCGATCTCTCCGGTCGATCACTCTAGGCTTCGAGTGGAGGACAAGGAGACGGGAAATCTCCTGATTGACATCCCGCTGGAGAACATAATCCGAGTCGATGTGCGGCAGCGGATAGTGGAGCTCACCGTACCGACGCCTGGCGTGATAACCATTCCTTTGGGTCCGGGCTATGGACCAAAGGTGTACGAGTTGTGTCTTCACATGAACACGGTGGGGACTAAAAAAGTCACCAACTGCTTGATTTCTGATTTGGCCCAGTGTGTGCGCGGAGCGCAATGCCAAGAGGGCGGCGACGGAGGCCGTAATATCCTCTCATTGGGGAATGAGATTAACAAAGCGATTGCGTCACGGTCCAATGATCTGAAGAAAAAACGGAATTAGCTCTTGTTAGAACAAGTTGCCGAGCATATTAAAGCTTATCGCTTGTTCCGCCCCTGCCGCAGAGCGCGGAGGGAAAGCCCGATCATGATACCAAGAATGACAGTGCCGAGATGTTGCCAATAGGACATGGCAGACCATGCGGCCACCATAATTGCGGGCAGCATGAGCAGCAGGACTGCGATGCAGACAATGGTTTCCAGGTGTTTGGCGAAATTCGAAGGTTTGACGGCGCTCACGATGAGGCCGATGGCAAGTATGGCGATAGAGAAGAGCGCGACCGATTCCACCATCCCGGCCCATCCGCGCATGAGGTTTGTTTCGATCATGATGAGGCCTCCACAATTCTTCTCAGTTGGTGGCCGCGTGAGCCGGCTCGTTGAGGCATCCATCGCTGCCGTTGAGCATTCCAGCGCCGTCGAAGTGCAACTCTGGCGGACGATTCTTGTCAGTGAGGTACTCCGTCCAAAAGGCCTGCACCGCGTCCTTCCGTTGGGGCGACAGATGCGCAAAGTCGCTCGACTCCAAGCGTCCGAGGCAGATGGGAATGCTCGGCAGCGCAAACTCCCTCTCGGATCGAAGAGACAAGGCAAGCGCATTGGCGCGTCCCATATTCGAGAGTTGCTTCGCCGAAACGAAGCGATACGAGGATTCGTCCTCAAGGAAGTCGCTCACAATAATGAGCCGCCCGCTCCCTTTGGGAATAGCGACAAATTCCTGTCGGACAACGTCGAGCGTTCCCAGAATATCCGTGCGCATCTCGTGCGGATCGAGTGATGCGAGCCAGACGGCGAATTGTTTCCGGGCCTGCTCCTGAAACCGGCGCAGATCAGAGTCGTAGGTCTCGCGCACGGTTGGTGCAGAAAGACGCAGGATGCGACCACTGGCATCGTTGGCCGCGTCTCCGGTGATGGGGATCAAAACCAGTTGATCCCCGCGCTGCATATGGGCAATCTGGTTTTGCACGGCATTGAGCGCGGCGCGTTCAGCGCGCGGCGTAATGCTCAAGCTGGTGTCGATGACCTCCACCGTTGCCACGGGAACGCGGTGTGAGCAGGCGGTGAAGAGTAGTAAGAATGTAAACGCGGCAATACGAACATTGGTCATTGGTCCTCTCCCTTCGAGTCGTCTCCCTTTGATAAGAGGCATTGTTTTGGCGACCGCAGTTCACGCGGCGGGGGCGCATCGGGAATCACCGCGAAGTGGGTATGCTCCTGCGCAAGGTAGTGGTCATAGCTCGGATGATGACGGCGGTGGTTGAAATATATGAATGTGGCAAGGCCGGAGATAACCGGGATGGCCAGCTGCGCCGGGAACCAGGCAAAGGGCACGAGGAGTGCCAGTGGGCTGGCAAGCAACCCGCCGAGCAGGCTCTTCCGTAAAACCGACCAGCGCGTTTCTTTACACGCGCCGTTCCTCCGGCCACGCTCATAGAACTGCGCGAAGATCGCCCGCCATTCGAGGCATTGCGCCTGCTTCCGTTTGTCGAATTGGTCGAGAATCTCCTGCTCGGTTTGAACATCCCGTGCGAGGTGGATTTCGGCGGTGCGAAGCGTCTCAAAGCGTCGCCGCACACGCCGCCATGTCCGGGCGCATGAGATTTCCTGCCAGCCAAAGAGCAACGCCGTTGCGCCGATGATCGGCGTGGCGAGCGTGATGAAGATATAGAAAACTGCCGCGAGCATCGGATGCTCGGTGAGAAACTGTCCCAGCGGGTTTCCGGCGAGAACGGCGGCGAATCTGAGCTGATACCCACGGAGTAGTCCCCACACTGTGAGGCTCAGAACGCCGATGCCCCCGATGGCGGCGGCCATCAGGCGTTTCGGCCAGGAGTCCTCCCCTCCTATATATAGGAGGCCGGCCAACTCGAAGTAGCAGGTGCAGAGCGCCGCGAAGCCTGCGGCGGCAAGGAATTGGAGCACCGGGTCGGCGATATTCAGGATGTCCATCGTCGGCGCAAGGAAGAGCGTGTCGAGCGTGAGCGCGAAGACAGCGCAGCAGGCCATCAGGATCGCCTGAAAGTAGGGTGGTGGTGTGTCGCCGAATTCCTTCCGGATGCGGAGCCAAAGAGCCTCAGCCTCGGGCTTTTCCTTGCGCGCCAGCTCACGTTTCGCTTCGAGGGCATGGAGCTTGCGCAAGGGTTCCTGCTTCTCTTCCGATGTTTCCTGGGCGAACTTTGCTTCGATCTCGTCCAGAACCGGCGCGGGATCGATGTCATGTGCGCCGAGATAGAATGCCAGCGCTTCGAGACGGCGCGGCTTCAGTTTTCCTTGATGCAGATTGCGAGTGGAATTCGTCATGGGTTCCTCCGTTTGAATATGAAAAAGAGGAGTTGCCGTGAACGGACAACTCCTCTGTGGTTACTGCGCTTCGAGCACCTTGCGAGCCTGTTGCAGTTTGGCAAGCTCGCGCTCTTCGTGGGTGAGTTCCTCGCGCATTTCGGCAACCTTCTCTTCCTGCTTGCCGATCTGTTCGAGAACGATCTCGACCGGAGTTTTTTTGATCCAAGCCTTGCGGCCTACGGTCGGTGCGGTGGGTACTGTTTTTTGCGGGGTCATAACGCCTCCTTGTGCGTATGGGTTGGTTGTGAAGGTGCGGTACTCCTACCGAAGCAGGAGCAAGAGGCTGCGCATGGTTTCAATCTGGCGTTCGAGGCCGTCAAGTCCGCCGAGCGCGGCGCGATGGCCGTCTGCGTCGAGATCGTCCGCCACCGTCGCGAGCCGGGCCAAGAGTTTCGTATTGATTGCCTTCGCTCGTTCGATAATGCGATCACGGATCGCATCGTCGATCTCAGGCGGCGGGGATTGATTGTTGTTTTCCGTCATGTTGTCCATCCTTCGATTCGGTTGGTCGTTCGTTGCCAGGAAGAGACGATGCCTCCCCGTGGTTTTGAAGTGTGCCGAGTGAGCGCACCTTCTCCGCGTACCACTGATCGAGGCGGCGGATCGCCTCGCGTAGCACGGGGATGTCGATGTGGGTGTAGAGCGAATGCACATCCCCGCCCCGGCTGTGGCCCATCAGTTCCTTGCGTACGTCCGAGATCACGCCTGCCTCAACCAGACGCGAGTTGAAGGTGTGTCGAAGATCGTGAAAGCGATAGTGCGGTAGTCCTGCACGGCGTAGTGCTCCCTCCCATCCGGACTTCGGACGGCGTATGGGCTTTCCGTCATAGGTGAAGATCAACCCCGACGGCTGGCGACGCTCGATGAGCATGGCGTGAACTCGACTCGTGAGCGGGACAGGCCGGTGTTCTCCTTCAGCGGTTTTTGAGTGGGTTACCGAGATCAGGTTGCGGTCGAAGTCCACGTGCTCCCAAAGCTGATTGAGCAACTCTCCGCGCCTCATCCCAGTGTCGAGCGCAGCGATGACGAGGGGCCGAAGATGCTCTGAACACTCAGCGAGCAACTTGATATCCTCGGCCACCGACATCACAGGGCGACGTTGGCCACGCTCCCGCACCATGCGGATGCGGGCGATGGGGTTCGCCGGGATGAAGCCTTCGTCAACCGCCCAAAAGAGCAGATGGCGGATGACTTCGATGTCCCGGTTGACGGTGGTTTCCGAAAGCGGCTTTGTGTCCTCCTTCTTTGAGTTCCGCCGATGTTCTTCATGGCGGTGTTTGCGGTAACGCACGATGTCGTTTTTCGTGATTTGCCCAATGGGTGTTTCGGAGAAGAACGGCAGAAACTGTTTTGCGCGGTCCCGATGATGGGGTTTGACGTCTCCCTCGGCGAGGAACCGTGCATAGAGTTCGCCGAAGAGCATCTCGGGTTTGAAGTTCGGAAGTTGGAATCGCTTCGTGTGCAATTCTTCGCGCAGACGTTGTTCCAATGTTTCCGCTTGGCGGCGGTTCGATGTCTCCAGCGAGCGCATAGTGCGCACGCCATCGATCCAGATCGACGACCAGTACACGCCGCCTCGCTTGTAGAGACTCATTTGCTTTTCCCTCCTTTCTGTTGGTGTTGAAGTATCCAGCGAATGACCTGGTCGCGGAAGAAGATCAACTTGCCGTGCGGGCCGGAGCGCAGATGCGGCAACCCTTGCGGCAGGTAGCTTTGACGCACCGTCCAGGCTGAGCAGCCGATCAATCGCGCGACCTCGCGGATCGAGAGCGGCGCGCCCAACGGTTCGTTTCCATACTCCACCGCCTGCGGGTAATGCTGCGGGCAGCTCTGCCCGTAGCTCACGGGCGGAAAGTCTCGTATTTGCAATGCGTTTCCGCGTTCCGCGAAACCTGACAATGCTCTCTCTCGCTTATTCATCCTTGTCCTCCCTCCGCTTCCAGATCGCTCGGATCAATTCCTGGAACCAATCGGGTAATTTGCTCCAGAGCCACCAGAGGCCGCAGAGAAGCATCCCAAGGGCAACCAGAGCCTTCTGTACCTCCGGCGTACGGAGCAAGGCAATAACGAGACTGAGGGACGCATAAAAGAGCGCGATTCCGATACCCAGCCGCGCGAGGATGGCGAGCAACCGCCAACTCATCGGAATCTTCGGCTGCGGCGTGGATAATTCGTGGCTACCGCACTTCGCGCAGACCTCAGCCCCGCGCGGATTCTGGTGCAATCGCGGACAGAGCTTCACGTCATAACTGCGACCGCAATGGTTGCAGAACATGGGGTCTCCGTTTGTCATGCGGCCGCATTGGTAACAAAATTTCATGGTGTTGTCTCAAAAAGTGTTGTTGGTTGGTTGTCGATTGGCCGGAACCACACGGGAGCGAAAAATCCGTTGCCGACGGACGCGAGCGTAGCGAACCGGAAAATCTTTTGCGTGATCGCAGCGACCGTTTTCCGGATCGAATGCAACCGGCGTTCGGAGTTCGCAACGACGAGTACTCGGAAGCGTTCATGCCCGAAGTGATCCCGGTACTTTCCGGAGACCGCGAGTTGCAAATAGTGCTCGGACTTTCCCTTCCAGATCTTTTGCGATTCATGGCCGAGGTCCACTTCAAGGAAACAGGCGACGATTCCTCTGGGCGTCAGAAACTCCACGTACCCGTCGGGGATGAGGCCGATGCCGGGGACCACCGGCTCCTGGAAATCGATCCAGCGATGGAACGTCACCTGCGGCACCGGGATGGCCCCGTACTTCAGAGCGCAGTAGATACCGTTCACGGCGAGCTGGTGCCCCACGAAATAGTCGGCGACGAGCAGTGCATCTTGCGGACGACGCGGCCCACGGACGGGAACATCGGCGGCCAGCGCACCTTTCGGCGACAATGCGTAGAGCGCTTTCCTACCGCCACCGGAGCCAAGGAAAAATCTTTTCAACAATCCGGCACGCATGAGGGCAAGCAACCGGGTGTTGGCCCGCGTGGTGGAATGGAACCCGGCAACGATCTTCGCCTGTTCGCGGTCCAGGACGCGCATCACCGCGAGTTCGCTCAGGAGATGCAGGTCACGAGGCTGGAGAATGAGCCGGTTATTCCCACTCATGGAGCACCTCGTCCGTCGTTCGGATGAGCGCCGCGTGGCGCTCCGCAATCTCTGCCTCGACCGCCGCGCGGGGGCGTCCATGGTGGGCGCGGGCGCGGCTCAAGAGACCCTCAACATCCGCCTGCGGATCATGGATGGTTGGGGTGCAACCCTCCTGCCAACGGTCGGCGCCGCTCTTCACGACAAAATGCCGGTGACGAAGGTTCTTCAACCGCTCGGCAAGAGACTTCCCGCCGTCGAGCGCCTGGGCGATAGTCGCGGCATCACCGGGGGACAACTGGAAGAACACATGGGTGCCGACCGAGAGTATGGCCGCGCGCATTTCATCCGGGTATTGGCCGAGGTACTGGTTCGCACTGACCACCGAAACGCCGAACTTGCGGGCCTCGGAGAGCATGGTTTCGATGCCGGTGTCGTAGGCAAGGAAGTTCTGCACCTCGTCCACGTAAACAGTAAAGAGGCTCCGCTTCGTGCGGGAGAAGAGCGCGTTCTTGTTGACGGTAAAGAGCAGGCTTCCCAGCGTGAGCGATTGTTCGCCCAACTTGCCTTTCTCCAAATTGGCGATGACCCAGTACCCCTTGTCCATCGCTTCTGTCATCGAGAAGGTGGACTGGCGTTGCCCCACGATGTGACGGAAGCTCGGATCGGCGGTGAAGGCCGATGTCTTGTTCAAGATCGGCTCCCTCATCGTCGCCTGCATCGCCTCGCTCGCCTTGTCGTAGCGCAGCTCGAAGTATTGGCGGACTTCCGGGTTCGGCGTTTTCTTCAAGCAGTTGGCGCGGAAGCCGGAGTGCGTGAGGAGCGGAGCGAGTTCAAGGAGCGTGAGGCCGTTCGCTGAGAGCACGTACAAGGAATTCCGCAGCAGTTCGTCCGTACGCGCGCCGAAGTGGTCCAGCCCCCAGCGGCGTTTCAATATCTGCGAAAACTCCGCGATGCGGACAAAGCTCGCCTCAGCAGCCTCAAGGGGGTTCAGGCCGACGGAGAACTCTTTGTCGGCGGGCGCGATGTAGATCGTGCGCTCATGGAGTTGCTGTCCGAGCTTCGCTTCGCGCGCGGCAATGGTACTGAGAAGGAACGGCGCGGCATCGCCGTGTTGGTCAATAAAGAAGAAGCCGCGCCCCGCTCGAATATCCTGTTCTGCTATCAGGCGAAGACAGGCGCTTTTCCCGCTGCCTGTCTTCCCAAGGATTACGAGGTGCATGGTGCGGCGAGTCTCACTCAACGTGATGCGCCGCTCTGTCACCGCTTCCTCCACCACCTGAAACCCAAGCGTCACGCCGTGGCCATCAGCCTTCACGCTGTGCCGCCCTTGTGTGCGGTTCCAAAGTGAAGTCACGAGTTTTTCGATGAAGTCGAGCATTTGTTATGGATTGTGGCGGGTGGGGTGAGAATATCGGTGACAAGACGAGTGCGGCGCGGCGTTAAAGCGCAGAAATGCAATGTCTTATGCTCGCAAAAAAATCTTGCGAGATTTGCTGAGAACTTCAGTAATTCGTGATGATGAGTTCTTTGTACCGGCGACCGGGCAATTTTTGCGCGGTGTAGTGGAGGTCAATGTCGCGGATCACGAAATCGCCGAAGAGCGCGCGGACCTGCGGCACGTCGTTCAATGACAGCAGGAACTTGCCCTGCAATATTTTCAATCGCTCGGCGAGCGTGGCGAAGTCTTTTGGCTCGAAGTTGTAGTTGTAAAGTTTGCGGCCATAGTAGGGAGGATCGAGATAGAAAAACGTCGTGGGCCGGTCAAACCGCTTGAGGATTTCCTCGTAGGGCAGCGATTCGATCTGGACGCGCGACAACCGTTTGTGGGCCTGCTCGATATTCTCCGGCAGGCGCTCCAAGTTGAAGCTCGGTAACTGCGTCACGCTCGCGCTGTAGTCCAGGTTGCGGACCAGACCCGCATAGCTGTTCTTCAAGAGGTACAAGTACCGAGCCGCTCGCTGGATGTCGGTGAGCATCTTCGGATCGGTGGCCTTGAGCAGTCCATGCCACGCCCGGCTCATCACCATGAAGCGAAAGTACCGGATCAACTCTTCGTAATGCTGCTGGCAGACCCGGTAGAAATTGACGACCTCGCCGTCGAGGTCATTCAGCACTTCGACCTCGGACGGCTCCTTGCGGAAGAGCACCTGTGCTCCCCCGGCAAACGCTTCAACGTATGTCGTGTGCTCCGGGAAGAGAGCGATGATCTGTTTGGCGATGGCGCGTTTGCCGCCGATGTAGGAAAGCGGTCCAATCATATTTTCTGTGAAGGAATTCTTGATGTTGTCGAGTGGCGCTTCGATTCGACCTTTATGGCATCGAAGCGTCAGGTCATCATATAGCGGGAGTGAGGAAAGAAAAGATGGCATGAATCGGCGCGGAGCGCCGGGTTTGCTTTATCATGCAGCGACAAGCATGGCACCCAGCGGACTTTTACAATCCACACATTGCGATAGAAGAACCACTATGGATGAAAGGCGGGCCGTTCGTCCTTTCCGAGCACGGGGTTACGGTCCGCAACTGAAGGAGAAAAGTTGCGTATCAGCCACCTTTGCTCATCGCATGGCTAACACCCGTCGAACGGCCCCGATCTCATCCTACCCGCGCGCCTACCAAATAAAAGATGGCAAGAACTGGCACAGGATGCGGGGTTTTACTCCACGGCAATACCGGGAATGAGTCTGTGGAGGAGGTTGACAGAAAATATTTGGCGGATATGCTGAGTCTATATACACGAAGCAATGCGTAATCCGTTCCCAGACAACATAAGAAATTCACCTGAGATCACTGACGAGGAAATCATTGAAATCATCTGTTCGGAGTTCCCTCACTGGAAGCTCGCCTGCGACCCGGCTGCGCCAAACCCCATTGTCATCGAACAGAGGGACTTCGGGAGATCGCGGCAAAACATTTTTCTCTTGCACGTCGTAATCCGTTATGCAAGTATCATGGGCAAGACCGTGGTAATCAACCCCTGAGCCGAAGAATATGGGGGAAGGACTAGCGATTTGGGCAAATCAGCATTCCGACATAAACCGACATAAACCATTGACTCAATTAACCGAAAGATATATCATAACTACATGATTCCCAGCAACTTAACAACGCTTTTCTGGGATACGAACCTTGACACCTTCATACCCGAAGCCTATCCCGACTACACGATCTATCGGGTTCTGGAGTTGGGCGACGAGGCGGCCATTACGTGGCTTCGTCAGACGTTCCCAGAGGCTGAAATCCGCCGTGTGCTCATGGGCGAACGTCGGCTCTCCGAAAAATCCGCCACCTTCTGGGCGCTGGTCTACGAGGTTCCCTCCCGCGAGGTTGCGGCACTGAACGGAAGCCGCTAACCGCCACCATCAACATTCACCGAAGGAAACTGCCATGACCAATTCCGAACAAGGCGCGTGGCACCGCAAGGTGATCCCCGCTGCGACCGAAACAACGCTCTGCGCCCTCCGGGATGTAAAGCTGGTGAACCGCTTCTATCTTGCGGGCGGAACGGGGCTCGCGCTTCAATTCGGCCACCGGCTCTCGCTCGACCTGGACTTCTTTTCGCCGGAACACTTCGACGAAGACGCGCTCCTTGAACGCATCCAAGCGCTCGAAGGGTTCGCTTTGGTTGCCAAGGCACCCTACACGCTCCACGCCACCCTCAAGGAAACGAAAGTGAGTTTTCTGGGCTACGCATACCCGATGTTGTTTCCCACGAACCCGTTTGAAGGCGTTGCCGTGGCAGACCCACGCGACATTGCCTGCATGAAGATCACCGCGATTGCGAGCCGTGGCACCAAGCGTGATTTCGTGGACTTGTATACGGTGACCACGCGCTACGGGCTCAAGGAAATTCTGCGGCTCTTCGATGAAAAGTACGCGCGGACGCGCTACAGCAAGCTTCACCTGCTGAAGTCGCTGACCTATTTCACCGATGCCGAGAAGGACCCCATGCCCCACATGCTCCAACCAATGGAATGGGATACAGTGAAAAAATTCTTTTCCCGTGAAGCGCCTCGGCTGCTCTGAGAAGAGTAGATTCGGTCTCCCGTTTTCTTGCGCCATGCGCAAACAGCCTTCACTCACGTGAGGGCTGTTTTTCTCAGCGGCCCAAAACTTATCAATTCGTAGACGACTTGAAACCCTGCACGGGATGTAAGATCAGTACATCTTTTCAGATGGCACTCAATCTTTAGAATGGATGAGCGGGTCACGAATTCGTGAAGGATCGTCCGCTAAAGACTCTCCCATTATCTCGCGGATGTTTTGTATGAGCGCACATATTTCTGCGCCATCCTCCTCGACAAGGGTGCGAACATCCCTCACGAAGGCCCGCAAGTCAGAAATATCGGTTGAATCTGTCCATCGGCGGAACGGTTTACGCACGTCAATACTGAGTTGTTTGTCTTTGAGGACAAGGTTCGAACCGACCGTTGTGAGGATCATGCGCCTGCGTTGCAGATTCCCCGATTGAAAGCGAGAAATCAAACAGTTATTGAAGGAAACGATGCTCGCTGAGGGTGCGAACCGTTCCGCTTGCTGCGCGAGCGAATTGAGCTTTTGGGTGAATCCAATCTGCTTCCGTTCAAGCTCCTGGCGCTCTTTGATGTACTCCTCATCGGAAAGCAGGTCACGAATTCGCAGCTTTGTCAGGTTCTCCAACTCTTTCGCAGATGCCGCCTGTGCGCGGAGCAGAGAATCTTTTTGTGCCGCGTGGTCCTGCTGCTTCTGTTTCATGGTACGGTCAAGGCGTTGCATCGCCCACCGATGAAACCGATCCGGCAGGGAAATCTCACCAAGAAACGCCGTGATCTGCGCTTCAATGTCTTCAAGCGAAAGATACGGCTGGGAGCAATGGAGGTCGAGACGCCGTTTGCTGCAATGGTAATAGGTGTAGTGGGTGCCGTGACGATTGACTTTTTCTTCCCCGGTGACCATGAACCCGCACTCGCCGCACCGGATCATGCCGGTGTAGGCAAAGGTGCGCGTTTTGCGCGGTCTTCCGGGGCGTCCGAGAAGATGCTGGACGTGCTCGAATTCCTCGATGGTCACGGCGGCCTGATGTTTTCCGGGGTACGTCTTGCCATCCCGTTCGAGAATCCCGGCATAGAAGGGATTCGTGAACATACGGTAGGTGGAACTTAACGACGGCGGTTTCCCGCCGATCCGTTTCCGCTTCAGTGTGCGCAGACCCCAGTCCTCCGTTGCGATCTCCCAGATGCGGCGAGGCGTGTATGTTCCCGTGACCATGAGTTGCCACATTCGCTGGACCAGGGGAAAGCGTTCGGGATCAATGACAATCGTCCGTGTGTCCTTGTCGTTCAGGTAGCCCAAAGGAGCGATGTTCGGAAGCCATCCGTGCTGCAATTTCGTCCGGTTGCCCCGGCGGACGTTTTCGCTCAACGCATCCACGTAATATTTGGAGTACCCGAAGATGATCGAGAGCATGAACTTGCCCTGGGAGTTGTTCTCGAAGCTGAAGGTTGCGAACCGGAGGTCCTTGAGGCCTTTGGTATCGAGAAGATAAATGATGTGCCCGCCGTCAATGGAATTCCGCGCCAGACGATCCGGGTGCCATGTAATGATGCCGTCCGCTTGCCCTGCGGCGATCCTTTTCAGCATCGCGTCGAACACCGGACGCCCCGGCGCTTTTGCGCTGAAAGATTCCTCAAGAACCTCCACGATCTCCACATCGCGCCATCCGGCGGACAACCGCTCCATTTCCTGGCGCTGGGATTCGATGGAGAGCACCTGACGGTCCTCGTCCTCGCTTGATTTGCGGCAGTATAAAAAATATTTCATGGGCGCAGTGCATGGGTTATCAGTCCTCCTCTCGTGAGGCGAGCCACGTATAGAGTTCCATGAGCGACGCTGCGGCGAGCCGCGCATCGGCCTCTGTGATCGTCTCGTGAAACTCCTCTTTCCAGAGCGCCGCGAACTCTTTGAGATCGTCTTCGGTCAGTTGCATCCCGCCAACGATATGCGAACAGGGGGCAGAATAAAAGATGCACAAACCGGAGCGCGGAGTAGGGATATGGCATTGTGACGCGATGGGGATGAGTCATTGCTCTTAACATTACGGGGCTTGCATAAGATGTCAATACCTTGGGGATGATCCGGCGTCGTTTTCGTTAAAACCCGGCTCGCGAGTCGGGTTTGCGTATCTGTTGCGTTATCGTATCGCTTGCTACGCTAAAAGGAAAAACAGTCGTACTTTGAAAAATATCTCTATCCATGCCAAAACATTCTAAACCCGCTGCAAATCTCATCTTTGAGGTGAGACGCAAAGCAAACCTTACCCAACGCGAACTCGCCATGCTCATCGGTTATGTCGATGAAGGCGCTGTCGCACGGCACGAACGATTCTGTTCCTTGCCGCCGTTCTTGATCGCGCTCGCCTACGAGGTCATTTTCCAAGCTCCGGTCGGAGAGATCTTCTTCAGTTTGCGCGATACCGTGGAGCAAGTGGTCGAAGAGCGGATCAGCGATTTCAAAAACTCGCTTGAACAGCGGGACGCGCGCGGAAAATTCGCAACCCGCAACGCGCGGAAACTGGAATGGCTCACCGCGCGCCGCACCTAACCGCTGCCTTATTCATGCAACACCATTCACTTGTCAATCGCATTCTCGCCTTGGATATTCGCTCGAAGACGCTGGCTTACGCCGTATTTGACGGTGCAGCACAGGTGCTTGACTTCAGCGTATGCCGCTCCGTCTATAGCGGATTCCAGGCAAGCCGTGTCGAACGGCTTGCGCGCAGATTTCAACCGGAGATCATCGTGATGCGGAAGGTTCCCGCCGGAAGCAGCAGGGACACACCGGCAATGCAGGCGGCGATACGAAGCATCCGCGCAAAGGCAAAAGAGCTTTGCATCCGGGTTGTCTCCATCGATAAAGGTCTCGTCAAAAGGACGTTTCGCGGACACGGCAAACCTACGAAGTACAACATCGCGCTGTTGCTTGCCGCCTGCTTTCCGGCGCTTACGTGGTACGTGCCGCGCAAACGCAAGCCGTGGAAGCCGGAGGATCGACGGATGCACTATTTCGATGCCGCCGCAATGGGCATGGCCTACTTCGCATCACAGGGTGATGCCGAGGTTGTAGAGCAGCTTCTCGTGGAAGCCGAGCCTCGCAAACAGTGCCTCATCGAGAAGACATGACCCACGGGTTCCATCATCGGAGAACGGAGGAACGGAATCAATGTTCCCATAACACGATTGCATCGACCTGATACTTCACCTCTCGTGTGCTGGTTGATCGGGAACGAATGATGGCTGTGGGGGAAATATCGATATTCGCCTCAGCAAAGCATTTCGCCAAACAGGAGCGTATGCGCTTTACTTGTTGCCGCACTACTGTGCGGCTCGTTCGCGCGCGCACTACGAAACCCCCGCTCGCATTCGAGGCGTGGTGTAAATAAAACAATTCGTTGTTCAAGCCGGCAGCGATCTGCGCGGCGCTTTGCGCGACCGCGCGATGGCGGCAAAGATAATCGAGCAAGATCAAATGGGTTGTCGAGAGATCCAACCGGTAAGACTGTCCTCGATGGACAATGAATGCAGAGATCACTTCCTCGCCGGGTGTACAGCGCCCGGAACGCTCTGGGGAGGTTGTCTCGGCGTATTGATGCAGGATGACGAGCCGTATCTTTCCGCGCCGCAATGAATCAATCTCAAGCCTCCCAAGGTCGTAGTAAAACAGTGCGAGTTCAAGATCGCTATGCGGCATGATGAAACGCCTCCATCGGCTATGACTTCTCCGCGCTCGCGGGATCTATTGAGGGCAGAATATCGCGCCGCTTTCGAGCACCCGTGCGGCAAGGCCAGCGTCGAGGCAACGTGAGAATCCAAGAATCAACTTGATTCCGCCGTATCTGCGCTGGTATTCGCAAACCCCTCTCAGTTGCTCGTATCTCTCGTGACATTCAACTTCATAGATGAAGACAGCGGCAGCACACGCGAGCAGCGTTGTGGGCGGCATCGTGTACGAAAAGTATGTTCGCGGTCGTAGGGATCGTGTGTTGCAGAAGCCGGCAACAAGACCATCGAGTGTTGCTTTTGAACCGATCAGCAGAAGGTCGCTTGCCGCGAAATGCTGTCCGACAGGAAGCATAAAATCTTCAACTCCTGCCGAATCGTCTCTCACGACCGCCGATTCCGAAATGAAATTGAGAATCGTGAGAATGCGGAGAATGTGGGGGTAGAATAGTCGTCGGAAGGCTCGCATCCCGCGCGCCATTCGCTCGATGGAAGCGGCATCCTCACACCGCAACTACTACCCGCCTGGGCGAACCGGCCATGAAGTGCGGAAAGCGGCTCTGATAAGCAAGAGACGGCATATCGATGTTTTTCCTCACCGTCTCGCCCACCTTCGGGTGCTGAAGCAACCGTAACCAGTCGGTGCCAGGTCTCGGGTAGGGCTAAAGGGTATGGCCTTCCGCTCTTTAGCTAAGAAGAAATCTCCTGTTGGAGCAATCCAATGGCGGATCGCTTCAGTGCTAAATGGCCCGTCGCCGAATTGTCGGCGGTCGGATTGGCAAGTGGTCGTAGATACTTGGCGGCGAAAGAGGTTGCCGGACTCTACGACATGAAGTACAGCACGTTCATGAAGCGGCTCAAGGACTTCGTGCGGTTCGGCGAATATCCGGCGGTCGCCTTTCGGGTGGATCATCGGCTCAGTCCCCGGAGACGGGAATACTGGATCATCGAAGTCCATCCGGTTCTGGGGATAAGGGCTTTGAACAAGCACTTCTATCCTCGGCTCGTCGTGCAATAACAGGGTGGGGAGCCGAGAGGCTCCCCACCAATTTCAAAGGCAGCTACGCCGAAAGCCGCTTCGACCCCTGCGCTGCTCAGGTTATCGCATATAATGAAAGCTCCGATTCACCGAGGATTAGCCATGCACAAGCGTTTCGTTTCGCTCTCGATGGTGTCTTTTGTGGTTCTCTTGGTTGTCTGTCTCGACACTGCACAAGCCCAGAGGTCTTCCAATCGCCAGATCGCCGAACCTGTCCAGGAATCTCATGTTTTGTCTGCCCAGGAAAGCGGGGCTCTTTTGGCCAAGGCCGCAAGTCTCTACGACTTCGGCATAGGCGATCTCGAAGGCTTTACTTGTGTCGTTCATCCAGATTGGCGGATAACATACAGCGCTAGTCACAACGGCGTTGCCAGCGCCCCGAACGATCCAGACATTCTCCTTCTGAATTCGGTCAAGATCGAAATACACGCAGAGATTGAAGGCGAATCCAAAGTAGAGTGGAATGTGCCCACGGATGCCGCAAAGCCTCTGGATGATAACTCTATGAGCCTGCTCGATGCTCTGCACCAGCGAACTGAACAGATGTTGACCACAGTGTTGGCGCAGTGGAGCGGATTAGCCGACGGCGACACCTTGCTGGATATTTCCGATGGTATCGAAATTGTCCGAACAGGGGAGGGTTACTCCCTGAACTTCGGAAAGGGTATTGGCTCCAGGCACGCATTTCTCGATAATCATTTGGTGCTTAAGCGATATACGATGGCAGGGACGGACGGTACTTCGATCAAGACACTGCCCAAATTCGCCTCCACGCACGATGGTTTGCTTGTGAGCAGTTATGTTGCATACATAGACCGTCCTGATAGTGCGCCGGGCGATTTGCAAGAGATGCATGTCGATGTCGAGTATCGGACCGTCGATACCTTTCATCTCCCCTCCCGATTCAAGTTGGCCTCTGGGAAAGGCCCTATAGAGTTCGACGTTCATCTGGATGGTTGCAAAACAATCCGCAAGCAAAATAAACCAGGAGAGGGTATAAGAGCGCAGCATGAGGGAATGCGTCCAGGGCTGGCGGGAGTAGACACGCCTCTCTTTGCCGCACTTTATCCGTTTGATTGACATTGGATAATACCGAGCGATTTCCGGCAGGTGTAGACGAAATCGTAGCGGTCAAAGCATCCTGAAGCAATTCAGAACAACAACTTTCAATAATATGACCGCAACGCATTCAATACAAAGCAGTTAAAATCACTCAATTTCAACAAAGGGAAATAATAGGCGAAAACTGGTTCGGGACCAGGGGGTCGGAGGTTCAAATCCTCTCTCCCCGACCAATATTAGAATCAACGAGTTACAACAAATCTCCCGGTGCTGAATAGTATGGCCCAAGGGGTCATTTTTAGCAAGT
>Ga0182013_10003144_pt1 | contig 20968 bp, 21 predicted proteins | sample 612S2MmetaG_FD_120487 | JGI IMG/M metagenome (GOLD analysis project Ga0182013, IMG submission 120487) | Permafrost microbial communities from Stordalen Mire, Sweden - 612S2M metaG | ecosystem: Environmental > Terrestrial > Soil > Wetlands > Permafrost | place: Sweden: Stordalen | collected... | reverse complement strand
GCGCTGACAACCTGCGAGTCCAGGGTGAAGGCGGTCTGGGTGCCGATGTGGGCGGCGGTGAAATCAGCCCAGGTATTCGACGCCGCGGACTTGAACTGCACGTCCACCACGTAGCCGATGCCGTGCGTGTTCATCCCGGACGAGGCGTCCTGGATCTGGTCGCCACTGATGATCGACGGCCCGAGCAGGTACGCGGCCTTATGGTCGGTCGAGCAGGCCACCAGGGGCAGCGTCGGGTCGTCATTGCCGGCCAGAATGTCCTTCTTGTCACAGCGGCTGGCCTCGAACTGCAGGGCGACCATCTGGATGTACTGGCTGGTGTTCTGCCGCCACTTCTTTTCCTGCGCGATGCGCTCGGCGAGGTCCTTGCGCGGATCCGCGGGCGCCGGCTCGTCGGCCGGCGGTGCGTCCCCCGCGGGCGCGCCGTTCGCGGGGGGTGCCGGGCTGGGTGCGGGAGGCGCGGGCGGCGCGGGTGGCGGCGGGTCCCGCGGGTAGGGGCGTGGTTGCGCCCCGGGCTTGCCGGGCGGCGCCGGCTGTCCTGATGGCGCTGGCTGGGCGGAGGGCACCTGTTGGCCGGGCGGCGGCGCCCCCGCGGGCTGGTGGGCCGGCGGCTTGGGTTCAGCACCCTGCGCCGGCATCGAGTTGAGCACCGGCCGGATGAAAAGCCGCGCGGTTTGCCCCAGGTTGCGGGCCTCGCTGCCGTCGTTCCCGGGCACCGTGATGATCAGGTTGTCGCCGTCGACGACGACCTCCGAACCGGAAACGCCGAGCCCGTTTACCCGAGCGCTGATGATCTGCTGCGCCTGGGACAGGGCATCCCGACTTGGCCGTGACCCGTCGGGCGTGCGCGCGGTCAATGTGACGCGGGTGCCGCCCTGAAGATCGATGCCAAGTTTGGGAGCGACCCGCTTGTCGCCGGTCAGAAACACCAGCAGGTAAACACCGACCAGCATCAACAGGAAAACCGATAGGTAGCGGGCAGGGTGCACCGGCGCCGAAGACGATGCCACGTTCCTTTTATCTCCTTGAGATCGGTTCTTAGCCGCAAACAGCTCCGCAGAGAGCCTACGTGTCGCGTTCGGTTATCCGGCTCTGGTCGTCGGGCGCCGCAGAGTCGTCCAGGTCCTCGTCCAGGTCCTCGATGTCTTCGGGCACGATCTTGTCGCGGATCGCCAGCTTCATCCAGGTGGTCACCACGCCGGGCGAGATCTCGAGGTCGACAGTGTCGTCAGTGATAGCGACGACGGTGGCCTGCAAGCCGGAAGTGGTGTGCACCCGGTCGCCCGGCTGCAGCGAATCGTGCAGGTCGATGGTGGCCTGCATCGCCGACCGTTGACGGCGCGACGCACGCCACACGAGCCCACCCATAATGAGCAGGAACGGCACGAACAAGACGTAATTACCCATCGACGCGCCTGTCTTTCCTGTCGGTTTTGGCCGGTAATTCGAGGTCTGTGCCAGGCCGACCCCCAGCTCGGACACCTCGCAACCGTCCAGTGTGCCATTACCGCAGGTCGCAACAGACCGGCCCCGTGCCGGTCGCCGGCCGGCCCCGGCGAAAGTAGGCTTTTACCCGTAGCGCGGCAAGCGCGCCACGATTGAGGAGGATGCGGTGGCCAGCCTCGAGCAGAGTCGCAAGCTGGTCACAGAAATCCCCGGTCCGGCGTCCCTGGAACTGAACAAACGCCGAGCCGCGGCGGTCTCCCGGGGCGTGGGCATCACCATGCCGGTGTACGTGGCGCGCGCCGGTGGCGGCATCGTCGAGGACGTCGACGGCAACCGGCTCATCGACCTGGGGTCGGGCATCGCCGTCACCACGATCGGCAACTCCGCGCCCCGTGTCGTGGACGCGGTTCGGGCGCAGGTCGCCGAGTTCACGCACACCTGCTTCATGGTGACGCCGTACGAGCAGTACATCGCCGTCGCCGAAGAACTCAACCGGATCACCCCGGGTGCGGGCGAGAAGCGCTCGGTGCTGTTCAACTCCGGCGCCGAGGCAGTCGAGAACGCGATCAAGGTCGCCCGGTCTTACACCCACAAGTCCGCCGTGATGGCGTTTGACCACGCCTACCACGGCCGCACCAACATGACGATGGCACTGACCGCGAAGTCCATGCCGTACAAAAGCGGTTTCGGCCCGTTCGCGCCGGAGATCTACCGCGCGCCGATGTCCTACCCGTACCGGGACGGATTGCTCGAAAAGGAGCTGGCCACAAACGGCGAACTGGCCGCCGCGCGGGCCATCAGCGTCTTCGAGAAACAGGTCGGCGCCGACAACATGGCCGCGATCGTCATTGAGCCGATCCAGGGCGAAGGCGGTTTCATCGTTCCCGCCGAGGGGTTCCTGCCGGCCCTGCTGGACTGGTGCCGCAAGAACAACGTGGTGTTCATCGCCGACGAGGTGCAAAGCGGCTTCGCGCGCACCGGCGCGATGTTCGCCTGCGAGCACGAGGGCCCCAACGGTCTAGTACCCGACCTGATCTGCACCGCCAAAGGCATCGCCGGCGGGTTGCCGCTGTCGGCGGTGACCGGCCGGGCCGACATCATGGATGCCCCGCACGTCAGTGGCCTGGGCGGCACGTTCGGCGGTAACCCGGTCGCCTGCGCGGCGGCACTGGCCAGCATCGCGACCATCGAAAGCGACGGCTTGATCGAGCGGGCCCGACAGATTGAACGCCTGGCGATCGAACGGCTGTCGCGGCTGCAGGCCGACGACGACCGCCTCGGTGACGTCCGTGGCCGTGGCGCCATGATTGCCGTGGAGCTGGTCAAGTCCGGCAGCACCGACCCCGACCCCGCACTGACCGCGAAGCTGGCCACCGCGGCACACACGGCCGGCGTCATCGTGTTGACCTGCGGAACGTTTGGCAACATCATCCGGCTGCTGCCCCCACTGACCATCAGCGACGAGCTGCTGACCGAAGGCCTCGACATCCTTTCCGGGATCCTGGCCGACCTTTAAAGACCAAGCGCCGTAGCGACAGGAGTGCGGGATCTCACACATCCGGCCCAGGCTGCGTGATTGAGAAATACCGTTAGTCAAACTAACGTTCTAAGGGTAAGCACAACGCCGCGCCGATCGATAGGCCCGAGCAGACGCAGAATCGCACTCGTTAAAAGGGGAACTGTTATGTCGACTACTACTCATGAAGAGGCGCTTGAACGCCGCATCGAGGACCTAGACGCCAATGACCCGCAGTTCGCCGCAGCCAGGCCGAGCCCGGCCGTTGCCGAGGCGCTTGACCAGACGGGGCTGCGACTGCCGCAGATCATCCAGACCTTGCTGCAGGGTTACGCGGACCGCCCGGCGCTGGGGCAGCGCGTCGTCGAGTTCGTCAAGGACCCGAAGACCGGACGCACCGCGTTGGAGCTGCTCCCCCGCTTCGAGACCATCACCTACCGTGAGCTGGGCGACCGCGCCGGCGCATTCGCGCGTGCCCTGACCAACGACTCCGTGCAGGCCGGCGACCGAGTTGCCGTGCTCGGCTTCACCAGCATCGACTTCACCACCATCGACGTTGCGCTGAACCTGATGGGCGCGGTCGCCGTTCCGCTGCAGACCAGCGCCGCGACCAGCCAGCTGCGCCCGATCGTGACCGAAACCGAGCCGACCGTGATCGCGGCGAGCGTTAACCAGCTGCCCGACGCCGTCGAGTTGATCTTGACCGGCAACACAGCCAACAAGGTCTTGAAACTGGTGGTGTTCGACTACCACCCCGAGGTCGACGACCAGCGTGAGGCCGTGGAAGCTGCGCGTGCCCAGTTGGCGGACACCGCAGTGGTTGTGGAGACACTGACCAAGGTTCTGGAACGCGGGCAGTCGCTGCCGCCCGTCGGCGAACAAGGCGATCCTGATGACCTGGCCCTGCTGATCTATACCTCGGGCAGTACCGGCGCACCCAAGGGCGCGATGTACCCGCAGCGCAGCGTCGGCAAGATGTGGTGCAGGTCGGCCAGGAACTGGTTCGGGCCGAGCGCCGCGTCGATAACCCTGAACTTCATGCCGATGAGCCACGTCATGGGACGCGGAACCCTCTACGGCACGCTCGGTAACGGCGGCACCGCCTACTTCGCCGCCAAGAGCGACCTGTCGACACTGCTGGAGGACCTCGAGCTGGTCCGGCCCACCGAACTGAACTTCGTGCCGCGAATCTGGGAGACGCTCTACGGCGAATATCAGCGCAAAGTCGATCGCCTCCTGACGGACCCGACCGACCCGAACAACCCGGGGGCCCGCGCGGCCGCCGAACGTCAGGTCATGGACGAGCAGCGGCAATACCTGCTGGGCGGGCGGTACATCTTGGCGATGACGGGCTCGGCACCCACCTCCCCGGATCTGAAGGCCTGGGCCGAAGCCCTGCTCGAGATGCACCTGCTGGACGGCTACGGGTCTACCGAGGCCGGCATGGTCTTGTTGGACGGCGAAGTACAACGTCCGCCGGTCATCGACTACAAACTGGTCGACGTTCCGGATCTCGGCTACTTCAGCACCGATCGGCCGCATCCGCGCGGCGAGTTGCTGCTCAAAACCGAGAACTTGTTCCCCGGCTACTACAAACGGCCCGATGTCACCGCCGACGTGTTCGACGCCGACGGCTACTACCGGACCGGCGACGTCGTCGCCGAGATCGCTCCCAACCGGCTGGTGTACGTCGACCGCCGCAACAACGTGCTGAAGCTGGCGCAGGGCGAGTTCGTCACCGTCGCCAAGCTGGAGGCGGAGTTCGGCAACAGCCCGCTGGTTCGGCAGATCTACGTCTACGGCAATAGCGCTCACCCCTACCTGTTGGGCGTGGTGGTGCCCACCGAAGAAGCACTGGCCAGCCACGACCTGGATGCACTCAAGCCGCTGATCGCCGATTCGCTGCAGTACGTCGCCAAAGAGTCCGGCCTGCAGTCCTACGAGGTGCCGCGTGACTTCGTCATCGAGACAACGCCGTTCACCCTGGAGAACGGTCTGCTGACCGGTATCCGCAAGCTGGCGTGGCCGAAGCTCAAGCAGCACTACGGTGAGCGGCTGGAACAGCTCTACTCCGACCTGGCCGAAGGTCAGGCGAACGAGTTGAGCGAACTGCGACGCGGCGGCGCCGACGCGCCCGTGCTGCAAACGGTGAGCCGGGCCGCGGCCACGATGCTGGGTACCGCCCGTCCTTCTGAAGCCGACCTGCTCTCCGACGCACATTTCACCGATTTGGGTGGAGACTCGTTGTCCGCCTTGACGTTCGGCAACTTGCTGCGCGAAATCTTCGACATCGACGTGCCGGTGGGCGTCATCGTCAGCCCGGCCAACGACCTGCGGGCCATCGCCGACTACATCGAGGGCGAGCGGCAAGGCAGCAAGCGGCCCTCCTTCGCCTCGGTCCATGGTCGCGACGCTGTGGAGGTTTACGCGAGTGACCTCACCTTGGACAAGTTCATCGACGCCGACACGCTGGCCGCGGCACCCGACTTGCCCCGGGCCGGTGCCGAGGTGCGCACTGTCTTGTTGACCGGCGCGACCGGCTTCCTGGGCCGCTATCTGGCTCTGGAATGGCTGGAGCGGATGGACCTGGTCGATGGCAAGGTGATCGCCCTGGTGCGGGCCAAGACTGACGTCGAGGCGCGTGCGCGGTTGGACCGAATCTTCGATAGCGGCGACCCGAAGCTGCTGGCGCACTACCAGCAGCTGGCCGCCGACCACCTGCAAGTCATCGCCGGCGATAAGGGCGAGGCCAACCTCGGCCTGGACCAACAGACCTGGCAGCGGCTGGCCGACACGGTCGATCTGATCGTCGACCCTGCCGCCCTGGTCAACCACGTGCTGCCCTACAGCGAGCTGTTCGGGCCCAACGCGGTGGGCACCGCTGAGCTGATCCGGATCGCGCTGACCAGCACGCTGAAGCCGTACTCCTACGTATCGACGATCGGGGTGGGTGCCCAGATCGAGCCGGCGAAGTTCACCGAAGACGCCGACGTCCGCGAGATCAGCGCCACCCGCAAGATCAACGACGGCTACGCCAACGGCTACGGCAACAGCAAGTGGGCCGGCGAGGTGCTGCTACGGGAGGCCCACGACCTGTGCGGCCTGCCGGTCGCGGTGTTCCGATGCGACATGATCTTGGCCGACACCACCTATGCGGGCCAGCTCAACGTGCCGGACATGTTCACCCGAATGATGCTGAGCCTGGCGGCCACCGGTATTGCGCCCGGTTCGTTCTACGAGCTCGACTCAGAGGGCAACCGGCAACGCGCTCATTACGACGGCCTGCCGGTCGAGTTCATCGCCGAAGCGGTGTCAACGCTGGGCGCCCAGAGCGCGGACCGTTTTCACACCTATCACGTGATGAACCCGTACGACGACGGCATCGGGATGGACGAGTTCGTCGACTGGCTGAATGCCGCTGGGTCCTCGATTCAGCGGATCGCGGACTACGGCGATTGGCTGCGGCGGTTTGAGACCTCGCTGCGCGGGCTGCCCGAAAAGCAGCGCAACAGCTCGCTATTGCCGTTGTTGCACAACTACCAGAAGCCGGAAAGGCCGATGAACGGGTCGATGGCCCCGACGGATCGGTTCCGTGCGGCGGTTCAGGACGCGAAAGTCGGCCCGGAAAAAGACATTCCGCACATCACTGCGCCGATCATCGCCAAGTACGTCAGCGACCTGGGGGTGCTTGGACTTCTGTGACGTTGTGACGCCGGCGCCAGCCGCGGGACTTCGGCTCTGCGGCTTTCAGCGCTGGCGTCGTGAGCGCCTCTGGTGAAACCTCACGCAACGGCTCCTCCAGGCCTGAGTAATACGGCCGGGCGACCGGGACCGGTCCTGCGGGTTGCGGGGGTTGCAGGGGTGGCCGCCCCGGTGGGATGTCGCGCGCCAGCCGCACCGCCGTGCGCACCAGAGCGACACCGGCCACGAAGACGATCAGCACGCCCAGACCGGAGAAGTAGGAAATCTCGAGCACGGCCCGCTTGCGGTCGGTCACAGCAATCGGGTCGCCGGGCGAACCAATCCCCGATAGCGGAGCGAGCTGGCCGCCGACCACGAACCACGCGCCGGCCAGGACCGCCAGCCAGGCGCCGACCATCGCGGTGAAGCGATTTCCCGCGATGATCAACAGCAGACCGCCGACCACAGCGGCGGCCCCCGGCAGCACCTCCAGCCAGCCCCGGGCCGCGCTCCACGCCCAGTCCTGGTTGGGCGTGTAGGCGAAATCGAAGTGGGGGCCGACGAACGGTATCAACGCGCCCCAGGCGCCCAGGAGGACCAGGAGCAATCCGCTGACCGCGCCGCGGGAGCGCGGCATATGCGACCTGCCGGGGCGGTCCATTTCCGCGTCTCTCATGACAACTCCTCGATAGACACCGGCTGTACGGACACTCGCTAGGTACCCCGGAAGTGCGGAGATGTAACCGGCGCGCTTCTGACGTTACCGAGTGTTATGCAACCAGCCCGAGAACCAGCAACACAATAGCGATCAGCGGAAACGTGCCCTGCGTCAACGCGGCCCGCGCCTTGTCCGGTGACGACAGCAGCAGAACCACCGCGGCGGCGGCCATGGATCCGACGCCGGCGAAAACGAGCGCGGCACCAACTGTGTTGTGTCCCAGGGCAACCGCGGCGATGCCGATGCCGCTGACGATCGCCAGGAACAGGTTGTAGAAGCCCTGGTTCAACGCCAGCAGCTTGGTGGTCTCGGCTTCCTCGGCCGTGGTACCGAACGCCGCGCGGGTGCGCGGCGAGGTCCAGGTCAGCGATTCCATGGTGAAAATGTAGACGTGCAGTAGCGCGGCGAGCGCGGCGAATACCAACCCGGCGGTGATCATCTAGTTCCTCCTAAGTCTGATGGTGGCGACCCGCTTCGCCCGGCTCTGCCGCGCTCGCGATCGCCCCTACTCGAACAGCCCTTGTTGCCCTATCCCTACGGCTCCGGCCGGCGGAGTCATGCCCAGATGCGTCCAGGCCTGCGCGGTGGCCACCCGGCCGCGCGGGGTGCGGGCGACCATACCGGCGCGGACCAGGAACGGCTCGCATACCTCCTCGACCGTAGCGGCCTCCTCCCCGACCGCCACCGCCAGCGTCGAGACCCCGACCGGGCCGCCGCCGAAGCTGCGGGTCAGCGCCGACAGCACAGCCCGGTCCAGCCGGTCCAGGCCGAGTTCGTCCACGTCGTAGACGGCGAGCGCCGACTTGGCGACGTCGCGGGTGATCACTCCGTCGGCACGCACCTCGGCGAAGTCACGTACCCGGCGCAGCAGCCGGTTGGCGATCCGCGGTGTGCCCCGTGAACGCCGGGCGATCTCGGAGCCCGCGTCGGCGCCGAGCTCGATGCCCAGAATTCCGGCGGACCGCGTCAGCACCCGCTCCAGCTCGGCGGGCTCATAGAAATCCATGTGCGCGGTGAAGCCGAACCGGTCGCGCAGCGGGCCCGTCAGCGCCCCGGACCGGGTGGTTGCACCGACGAGGGTGAACGGCGCAACCTCCAGCGGAATCGATGTCGCGCCAGGCCCTTTGCCGACGACGACGTCGACCCGGAAGTCCTCCATTGCCAGGTAGAGCATCTCCTCGGCGGGCCGGGCGATGCGGTGGATCTCGTCGATGAACAACACGTCGTGCTCGACCAGGTTGGACAGCATCGCGGCCAGGTCACCGGCGCGTTCCAGCGCGGGCCCCGACGTCACCCGCAACGCCGACCCGAGCTCGGCGGCAATGATCATCGCCAGCGACGTCTTGCCCAGCCCGGGCGGCCCGGACAGCAGAATGTGATCCGGCGTGCCGCCGCGGTTCTTGGCGCCCTCGATGACCAGCTGCAGCTGTTCGCGCACCCGTGGCTGCCCGATGAACTCGTCCAACGAGCGGGGCCGCAGGCTGACGTCGACATCGCCTTCGCCGACCGTCAAAGCCGCGGAGACCTCGCGCTCCTCGTGATCTGAATATTCCTCGTCTTCAATCATCGGCCCTTACCCAGCAATGACAGGGCTGCGCGCAGCGCGCTCGACGTGGTCGCGTCGTGATCTCCGGCCAGCACCTTGTCGGTGGTCTCTTCGGCTTGCTTGGCGGCAAAGCCGAGGCCGATCAGGGCCTCCACCACCGGACTTCGCACCGCGTGGCCATTGAGACCATTAAGGGCCGGCGCAGCCCCTGGCGCAACTACCGGCCCGACCTTGTCGCGCAGTTCCAGCACCATACGTTCAGCGCCGCGTTTGCCGATCCCGGGCACCCGGGTCAGCGCGGTGACATCACTCTCGGCCAGCACCTGGCGCAGCGCCGGGGCGTCGTACACGGCCAGTGTCGCCATCGCCAGCCGGGGCCCGACTCCGGAGACCGACAACAGCGTCAGGAACAGGTCGCGGGCGTCGCCGTCGACAAACCCGTACAAGGTCTGCGAATCCTCGCGCACGATCATCGCGGTGACCAGCCGGGCTTGGCTGCCCCGGTGCAACGTCGCCAACGTCGAGGGTGTCGCGTTGACCCGGTAGCCGATGCCGGCGGCCTCGATCACCACATGATCGAGCGCCACCTCGAGCACCTCACCGCGTACTGAGGAGATCATCGGGCGGCCTTCACTTTCGCCGCGTATGCGTGACGATGCTGCGCGGCCAGCGCTTCCGCTGCGGCCATCCGGGCGATCATCGGCGCCCGCCAGCAGTGGCAGATCGCCAGCGCCAGCGCGTCTGCCGCGTCGGCCGGTGTCGGTTTGGATTGCAGCGCAAGGATTCTGGTGACCATGGAAGTGACCTGCGCCTTGTCCGCGGTGCCATTGCCGGTGACCGCGGCCTTGACCTCGGTGGGAGTGTGGAAGTGGACGTTGATGCCGCGCCTGGCCGCGGCCACCGCGATGACACCACCGACTTGCGCGGTGCCCATCACGGTCGACACGTTGTGCTGGGAGAACACCCGCTCAATGGCCATGACATCGGGAACATGGGTGTCCAGCCAGTGCTCGACGGCATCGCTGATGGCCAGCAGTCGCTGAGGCAGTGGCAAATCCGCCGGCGTACGTACCACGTCGACATCCAGCGCGGTGACGGTTCGGCCGCGCCCGCTTTCCACGACCGACAGGCCGCACCGGGTCAACCCCGGATCGACTCCCATCACGCGCATCGCAAGCTCCCAATTTCTTCAATACCGAACAGCTGTTCGATAGCCTAACCGGCGGCCCTGACTGCATCCGGTAGGACACGCGGGCACTACGGTCGGCGCAAAATGGTAAATTTGGTGCCATGCGGACAACCATCGATGGGGCGGGCCGTCTGGTGATCCCCAAGCGGATTCGTGACCGCCTTGGCCTGCACGGCAACGATCAGGTGGAGATCACCGAGCGCGATGGGCGCATCGAAATTGAACCGGCACCAACCCACGTCGAACTCATACGGGAAGGTTCGGTCCTGGTCGCTAGGCCAGAACGCCCGCTGCCTCCGTTGACCGATGAAATGGTTCGCGAAACGCTCGACCGCGTACGGCGGTGATCGCACCCGACACCAGCGTCCTCATTGCGGCCTTCGCGACGTGGCACGATGGGCACGAGTCGGCAGTGCTTGCGCTCAACCGTGGCGTTCGTCTGATCGCGCATACGGCGCTGGAAACCTACTCCGTTCTGACGCGGCTGCCACCGCCGCATCGCGTTGAACCTGTTGCCGTTCACGCCTACCTGGCGAATCTCGCTTCCACCGACTACCTGACGCTCGACGCGCGCTCGCATCGTGGCTTAATCGATCACCTGGCCCAGCACGGTGTTACCGGTGGCGCGACCTACGACGCGCTGGTCGGATTAACGGCCAAAGCCGCCGGGGCAAGGCTATTGACTCGCGACGTCCGAGCGGTCACGACCTACGAGCGCCTGCAACTGGAGTTCGAGCTGGTCACCTGAGAAATCGCGACCTGTTACCTTATAGCGCACTACGGAAGGGGTTGCGTGGGAACACTGCTGCTGGTGCTCGCCGCGGTGCTGTTTGCCGCCTCGGTCGTGGTGCTCGTGGTGGCGTTGCGGCGTCCCAAGCAACCCGCTAAGCAACGCGGCCGCCAGGATCCACTCTCGTTCAACGCGATGCCGCAGTTCGGACCCCGACAACTCGGCCCCGGCGCCATCGTCAGCTACGGCGGCGTCGACTACGTGGTCCGCGGATCGGTCACTTACCGCCAAGGTCCGTTCGTTTGGTGGGAGCATCTGCTCGAAGGTGGCGACCAGCCGATCTGGTTCAGCGTCGAAGACGACGACGGGCGCCTGAAACTGGCGATGTGGGCCACCCGTAAGGACCTTGGACCGTTAGAGCCCGCCAGCCAGCACGAGGTGGACGGGGTGACGTTTCGTGAGGCCGAGCGCGGCCGCGCCGGGTACACCACCGAGGGCACCACCGGCCTGCCCGCCGGCGGCGACATGGACTTCGTCGACTACGCCAATGCCGGCGAAACCGCCCTGCTGTCCTTCGAGCGATGGGCTCCGGGCATGCCCTGGGAGATATCGACGGGCAAGCCCGTGCTGACCGGCGAACTCACCGTCTACCCCGCGCCCCCGGCGTCGTCCACCCCGTAAGACAACGTCGGTGCCGCTTCATCACCTCGCCGTTGCGCCTACCGACGTGTCCGGCGCGCGGCTGGCGCTGGCACTCAACGCGCCCGCACCGCAGCCGCTGGCCACCCACCTGCTGAACCATCCCGATGGCGGCGCGCTACTGCTCGGAGTGCTCGGTGCCTCGCATGTGGTCTCGGTCGAGCACGCGGAGCGCCGATTCTCCGAGGAGGTGTCGTGTAACTCGCGCCAGTACGGTTGCACACTGCCCGAGCACGCCGACGAACCCGGATACCGTCTCGAATCGCGCATCGAGACGCACGACGAGGCGGCGTTCCGTGCGCTGGCGGGTGAACTCCGCGAACGCTGCGCGCGGGAATCCGGTTGGCTGGGCGGCACCTTTCCCGGCGATGACGCCGCGCTGACCGCGCTCGCCGCCGAACCCGACGGGACCGGCTGGCGCTGGCAGACCTGGCACCTGTACCCCGCGGCGGCCGGCGGGACGGTGGTCCACACGTCCAGCCGGTGGCAGCCATGAGCAGGAAGCGGCTGTTCTGGATCGCCGCCGGGCTGGCCGTCGCCGCCGTCGTATCACTGGTTTTCGGAATGATGTTGCTGCAGAAAGACATTGGCTCCTACATAGCAAGCCACTATAAAGAGTATTCGCGCGACGCCAACGGGACGCGCTACGCCTGCACCGGATCGCCCGAGGACGTTGCCGACGATCTCGCCGACTACCAAAAACCCGAGGCACGCGCCGACAACGACAAGAACCAGTACCTGCGCTACAGCAACAACATCGTGACCGTCGGCCCCGACGGCAACCGTCCGTGCAGCATCCGCCTCGAAAGCCTGAACGCGGGATACAGCCATGGCTCGTATATCTTCCTCGGCCCCGGATTCAGCCCCGGATCCCCGGCGGGCGGCGCGGGCGGTAGCCCCGGAGGGCCCGGCGGAACCAAATAAGACCCAGCACGCAAAGGAGATCGCCATGTACCCCGCCACCTACCGAGCCCTCGAAATTGGCAACATCGACCTCAATCCAATCGTGGGAGGCGTAGCGCAGACGATCCTGTATTTCCTGGTCGGCATGGCGGTCCTGATCGCCGGCTTCGTCATGGTCGATGTGTTGACCCCGGGAAAGTTGCGCCAGATGGTGTTCGTTGATCGCCGTCCCAACGCCGTGATCCTTGCCTGCGCGATGTACATCTCGCTCGCTACCGTCATCATCAGCGCCATCGTCAACAGCTACAAGCAGCTGGGACAGGGACTCGTCGGCGTGGCGGTGTACGGGTTGATGGGCGTGGTTCTGCAAGGAGTAGCGCTGCTGACCCTGCACATCGTGATTCCGGGTGACTTCCATGAGCACGTCGACGAACCGGAGCTGCATCCCGCGGCGTTCGCCACCGCCATGATGCTGCTCGCAGTGGGAGGGGTGACGGCCGCGGCGGTGTCATGACCACCACCGACGAGTCGATCCGGTCGACGGAGTTTTCCGGGCGTTGGCGGGCGCTGCTGCTGGCCGCCGTCGCGGCCTGCGCGGCCTGCGGCATCGTTTACGAGCTGGCGCTGCTCACGTTGTCGGCGAGCCTGAATGGCGGCAGCATCGTCGCCACGTCGCTGATCGTCGCCGGCTACATCGCCGCGCTGGGCGCCGGCGCCCTGCTGGTCAGGCCACTGTTGGCGCACGCGGCGATAACCTTCATCGCCGTCGAGGCGCTGCTGGGCATCATCGGCGGCCTGTCCGCTGCGGCGCTGTACGTCGTGTTCGCCTTCGTCGATGGGTCGACATGGGTGCTGGCCGCGAGCACCGCGCTGATCGGCGGCCTGGTTGGCGCCGAGGTACCGCTGTTGATGACCCTGCTGCAGCGTGGCCGGTTGGCGGGCCCCACCGATACCGGCCGCACGCTGGCCAACCTCAACGCGGCCGACTATCTGGGCGCGTTGGTCGGCGGGCTGGTCTGGCCGTTCATTCTGCTGCCGCAGCTGGGGATGATTCGGGGGGCGGCGGCCACCGGCATCGTGAACCTGGTGGCCGCGGCCACCGTGTCGATCTTCTTGCTGCGACGCGTCGTTTCCACCCGGCAACTGGCGATGGCGTTGTGCGCGCTGGCCGCGGCGCTCGCACTGCTGGCCACCCTGCTGGTGCGTGCCCACGACATCGAGACGTCCAGCAGGCAACGGCTGTACGCCGACCCGATCATCGCCTACCGGCATACGGCTTATCAGGAGATCGTCATCACCCGCCGCGACAATGACACCCGCCTCTACCTCGACGGCGGGCTGCAGTTCTCCACCCGAGACGAATACCGCTATACCGAAAGCCTGGTCTACCCCGCCCTCGGTAAAGGCGCACGCTCGGTGCTGGTGCTCGGCGGCGGTGACGGCCTGGCCGCGCGCGAACTGCTGCGCCAGCCCGGCATCGAGAAGATCGTGCAGGTCGAACTCGATCCCGCGGTCATCGAATTGGCGCGCACCACCCTGCGCGACGCCAACGGCGGTGCGCTGGACAACCCGCGCGTCCAGATCGTCATCGACGACGCGATGAATTGGCTGCGCGCCCCGGAACGGCGTCCATCCGGCGGCTTCGACGCGGTCATCGTCGACCTGCCCGATCCCGACACACCGGTGCTGGGGCGGCTGTACTCCACCGAGTTCTACACGCTTGTCGCGCACGCGCTGGCACCCGGCGGGCTCATGGTCGTGCAGTCCGGCAGCCCGTTTTCCACCCCGACGGCGTTTTGGCGCGCGGTCTCAACGATCCGGTCCGCCGGCTACGCCGTCACGCCCTACCACGCCCATGTGCCCACCTTCGGGGACTGGGGTTTCGCGCTGGCAAGCCGCGGCGACACCGCGCCCATCCCCACCATGCCGGCCAATGAGCCACCGCTGCGATTCCTGAACCCGCAGGTGCTGCAAGCCGCGACGGTGTTCTCCGGCGACGTCGGGCCCCGCACGCTGGCGCCCTCGACCCTGGACAACCCGCTGATCGTCGAGGACATGCGGCACGGGTACGACTAATTACTCCTCGTCGAGAGCGGCCAGCACCTCGTCGGACAGGTCGACATTGGTGTAGACGTTCTGCACGTCGTCGCTCTCCTCCAGCGCGTCGACGAGCTTGAGTATCTTGCGGGCGCCGTCGATGTCGACCGGCACGCTGACCGAGGGCTGAAAGCTGGCCTCGGCCGAGTCGTAGTCGATACCCGCGTCCTGCAGCGCGGTGCGCACCGCGACCAGGTCGGTTGGCTCGGCGATGACCTCGAAGCTCTCCCCGAGATCGCTGACGTCCTCGGCGCCCGCGTCGAGCACCGCCGTCAGCACGTCGTCTTCGGTCAGACCGTTCTTTTCCAGGGTGACCACCCCCTTGCGGGAGAACAGGTAGGCAACCGAGCCGGGGTCTGCCATGGCGCCGCCGTTGCGCGTCATCGCGATCCGCACCTCACTTGCGGCCCGGTTGCGATTGTCGGTCAGGCACTCGATCAGCACCGCCACGCCGTTGGGCGCGTAGCCCTCGTACATGATCGTCTGCCAGTCGGCGCCACCGGCTTCCTCGCCGGCGCCCCGCTTTCGGGCGCGCTCGATGTTCTCGTTGGGCACCGAGGTCTTCTTCGCCTTCTGGATGGCGTCATACAGCGTCGGGTTGCCGCCCGGGTCACCGCCGCCGGTACGGGCGGCGACCTCGATGTTCTTGATCAGCCGGGCGAACTCCTTGCCACGGCGCGCGTCTTTGACGGCCTTCTGGTGCTTCGTAGTGGCCCACTTGGAATGGCCGCTCATCGTCTTCCTATCTCATAGTTTCTTGGCCAGACGAGTCTACGTGCCGGGTTTCGCCGCGAAATTGCAACTACCGACGACTCCACTCGCGAAATGCGTCGCCAGTGGCAGTTTCGCGGTTTCATGTATGACCATTAACGATGTCGACGAACAACTGGTGGACGCGGCGGTCGCCGGTCATCTCCGGGTGGAAAGCGGTAGCCAGCACTGCGCCCTGGCGCACCGCGATGATGTGGCCCGCGGCCCGGGCCAGCACCTGTACGCCGTCACCGGCGCGCTCGACCCACGGCGCGCGGATGAACACCGCGCGTACCGGCGCCTCAAGACCGGCGAACTCGACATCGCCTTCAAACGAGTCGATCTGACGCCCAAACGCGTTGCGCCGCACCGTCATATCGATCCCGCGCAGCGGCAGCGCCGCCCGCCCGTTGGCGCCGGCGTCAAGGATCTCGCTGGCGAGCAGGATCATGCCGGCGCACGCGCCATACGCCGGAAGCCCGTCGGCCAGCAGCGCCCGTAGCGGCTCCAGCAGGTCCAGGTCGAGCAGCAGGTGACTCATCGTGGTGGATTCGCCACCGGGAATGACCAGGCCGTCGACGGCCTCGAGTTCACCGCGGCGACGTACCGGCAAGGCGTCGGCTCCGGCCGCCCGCAGGGCCGCGAGGTGCTCCCGGGTATCGCCTTGCAGCGCCAAGACTCCGATGCTCGGAGCGGTCACTGGTAACCGTGCGCGAAACGGGTCAGGCCTTCCTGCATGACCGCCGCCACCATCTCGCCGTACTGATTGAAGATCTTGCCCTGGCACAGCGCGCGACCGCCGCACGCCGACGGCGAGGACTGGTCGTAGAGCAACCACTCGTCGGCCCGGAACACCCGCATGAACCACATCGCGTGATCCAGCGACGCCACCTGCAGATGCTCGCGTTCCTCCAGGTGTGTGACCTGCGCCGATCCCAACAACGTGAGGTCACTCATGTAGGCCAGCGCGCAGATGTGCAGCACCGGGTCGTCGGGCAGCGGATCACGGTGGCGAAACCAGACCTGCTGCTGAGCGGCCTTGTCCGGATACAGCTGCAGGCGGTCCCGCGGCACGATGCGGACGTCCCACTCCTCGAACTGACGGAATCCCGCCTCGTCGAACACCTTGATCGAGTCCAACCCCGGCAGGCCGTCCGGCGGCGGCGCTGCCGGCATGGGGTCCTGGTGGTGGATGCCTTCCTGATCGGCCTGGAATGACGCCGACATGCTGAAAATGGTCTTGCCGTGCTGAATCGCGTTGACCCGCCTGGTGCAGAACGATCCGCCGTCGCGCAGGCGCTCGACGATGAAGACGATGGGCGCGTTTGCTTCTCCGGGCCGGATGAAGTACCCGTGCAGCGAGTGCACGAGGAACTTTGGGTCGACGGTGCGCACGGCCGACACCAGCGACTGGCCCGCCACGTGGCCGCCGAACGTGCGCTGAAAGTTGCCCGATTCCGGGCTGAACACGCTACCGCGGTAGATGTTGACCTCGAGCTGCTCGAGATCGAGGATCTGCTCGATCGACACGTTTTCTACCAGCCGCGCTGAGCCAGACGATGCGGCTCCGCGAGCTGTTCTACGTTGATGCCCACCATCGCCTCGCCCAGCCCACGCGAAACCTTGGCCAGCACATCGGGGTCATCGAAGAACGTGGTGGCCTTGACGATCGCGGCGGCGCGCTGGGCGGGATCGCCGGACTTGAAGATGCCCGAGCCCACGAAGACGCCCTCGGCGCCGAGTTGCATCATCATCGCCGCATCGGCCGGAGTGGCGATGCCGCCTGCGGTGAACAGCGTGACCGGCAGCTTGCCCGCCCGGGCCACTTCGACGACGAGATCGTAGGGTGCTTGCAATTCCTTTGCCGCGACGAACAATTCGTCTTCAGACAACGACGTCAGGCGGCGTATCTCGCCGCCGATGGCCCGCATGTGCGTGGTCGCGTTGGAGACGTCGCCAGTGCCGGCTTCGCCCTTGGACCGGATCATGGCGGCCCCTTCGCTGATACGCCGCAGCGCCTCACCGAGGTTGGTCGCCCCGCACACGAACGGCACGGTGAATTTCCACTTGTCGATGTGATGGGTGTAGTCGGCGGGCGTCAGCACTTCGGACTCGTCGACGTAGTCCACACCGAGGCTCTGCAGGATCTGTGCCTCGACGAAATGGCCGATGCGCGCTTTGGCCATCACCGGAATGGTGACCGCGGCGATGATGCCCTCGATCATGTCCGGGTCGCTCATCCGCGATACCCCACCCTGGGCGCGGATATCGGCGGGCACCCGCTCCAGCGCCATCACCGCGACGGCACCGGCGCCTTCCGCAATCCGGGCCTGCTCCGGGGTGACCACGTCCATGATGACGCCGCCCTTGAGCATCTCGGCCATGCCGCGCTTCACCTGCGCCGTTCCGGTGTCCACTACCTTCTTCTCTCCTTCGATGCCAAGATCAGTCTAGTGGTGGGCGACAGCCGGGTTTTCCTCTGATCAACGAATCGACAGCGGTACCCGGATGCTGCGGGCGGATGCGTCGCCGGCGTCGCTACCCGAACCGTCGGCCAATTGGCCAGCTAGTTTGTCTGCAGAAGGCAGCAGCTCGCCAAGCTGCAGCGGATACACCTGCTCACCGGCCGCCACCAACTCCGCGATGTCGTTCGCGTCACACCAGCGGGCCCCGTGGATGTAGCCGCGTTCCAGCTCGGTGTGCCCCGCGGTGGACGGTTCGAACCGGCGCGTGCGGTGCAACAGGTAGAACTCCTCACTGTCCAGCAGCGCACCGTTGAACTCGAAGACCTCGTCGCGTCGCCAGATAGGTCCGACCAGGTCAGCCGGTGCGACCCGCAGGCCGGTTTCTTCGGCCAGCTCGCGGGCGGCGGCCTCGGCCAACCGCTCGCCCGGGTGCACTTCGCCGCCGACGGTGAACCACCACCTGGGCGCGCCTGCCCCAGGAATCGCTGTGATCGCGGGATCCGATCCGCACAGCAACAGCACGGCCCCCGTCTCGTCGAGCAGCACCACCCGCGCCGACGTGCGGTGGTTGAGCAGGCCATGAGCTCCATGCGCCAACGCATGCGGCCGCTCGACGATCTCGAAATAGCTTGGCAACGAGGCTGTTCCGCCGAGCCGGAGTGCGCGCACCATGGGTCGCTCGCGCAGCGCAAGGGTGTCGCGGACGGCATCGTTGTGGAATCGTCGGGCCAGCAGCACCCTGGCTTCCGCGTCCCCCAGCTCGGCGATCAGGCCCGCAGGCAGCGACGCCGGATTCACGATCGCCAAGGCGGCCGAGAGCTCGTTTTCTGCGTTCTCGCGCGCATTTCGGGGGGCGGTCTCGGCGGCGTCGGCCAGCGCGGCCAGCCGCCTACCGAGTGGGCTGCGTCTGGCCGCACCGCCGTAGGCATCGATGGCCACCGCACGCGCCACCACCGCGCGCCGTGCCAGCGCGCCGTCCAGTGCCTGCCAAGACAAGTCGTAGCGGACATGCAACCGGTCCAGGCGGTTGGCGGTTTGATATCCCCATGCGCCGAAAGCGACCAGCACCACAACCAGCACCGCCGCCAGCCCGATGACCACCGCCATCAACGACGTCATTAGCTGGCCACCTGAACCTTGGCGCCCGACCTGGCGACCGTCTCGTACACCCGCATGATCTGGTTGGCCACCACTGACCAGTCGTAGCGGCGGACCGCTTCGGAACCGGCGGCCGCGTAGCGCTCCCGCAGGACATCGTTCCCTAGCATCGCGATCAGCGCGTCGGCCAGCGCGGCGCCCTGCGAACCTGGGGGGTCAACGGGCACCAGGCGCCCGACCTCACCGTCGCGCAGCACGCTGCGAAAGGCGTCCAGGTCGCTGGCCACCACCGCGGTGCCGGCGGCCATCGCCTCCACCAAGACGATCCCGAAACTCTCGCCGCCGATGTTGGGCGCGCAGTAGACGTCGGCGCTGCGCATCGCCGAAGCCTTCTCGGCGTCGTCCACCTGGCCGAGCACGCGGATGTGTTTGGCCAATCCGCCTGCCTGGCTGAACAGTTGGTCCTCATCGCCGTGGCCGACGACCAGCAGCTGCAGATCCGGAAAGCGTTCCACCACCTTCGGCAGCGCGTCGAGCAGCACCGCCATGCCCTTGCGCGGCTCTTCGTAGCGGCCCAGGAACAGCACCGTCCTGCCCGGCCGCGGATACCCTTCCAACCGCGGCGCCGAGGACAGCGAACGGACGTCCACCCCGTTGGGGATCTCCACCGCGTCGGAACCCAGCGCCTCCATCTGCCAGCGCCGGGCCACGTCGGACACCGCGATCCGCCCGACGATCTTCTCCTGCATCGGCCGCAGGAGGCCGCCGAACACCGACAGCGTCAGCGATTTGGTGGTCGAGGTGTGAAAGGTCGCCACGATCGGACCCTCGGCCACCCGCAGGGCCCACATGGACAGGCTGGGCGCGTTCGGCTCGTGCAGGTGCAGCACGTCGAAGTCACCGTGCACGAGCCACCTTCTGACCCGGCCGTGTACCGCCGGACTGAACTGCAGCCGAGCGATCGAACCGTTGTAGGGAATCGGGATCGCCTTGCCCGCGGAGACGACGAAGTCGGGCAGCGCGACGTCCCGCGAGGCGGGGGCCAGAACGCTGACGTGGTGCCCTCGGGCCTGCATCACCGCGGCCAGCTGCAAGACGTGCGACTGCACCCCGCCCGACACGTCGATCGAGTAAGGACACACCATCCCGATGCGCATCAGGGCTCCCTGAGCCGGGCCCGGCGGGCGTCGGACAGATCGGCCAGCCACTGCGGCTGCAGCATGTGCCAGTCAGCGGGATGGGCGGCGATGTTCGTCGCGAACTGGTCGGCCAGCGCCTGGGTGATGGCATTGACGTCGCCGCTGGTGCAGTCCAGCGCCGGGTGGATGGAGAATCCCCAGCCTTCGCCCTGGGCCCCGTCTTCGAACCAGCAGTGCACCGGTAATAGGGCCGCTCCGGTTTCGATCGCGAGCTTGGCCGGCCCCGCCGGCATCCGGGTGGGCTCGCCGAAGAAGTCGACTTCCACGCCGGTGCGGGTGAGATCGCGCTCGGCCATCAGGCACACCAACTTGTTGGCGCGCAGCCGCTCGCAAAGCACCTCGAACGGTGGCCGTTCGCCGCCGGACAACGGCAACACTTCGAAGCCGAGGCTCTCGCGGTAGTCGATGAAACGCTTGTAAAGCGATTCGGGCTGAAGTCGCTCCGCGACGGTGCTGAAGGTGCCGTGCGTCTGCACCATCCACATCCCGGCCATGTCCCAGTTGCCGCTGTGCGGCAACGCGAACACAGCTCCGCGGCCGCCTGCGATGGCCCGTTCCAGATTGTCCAGCCCCCGGAACGACTCGTTGAGCTCGCGGGCCAGCGCGCGGTGGTTCATCGTCGGCAGCCGGAACGCCTCACGCCAGTACCGGCCGTAGGACGCCAGCGAGGCGCGCATGAGCGTGTCCGGCACCTCGGCGGCCGGCACACCTATGACGCGGGCCAGGTTTTTACGCAGCTGATCCGGACCGCCATTGCGGGCCGCATACCACGCTCCGGTGTCGAATGCGGAGCGGGCGGCGAATTCTGGAAGGGCCCGCACGGCCATCCAGCCGCCCGCATACACCCAGTCGGTCGCGGTACGGGCCACCAGGCGGCGCGGGGCTCCGAGAGCTTTCAGGCCCGGCGGACTGGAGATCACGGTTGAATCTT